>Ga0209075_1002758_pt1 | contig 15183 bp, 10 predicted proteins | sample Stecom2011_FD_187523 | JGI IMG/M metagenome (GOLD analysis project Ga0209075, IMG submission 187523) | Agricultural soil microbial communities from Utah to study Nitrogen management - Steer compost 2011 (SPAdes) (version 2) | ecosystem: Environmental > Terrestrial > Soil > Agricultural land... | reverse complement strand
TGGCACCTGCTGTGGTTCCTGTTCCTGAGAAGCCTGGCGTTTATCTGTAATTGCCTGCAAAAAAACCCGGTTGCGCAAGCAACCGGGTTTTTTTCAACTCATCAGCTGATTACCTCAGCCGCATTTGTTATATGCGGTAAAAAAACGGATACTTTAAACTGAGTGAGTGAGTTAAAGCACCTTTTAATCATTTTCAATTATACCACATCGGATACTTTTCCAAACGTCATGCTTGGATACTTTTCGAAAAAAAAAATACAAAATAGTAAGTTAAGCGAAATATGGGGATGTTATGTTTTGATTATGTTGGCGGCCACCAGGTTCTTGCGCTTAAGTCCACCCATCGAAGTTTTTCTGAACCCTCGCACCTCTCAATTCCATGCTCTTTGATAAAGGCGACGGCGCTCATGGACATTGGAGAAGCAGTGTTAATCGTCACGAACACCTCATCGCAAATTCCTAGGGCTCGGTCAACGCGGGCATATAGTTGACCTCGGCTGCCCCGACCTATGCACAGGATCAGGTGATCTACTTCAAGATTCTTGGCAAGGTCAGCAGTCTTGCGTAATCCATCATCATATTGCCAATCTACGACTTTGTAGGAAACAAGGGGATTGCCTTGCCAATAATCTTCGTGCTTGTGATCGGGGTTAACAGATACAATGAGCCATTTTCTGCTCTTACTCCGCGTGACCAAGTCGACAACCTGAGAAAATTCGCCGGAACCTCCTTTGCTTCCGATGACACCGAAAACGTGTAAATCATGCAAGTAATCATTTGCAGTGCGTTCGATTCCCCGTTTTTGACTGCTCGGGGTTAATAACGGCTTACGTTTGCCCCCTAGAGACTTGTGCATCAATCTATCCTCCATTGCGGGTTCAACGCCTAATTAGACTATCATTGATGATTGATGTGGATGCTCAAGTGGAGGTATAACAATGACAGATACGGTTATCAAAGGTTGGTTTTTGATCACCTTTTGGTTGGGCGAACGAGTGATCGGCAAAGTGCTGTATGGCACTGTAGTTAAAGACAACAAAGGTCGCTTTTCCGCTGGAGTAGAGTGTAAATCCAGTCCGGTTGAGGCGGAGATCACTGAGCCTACCTCCGAAACCCGAATTTTTAAGACACTTAATAGTACTTGGGAGTGTGTTGGTCTTGGTACCGAATATGACGCTCCACACACTGCGATTCCACTTTTTAACGCGGGTGTTAGGCCTCCCTACGACTCCGAACTAGAGGCGATCTCTGGGCTGGAAGCAAAAGGCTATATCGTCGGTGGTTTCGAGTAACCGCATGGTCATCCTGCTTTGAGTGCTTGGTTTGAGCTACATCGCTTGTTTCATCCGATTACTGTTGGCAGCGCCAAATACGCCGACGACACCACCTAGCTTCGTGCGGGTTAATCTGCCAGCGGCAACCTCTGCACCGAGCCACAGATCGGTCTTGGACAAGCTTAGCGCCATCCGCGTCGAGATTCCCCGCGCCGTTGGCGCTGACGCTTACGACTTTTCGCCTCTACCTCATGTGTTGCTTGCTCGACACGTGACGGACTGAATAGCAAAGATAATTATAGATGGAGGTTTGCAGATCCCCTGAAATTCCTCAGCGGCACTTAGGTTCGGGGAGAACCTACTCGCCGCCATTCTTGGAGCGAAACTGTTCCTCCGGGGTAGACCAGCCTTCCAGAGCCTTGAGAGCATTGGGCAGTGGAATCAAATCGCGCGCCAACTGTAATCTTTGCAGTAGTCTGTGTTTTTCCGGCTCTGATGCTGCTGAATCTATCGAGTTCTCAATTTCGCTGAAAAACTCGTGAATGAGCTTAAGGCGTCCCCAGTCGGCGATGATACGTTCGAGTGACAACAAACTTGCATGCATCGCAGCCTGTCGGGCCTTTTCGACTTGTTCAATGCGCCATTTCTCGCGCTGGCGTTCCCATTCCTCCCGCTCGCGTTGAATCTCTTCGGAGGTCACAGCGAACTCTTCAGCTATTATGCCAGTTGCCTCGCGCAGCTCCCGAGCTACGGTTTTTGCCAACCTACTGATGTCTTGTTTCTCTCGAATTGTCCACTCTCGTTGCCAATTGGTTCTGAGATAAGGGCTGTAAGCTCGCAAACGGAACTGCCCAGATGGCCGGTCATGTTTGCTACGCCAGCGAGAAGCCAGCCATTTCTGCGATTTTTTTAAGTCTGTAACGGGGACATGTTTTCCGTCCAGGTAAACGAATTCAACTTCGTGACTGTTCTCAATAAGTGTCAGCCCGATGGCAACAGATTCGAGGTAGACGAGAGTCGAACGACCAGGTGACCAATGGTTTACGTCGTAGCGGTCTTTACCACCATGAGGCCGATCATCAGCCTGAGGTCTTTGAAACTGCTTATTTGAGGCCTCAAGCTTGACCTCCCAACCGCGATTTTCAAATTCCAGGAACAACATATTCGCGATGCTCAGTGCTCTATCAAGCTGCTGTTCTGAGGTGATGATATCCACCAAGTTCCACTTGAATGGTTTCAAATATCCGTTGCCGGTCTCACGGCCCCTGAGAAACAGATCCTTCGCGCCTTTTATGAGTGGATGGAGTGACCCATCACGAATTTTTCTTTTGGGCTTGGCTCGCCGATTGTGCGGTTTTAGTGGCTTTGGCTTAACAACGTTTTTCGTCGGATCGATGCTACCAGAGCGGCACCAGACCAGATCGTGATCGGGTGTGGGAGCAGGGAGAGGAGAAATTGGAACTTTGTGACCCGCAGCCAACTTACTCCAGTAGCCTCGTTCTGGTCGCGGGACATTGAGGCTAGTGCAGACACGGGCCAAATAGCTGGAGGACACGCCATATTTTTTCCCGACCGAAGTCATGGGCTCCCGCCAAACCTGCTCATAAAGGGTTTCACGGCTCACGTCCTCTTTACTCAACTGTGTCGCCATCTTAGAGTTTTGACGGAATTCCCCTGAATTTCATAAGCAGCTCGGTACGAGATTCGAATACGGGCGGTGGGCTGCTCCCATGCCTTCCTCACCTGAACGCAAGCTCAGGACTAAATGCCCAATTTCAGGCCGGGCGTTTGTATCCAGGCGCTAAAAAGGCATTCTTTACACCGTATAGCGCAAGAGTGTCTTTCAAACAGAGCATATACTCTGGACCGGTTAGGCTGCGGTCGGGTGAGCAATCCACTTGCCAGTGCCGCAGTATATAGCCCGCATTCGCAGCTCGAACTCTCACGTGTTTCACGCCATGCGACATTCCGAAGTCACGCTCAATAATATCGGGTGATTTCTGCGCAGGGTGAGGAATCAGGTCTATGTCTACAATTCGGTTCCATTGATCGTCGGCTTGCATAGTCTCGTGACGCTCAATCGTCGAGTTCTCGATAACTTTAGTCCCCTCCATTCGCGTAAATACGAAATCGCGGAACTCCCTTGATTTTCTATCGAAGGCCCGAGCGTGCCAGCGCAATCCGTCATTTACCATGGCGAATGGGACTATTTCTCTCTCTGAAAGGCCGCTTGTGTGGGAATGATAGCTGAGGGAAATAACCTGCCGCCTGTGTATTGCTCTGGTGACCGGAGCCAGGACGTCCAAGTTTGGCCTATTCAACGCTGTCGGTAGTTCGCAACGGATCAGTGCCTCACCGGCTGGATTCGCGCCATCTCCGAACCCCTGTGACAAAGCGGTCAACACTCGCTCTGGGATATGAGGGAAGCCTGGTTTGAAGAAGGAGCCAGTCACATAGGTCTTTTTCCTTCCATCAAAACTAATGTTATTGGGAAAGAGGTCACGATAGAGGCCGAAATCCCTAGTTGCCATGGCAGGGGCTATACCGAAGCGCTTCATTAGGTCTTGGCGACCGATGTCCCCAAGAAAATAAAGGCGAAGATCGATGTACGAGAGTCGCTCAAGTTGCTTGTGAGTCAACTCGGAGAGTGCGTCTGGCTGAAGTTCATTCGTCGAATTGTCCATCCATCCATTCTGCCACGTTACAAGTGGCGGTGAAATTGTTTTTTTATCGCTTGCCATCATCATTATGATTAGGTAACGTGATCAATAGTTGATCACATCGAGGGGTGGATATGCGGCCTTACAGAGTTTTATCAATCGATGGCGGTGGCATTCGAGGTATATACAGTGCCGTGCTTTTGGATGGCCTTGCTAAACGGATAGCAGCTGCCAATGGTGCCCCGAAAGAAAGGTTGGATGTTGGGAAAGCTTTTGACCTAGTGGTGGGCACCAGCACTGGTGCGCTCCTATCTACAGCCCTCGCCTCCGGGGTTGCACTGGAAGAGGTTATAAAACTCTACAAAGAGCAGGCCAGGCACATATTCTCTAACCCGACACCACCAAGTAATCCAAAGATGAAATTTTTCAAATGGATCTATGGGTGTCTCGGCAAGCCTGCGAATACTTCAAACGCACTCGAAGAGGCGTTGCTCCGCGTTTTGGGGAGCGAAACCGTCGATGAGATGTACCAGAGGCGAGGGATTTCACTCTGTATTCCCTCCATCAATGCGGAAACCCATCAGGCATGGGTGTGGAAGACTCCACACGACGCTCGCGAGAACCGACTTCAACGGGACAATGACTATCGGTTGGTCGATGTATGCATGTCTTCAGCGGCTGCGCCCCTAATTCTTCCAATCCATGGGGTGAAGAAACCCAAGGATGCCGCAGGGCATGTTAACTGGTTCGTGGATGGCGGGCTCTGGGCCAACAATCCAATTATGGTTGCGTTAGTGGAGGCATTGAGTTTCGCGCCGGAAGAAGCTCCGATTGAAATAATCTCTGTCAGCACTTGCCCACCATTCAAAGCACCAAGGGTCGATTCGACCTCTTGTAATCGCGGATTACTGGGTTGGTCTGGCGGGATAGGCATGATGGAAATGGCTCTGGATTCTCAATCCGGTGCATACGACTACATGGCGAAAGCCCTATCCACCAGTTTGGCGGGCAGGGTGAAATATGTCCGCCTTTCAGATCCTCCTGTTAGCACGGAAATTGCCAGCGAATTGCGGATGGATAACCCGTCCGAGAAAAATATCAGCGCCCTAGTAGGGCTTGCTCATCAAGCAATAGACATGAATATCAGTGAAGCAACCACAGGAAATAAGAGTAAGGCGCTCTGCGCACAGGTTTTTTCAAATTTACCGGCAGTTGTGGGTTAGAAGCCCTCCGTTTTAGACGCCGCCAGTCCGAGTGAGGTGACTGAATATGTTCGACAGCTCAAACCAAATATCGAAGTACCATAACGACCAGGTCAACCTGCCGAAAGCAGAGCGGGACAAGATGCGTTCGCGTCGCGACGCGAATCGGAAACGACTGAAGAAGGGCTTAGCTAAAAATCAGAAGCCTTCACCCGTTGGCTGTCATTCCCAGGGTTCTTACGCCATGTGGACCATGGTGCAGGACGCAAACTGCGACTTTGACATTGACGATGGCGTTTATTTTGAGAAAGCTGACCTCGTTGGTCGCAATGGTGGGGTGATGACGGCCCTTCAGGTACGTCAGATGGTCTGCGATGCTTTGGGTACAGAAAATAATTTTTCCCGCCCGCCAGAGCTTCTCAAAAACTGTGTCCGCGTTTATTACAAGGAAGGGCACCATGTGGATGTGCCCGCCTACCGCCGCATCGCGAACGACGACTTCTTGAGCGGAGAGACGACCTATGAATATGAGCTGGCCAGTGCCGAATGGAAAAGTTCAGATCCACGAGCGGTCACCCGATGGTTCACTCAGGTAAACCAAGAGCTGAGCCCAGACCCCAATTCGAACGGCGGGCAGTTCCGTCGGGTCGTTCGGTTGCTGAAGAAATTTGCTCGCAGCAGGCCATCATGGAAGTCCAGTATGGCCTCGGGGTTTATGCTCACGAAATTAGCCCAGGAAGAATTTAGGCCCTCTGAGGGGCGGGACGATGAAGCGTTGCGTAACACAATGAAGGCAATTTCGAACCGCTTGGCCTTCAATGAAACCGTAAATCATCCAGTTCTTTCTGGAGAAACCCTGACAAAAGATAATGATGGTCGTCCGGCCTTCCTCAAAAAATGTCTCGATGAAAACTTAGCGCATCTTGTCGTTCTCGATGACCAAGACTGTACCCACAAGGAAGCAATGAAGGCCTGGGACAAGGTTTACAAATCGGACTGGTTCATCCATCAACCCGAATCCGGGGAGGCTGTTAAAAAGGCTTCCGTTTTCGGGGTTCCAACTGACGCAGTGGATAAACGTGGTGGTGGGCGATTCGCCTGAGGTGCCCTATGAACCTCATACAGAAGCGGCATAAAGAGGCAATATCCGAAATCGATGAATGGCTTCAGGGATTAGAGCTGCCCGTGAAGCTTCTCGCTCAATCGGCTCTAACTCGCTTAGGCTTTGGTCGATTCAGCGAGGGCTGGTCCATGCCGCTGCCGATTGATGGTGGCGGCTCGATGCTTCTATTGCTCGACAGTCGATTTCCATATTCAGTTCCTCGAATCGCCGTTACAGAACGCGATGACATCATGGTTTGGCCTCATGTCGAGCATAATGGACTCCTCTGCATTGCAGGTGACAACGCAAACGTGGCGACATGCCAGCCAGTTGAGATAGTTCGGAACACCCTGTGCGAGGCTGAAACCCTACTACAACAAAACGAGCGCGGGGAACTCAAAGATGACTATTTGATCGATTTCCATGCATATTGGCGCAGGAACATCGATGCATCAGAATCCACGATTTATTCGATTACCGACCACCTGGATCAGAGTCGAATCGTCAGTGCCTGGCATGGACAGAGCGGGTACTGGGTAGGAGAGACACCAGGTGAACTTCTGGGCTGGTTCAAAAACCGCAATGGAGAGCCCCCAGAGGGAAAAACGAAACCAGCCGGGTTAATAAAGTTAAGTCGCTTACCCGAGCCTGCGGAATACCCTACGACGGTCGTACAACTCCGCCATATGCTTGCTCATTTATCCCATGGTGGTCTGAGCGTTCTTGATCGGCTGCTACAGCAGGAGCCTCAGCGCGTGGTTGTGTTGCTAGAAGGTTTAACGGCAACAGATGAGAAAGCCTCTGCTGGCCTAATCATCCAAGGGGCGAATAACCCTCGAAGCAAGTCCAACCGCGTGAGAGAACCTCTTTCAAAAGGGTTCCGACCTGGCCGTGTTCCAGGGAAAATTCTTGCCACTCGGTATATCTTAAGGCGAGCGCAGGTCACAGCATTGGATTCCAGTCGTAGTCGTATGGATCCTTCTATCAGTTCCGTGATTGCCTCAAAAAAAGTGGCCATTATTGGCTGCGGGTCCGTGGGTTCCTCAGTGGCGCGAACACTCGTCCAAAGTGGCGTAAACAATTTGGTCTTGGTCGACCCGGAGCGACTCGGCTGGGAAAATATCGGGAGGCATGAGCTTGGCGCTCAATATGTGGGAGATTGCAAAGCTGGAGCCCTAGAGAAGCACCTTCGCAGACGCTTTCCCCACGTAAAAGACATTCGCTCATTGAACAATGATTTCATTGGCGCGATTGCTGAGGATTCGCGGTTATTTGAGGGCTGCGACCTCATCATATCAGCGACAGCGGACTGGAATTGTGAAAGCGCCCTGAACGACATGCAGATCGAGGGTGAGATTCATTGCCCGATCATCTACTCTTGGCTCGAAGAAAAAGCTGCTGCTGCCCACGCTCTTGTCGTTTTTAAGGATAATCGTGGTTGCTTTGCATGTGGATTTGGCTCAACGGGAAAAGCCAACATGCCGGTCACCCGATGGCCCGAGGCTCAGGCAGACCTCCAATGTGGCGGAGGTGTAAGTGTTTATGGGAGCGCGGAACTCGCCAATGGGCACGCGCTCACAGCCTCATTGTCGATTGATGTGTTGACGAATAAGGTCTCGGAGACAACAAGACGAGCTTGGATTTCGGGTAAAGCGGTTCTTAGTCAGTATGGTGGCTCCTGGGCCCAGAGGTGGATTAAGGAACATGGTGAACCTGGGAAGTTTGGTCAAACGATTGAAACCGACTGGGAAGAAAGCGGGGAATGTGTCAGTTGTCGGAAGAGGAAAGGATGATCTACCGATTCAAAATCGATAACACCATCCTGACCGTCGAATTATCCGATCCCGTGCTGGCTCACTTTCACAAACATGCTCAACACTCGGACGGATCACCAGAAGCTGGAGGGCAGCTGTTTGCAAATATTACCAAGGACGGCAGTCACTGGTTCGTTTCAAGTGCTACCGGGCCAAGATCCAGTGATAAGCGGTCACGGTTCCTCTTTAGACCTGATCGGAGAATTGAACAACGTGAAATACGCGCAGAATTTGAACAAGGCAAGCACTACGTGGGTGATTGGCATACTCACCCTCAGCAGACTCCTCAGCCCTCTGTAAGTGATACCCGGAGCATGGGAGAAATATTTGAAAAATCGATCCATCAACTGCCTGGCATTTTGATGATCATTGTTGGCACCCATCCACCGCCCGAGGGCATCTGGGTCTCGATGCACAGCAGTCAAGGAGCGGCGCAACCTTTACCACCGTTGCCCGTCCCGGATTCGAACTAAGCACCACCAAAGAACGAAGTACCTAGAGCAAGCGAGAACTAAATGGCAATTAAGAAGACTGATCTGTATTCCTCTCTTTGGGCAAGTTGCGATGAGTTGCGCGGCGGTATGGATGCATCCCAGTACAAAAACTACATCCTGACGTTGCTCTTCGTTAAGTATGTTTCCGACAAATATGCTGGCAAGAGGCATGGCGCGATTGTCGTTCCTGAAGGTGGCTCGTTTGCGGATATGGTTGCCCAGAAGGGGAAGGCTGACATCGGCGACCAGCTCAATAAGGTCATCGGTAAGCTGGCCACCGAAAATGACATGGCTTGGCTAGTCAACCCTGACAACGACTTTAACAATGAAGATCGCTTGGGCAAGGGCAAAGCCATGGTGGACACGCTCTCATCTCTGGTCGGTATATTTGAGAATTTAAGCCTGGGCAAAAATCGCGCAGACGGTGATGATCTTCTCGGCGATGCCTACGAATTCCTTATGCGTCACTTTGCGACCGAATCAGGAAAGAGCAAAGGGCAGTTTTATACACCATCCGAAGTCTCTCGCATCCTCGCCAGTGTCCTGGGAATCAACAAAGATACCCGCCAAGATGAGACCGCTTATGATCCGACATGCGGTTCTGGCTCTTTGCTTTTAAAGGTCAATGACCAAGCGCCGAACGGGCTTACACTCTATGGTCAGGAAAAAGACAACACGACCGCAGCACTGGCAAAGATGAACATGATCTTGCATGACTGCCCCTCAGCTGAAATCTGGCAAGACGACACCCTGGCTGAGCCTCATTGGCTTCACGATGATGGCAACCTGAAGACCTTTGATTATGCCGTAGCTAACCCGCCTTTCTCTTCCAAATCGTGGAGCAGTGGAATAACCATCTCCCAAGATCAGTTCAATCGCTTTGAATATGGAGAGCCTCCTGAAAAGAACGGTGATTACGCCTTCTTGCTCCATATTATTAAATCCCTGAAAAGCACTGGTAAGGGCGCAGTGATCCTCCCGCACGGCGTGCTGTTCCGTGGAAACGCGGAAGCAGACATCCGCCGTAACATCATCCGCCAAGGCTATATTCAGGGCATTATCGGCCTACCAGCAAACCTGTTTTATGGCACTGGCATCCCTGCCTGCATCATCGTTATTGATAAAGCTGGAGCAACGGCCGAGCGCCCGATCTTTATGATCGATGCGTCAAAAGGTTTTATGAAAGATGGCAACAAGAACCGTCTTCGGTCTCAGGACATCCATAAAATCATTGACGTCTTTAACAAGGAGTTGGTCATTGACCGTTATTCCCGGTGCGTGTCCTATGACGAGATAGCCGATAAGAATGAGTTTAACCTCAACATTTCTCGCTATATTGATTCCAGTGAGCCAGAAGATATTCACGACCTGGACGCGCACCTCAATGGCGGCATTCCCAATCGTGATATTGACGCGTTACAGGAATACTGGGATGTCTTCCCGACCTTGCGCCGCACACTGTTTGAAGATGGTGCTCGCGAAGGTTATTCAGAGCCATTAGTCGAAGAGCGTGAGGTGAAAACGACTATTCTTGGCCATAGCGAATTTGAGAACTTTAAATCGGGCTGCCTGGAGCTGCTTGAGGGGTGGAAAACCGCCCATCGGGATACCTTGATGGCGATTGATATTGGCACGAGCCCGAAAGAGCTTATCTTTGATATCTCTGAGGATTTGCTGACCCGTTTTGCGGAAGCTCAGTTACTTTCAAAATACAACGTCTATCAAATCCTGATGGATTACTGGGCCGAGACGATGCAAGACGATGTCTATATGTTGTCCCAAGATGGCTGGAAGGCAGCCAATGCTGTTCGCCAGCTTGTGCCGGTGAAGGATAAGAAAGGCAAGTCTGTCTACAAGGAAGATCATGACTTTGAGTTTGGTACATCAAAGGCCAAGAAGCGTTACCGCAGCGAAATTGCTAGGCCGAAGCTGGTTATTGACCGCTATTTTTCTGAACAGCAGGCGGCGCTTAACGATCTGGAGACTGCTTATGATGAGGCTACACAGATGCTGGAGGCCTTTATCGAGGATAACAGCGGCGAAGACGGGCTGATTGAGGACGCAAAGAATGATAAAGGTAAGGTCACACAAAAGGGCACCAAAGATCGCTTGAAAGAAAGCAATGATGATGAAGAGATTGTGACACTCAAAGAGTGCCTTGAACTCGTGACAGCCGAATCGAATGCCAAATCAGCGGCAAAGGCCGCGAAACAGAAATTGGATGATCTGGTATTTAAGAAGATCCCGACTATCCCCGAAGCTGAACTGAAGGACATCGCTGTTAACGCAAAATGGTTTGCGAGTGTTGAGGAGCAGGTCATCGAGGAAATTGAACGAGTCATACAGAGTCTTGCTAATCGGGTTAAAACGCTGGAACAGCGTTATTCGAAAACCTTGCCGTCTCTCAGTGCGGATGTCGCCAAATATGAAGACCTTGTCGAAGGCCACCTGAAAAAAATGGGGCTGTCATGGTGAGGGACGGCTATAAACAAACAGAAATCGGTGAGATTCCTGAGGATTGGGATGTAATATCGCTTGGTGATTATGTTGATATAACCAGTGGTGAAAGTCCTTCAAAATTAAATCTGGTTTCTAGTGGTATACCGTACTTTAAAGTAGAACAATTGAATTACGATTCAAAATATATTCGAAAAACTCCTTACTTTTTTGAGGAAGGAAAAACTGTTCCGAAAGGGAGTGTCATCTTCCCTAAGAGGGGAGCATCTATTCTTCTTAACAAGATTCGAATCATCGCTCAAGATTCGTTTATGGATACTAATTTGATGGCGCTTACCGCTCGCGGTGAGTTGTTTGGAGAGTATTTGTTTTACTGCTTGGATTACATGGGGCTAGTCAATGTTGCAGATACAACTTCTATCCCTCAGATAAACAATAAACATATAAAACCATTTAAAATTCCATTGCCAAAAAAATCCGAACAGAAAAAGATTGCTAGATGTTTATCTGACGCGGATCAACTAATCAGTTATCTTGAAAAGCTTATTGCCAAAAAACGGTGCATTAAAACTGGCACCATGCAACAGCTTCTTACTGGCAGAAAGAGATTACCTGGATTCGGATCAGGCAAAGGTTACAAGCAGACAGAGCTTGGGGAAATTCCCGAAGATTGGAATGAGACTACCATAGGAAAAGTTGGATTATTCAAGAAAGGTCGTGGTATTCGAAAAGACCAGGTAAAAGAAAGTGGTAACCCTTGTGTTAGATATGGCGAGATTTATAATAAGCATAATGACTATATAAAAGATTTTTGTTCGTTCATAACTGACTCTGTTGCATTAGAGGCGACTAAGCTGTCTTTTGGTGATTTGTTATTCTCAGGATCTGGAGAAACTTCTGAGGAGATTGGAAAATGTGTAGCCTATGTCGGGCATGAAGACGCTTACGCAGGCGGCGATATTATTATCCTTTCTCCAATTAAACAAGATCCTAAATATTTTGGATACCTGATGAACTCGGCCCCTGTGGTGAAACAAAAATCACGCATGGGACAAGGCGATGCCGTAGTCCATATCCAAGCGGCAAATTTGGCTGATGTTATAATTTGCCTCCCCGAGTTAAAAGAACAAGAGGCTATATCGACCCTGATTTCCGATATGGATAAAGAGATTGATTTGCTGATATCCCGACTGGGTAAAGCTAAAGATATTAAAAAAGGTATGATGCAGGAGCTTTTGACTGGGCGGACACGGCTTGTCGAGATTGAAGCAGCTGAGTAAAAAGATTTATTGCAAGGGACTTGAGTTATGAGCGATGTGGGGCAGAAGGAACGAGAAACTCAAAACAGGCTTGTGAAGCTGTTTCATGATCAGCTTGATTATGAGTATCTCGGCGATTGGCATGACCGTGAAGCGCACAATAGCAATATTGAAACTGGTTTGCTTTCGGACTGGCTCACAAAGCGCGGTGTCAAAGACATATTGATCCAACGCGCATTGCGGGAGCTGGAACATGCAGCGGCGCTTGGTGATGGGCGACATCTCTATGATGCAAACAAGGATGTATACTCGCTTCTACGTTATGGAGTGAAGGTAAAGGAAAGCGCCGGAGAACAGAACCAGACTGTCTGGCTCATTGACTGGGAGAACCCGCTTACCAATGACTTTGCCATCGCCGAAGAGGTTTCGGTCCAGGGTGAGAACAAAAAGCGCCCCGATGTTGTGCTTTATGTGAATGGCATTGCCCTTGGGGTGATAGAGCTGAAGCGCTCGTCGGTATCCGTCGGCGAGGGCATCCGCCAGAACCTGGACAACCAGAAAAAAGCCTTCATCCGTAATTTCTTCACTACCATGCAGCTTGTCATGGCAGGCAATGATACGGAGGGGCTTCGCTATGGAACAATAGAAACCCCAGAAAAGCATTATTACCGTTGGAAGGAAGAGGTAGAGAACGGTTTCGATTACTCTCTCGACTTTCATCTCTCCAGAATGTGCTCGAAAGAGCGTTTTCTCGAAATTATTCACGATTTTATTGTATTTGATTCAGGCGTAAAAAAGACCTGCCGCCATAACCAATTTTTTGGAACCAAAGCGGCTCATGAGTTTGTTGAGCACCGCAAAGGCGGGATTATTTGGCATACGCAGGGCTCAGGTAAGAGCTTAACGATGGTCTGGCTTGCCAAGTGGATTCGCGAAAATATTGCCGATGCCCGTGTTCTAGTCGTCACGGATCGAACAGAGCTTGATGAGCAAATTGAGAAGGTCTTCACAGGTGTTCAGGAAAAAATCCATCGCACCCAGGATGGAGCCGGACTCATTAGTACGCTCAACGCCACAACACCTTGGCTAATTTGTTCTCTAGTCCACAAATTCGGCCGTCAATCGGAAGAAGGTGATTCCCAGGCTACAGAAGACTACATCAAAGAGTTACAGGACAGTCTGCCGTCTGATTTCAGTGCCAAAGGCAATATCTTTGTATTCGTGGATGAATGTCACCGAACACAATCCGGCAAACTCCACGAGGCTATGAAGTCAATTTTGCCGAATGCTGTTTTTATCGGTTTCACAGGTACGCCACTGCTGAAGGAAGACAAGAAGCGCAGTATCGAAGTCTTCGGTCCTTTTATTCATACCTATAAATTTGATGAAGCTGTTGATGATGGGGTTGTACTCGATCTCCGTTACGAAGCACGGGACATCGACCAGTATGTCACCTCTCAGAAGAAGATTGATCACTGGTTCGAGCTTAAGACAAAGGGACTTTCCGACATGGCGCGTGCTCAGCTGAAGCTGAAATGGGGCACGATGCAAAAGGTCCTTTCTTCCCAGGACCGACTTGAGCAGATCGTTAACGATGTTCTGATGGATATGGAGACGAAGCCGAGGCTTATGGATGGTCGCGGCAACGCCATGTTGGTGTGTGCGAGTATTTATCAGGCCTGCAAGGTCTATGAACTATTCCAGAAGACTGATCTTGCTGGAAAGTGCGCGATTGTGACCAGCTACCACCCATCGCCTGCGGATATCAAAGGCGAGGAGAGCGGAGCGGGGTTAACCGAGCGCATTCACCAATATGAAATATACCGAAAGATGCTCGCAGATTACTTCGAACAGCCCGAAGACGAGGCTATGGGCAAAGCCGAAGAGTTTGAAAAGAGGGTGAAGAAAACATTCATCGACGAGCCAGGTCAAATGCGCCTTTTGATTGTGGTCGATAAACTGCTCACCGGCTTTGACGCGCCGTCCGCTACCTACCTCTATATCGACAAGCAGATGAGAGATCATGGTTTGTTCCAGGCGATCTGCCGAGTCAACAGAATTGATGGTGAGGACAAGGATTACGGTTATATCATCGATTACAAAGACCTGTTCCACCGACTAGAGGGTGCGATTGGTGACTACACCAATGGCGCTTTTGATGCCTATGAGTCCAAAGATGTGGCGGGTTTGCTCTCTGATCGTTTGCAAAAAGGCAGGGAAAAGCTCGACGAGTGTCTTGAGAGTGTAAAGGCTTTGTGTGAGCCAGTTCTTGAGCCTAGGGGGCAGAAAGAGTACCGGAACTACTTTTGTGGAGATGTGGCTAAACAGGATGAGCTGCGAGCCAACGAGCCAAAGCGCTTATCTCTCTATAAAGGAATCGCAAAGCTCGTCCGGGCTTACGCAAATCTTGCCAATGAGCTTGAAGATGCCGGCTACACAACAGATCAGGCTAAAGCTATTAAGGCAGAGGTTGAACACTTCAGCAAGGTACGGGAAGAGATCAAGCTAGCTAGCGGCGATTATATCGATATGAAGAAGTATGAGCCTGCTATGCGCCATCTTCTTGATACCTATATAAGAGCAAAAGATAGCGAGGTGGTGGCCGACTTTGAAGAACTAGGTCTCATTGACCTCATCGTGAAAAAGGGCTTGGCAGCCCTTGATGATATGCCTGCCTCTATGAAGGCCGATGAAGAAAACATGGCCGAGACTATCGAAAACAACATGCGCAAAGTCATTATTGACGAACAGGCGGTGAATCCAGCCTATTACGAACGCATGTCTGAATTGCTGGACGCGCTGATTGAAGAGCGACGTAAGCAGGCTATTGGCTACAAAGAGTACCTAGAGAAGGTTAAAGAGCTATCAATGCAAGTAGTGAATGCGGGCGGTGTGGATTCGGGCGCGTACCCTGAATCAAT
>Ga0209075_1002757_pt1 | contig 15186 bp, 10 predicted proteins | sample Stecom2011_FD_187523 | JGI IMG/M metagenome (GOLD analysis project Ga0209075, IMG submission 187523) | Agricultural soil microbial communities from Utah to study Nitrogen management - Steer compost 2011 (SPAdes) (version 2) | ecosystem: Environmental > Terrestrial > Soil > Agricultural land... | reverse complement strand
TTACCATCTGTAGCATGAATAGTACTTCCTATTTGTACCCAATTCCCTGACATATACTGATAGACTCTTACAACTCCCGGCATTGCCGCTGCTCCTATATTTCCACTTCCCAACAATTCTCCTACTGCAATTGTATTACCATCTGCAGAAAGTGCAACATACCAACCTTCAAATGTAGGAAGAATTGAAGGACCTGATATATTCGCACCTAATTGTGTCCATGTGCCTGCAACATTATGATATACTTGAACATAGTCAGTTCCTATCATTGTAGGAGCACCAACAGCCACAATAGAGCCATCAGCAGAAAGAGCCAGTCCGTGTCCAAACGCTCCACCTCCGGAAACTAAATTATCAATATCTTGTCCAATTTGTGTCCAAACTCCGGAAATATTTTGATATACCCTTACTTGACCAGAAGTAATACAATTATCACAATTATAAGGAGCACCTATAGCCACAACAGAACCATCGGCAGAGAGTGCTACTCTAAAACCGCTTTGGTCTCCGGCGGCTTCGCCTTCAATATCATCTCCGATCTGTGTCCACGTTCCCGAAGCATTGGAATAAACCTTTACGTGTCCGGCATCTGTTCCGTTTCCATCATTAAAAGGTGCACCTACAGCAATTACACTACCATCGGCAGACATTGCCACACCGTATCCAAAGTGATCATCCGGTGCATCCCCATCAATATCAACACCTATCTGTACCTGACTCATTCCCAAAACAGGAACTAATAAAAAGAAAAATAGTTTTTTATACATAACTTATTGTATTTTTATGTTTGTGAGGTAAATATAATAAAATATTTTCTATAAAAACAACAACGGCTGTTTTCTATTGGTAGAAAACAGCCGTTGACATATCAAATATCACCTATTTAGGAATACATTTTATCTCTTAACTCTTTTATTTTTGGGTCTTCCAAATATTCGTCAAAAGTCATGTAGCGGTCGATGACTCCGTTTGGAGTTAATTCCAAAATACGGTTTCCTACGGTTTGTGCAAACTCATAATCATGGGTAGTAAACAACACCGAACCTTTAAAGTTTTTGAGTGAATTATTAAATGCTGTAATCGACTCCAAGTCCAAGTGGTTTGTAGGCTCATCTAGCATCAAAACATTGGCTCTCAGCATCATCATTCTTGAAATCATGCAACGTACTTTCTCTCCTCCCGATAAAACCGAACCTTTTTTAAGGGCTTCTTCTCCTGAGAAAATCATTTTCCCTAAGAAACCACGCACGTATACCTCATCGCGTTCTTCTTCTGTTTTTGCCCATTGACGCAACCAATCTACCAAGGTTAAATCCTCTTGAAAGAACGATTGATTATCGGCAGGTAAATACGCCTGGCTGGTGGTAATTCCCCAATCAAATTTACCGGCATCGGCTTGAAGATTGCCGTTTAAAATTTCATAAAAAGCGGTAGTCGCTCGTGAATCTTTAGAAAACACCACTACTTTATCTCCTTTTGCCATATTGAAATCCACATTTTGAAAGAGCGGTTCACCTTCGGAAATTGCTTTTAATCCTTGAATGTTCAATATCTGATCTCCGGCTTCGCGTTCCTGTTCAAAAATAATAGCAGGATAACGACGTGAAGAAGGTTTAATATCACTAATATTGAGCTTTTCAATCATCTTTTTACGAGAAGTAGCTTGTTTTGATTTCGCTACGTTTGCAGAAAAACGGCGAATAAATTCCTCCAATTCAGCTTTTTTCTCTTCCGCTTTTTTGTTTTGTTGGGCACGTTGTTTGGCTGCTAATTGCGAAGATTCGTACCAAAACGTATAGTTTCCGGAGTAGTGGTTGATTTTTCCAAAGTCAATATCCGAAACATGTGTACACACAGCATCTAAGAAGTGACGGTCGTGAGAAACCACCAAAACTGTATTTTCATAATTTGCCAAAAAGTTTTCTAACCAACCAATGGTTTCAAAATCCAGGTCGTTGGTCGGCTCATCCATAATCAAGACGTCTGGGTTTCCAAAAAGAGCTTGTGCCAATAGCACTCTAACCTTTAACTTGGGTTCTACATCAGCCATCAACGAATAGTGTGATTCTTCATTAATTCCGAGGTTTGACAACAAGGTCGCAGCGTCTGAATCGGCATTCCATCCGTTCATTTCGTCAAACTGCATTTGCAATTCCCCGATGCGATCTGCATTTTCGTCGGAATAATCTGCATACAAATCGTCCATTTCCTTTTTCACAGCATGCAAAACCTTATTTCCCATCAAAACCGTATCTAAAACCGTGTGTTCGTCAAACATATTGTGGTTTTGATTTAAAACCGACATTCTTTTGCCCGGCTCCAAAATGACCTGACCTGATGTAGGATCAATTTCTCCTGCTAATATCTTTAAAAAAGTAGATTTTCCTGCGCCATTCGCCCCGATGATTCCATAGCAATTTCCTTGTGTAAAAGTTGCATTCACTTCATCAAACAGGATGCGTTTTCCAAATTGTACCGATAAATTTGATACTGTTAACATAAATTAATTAATTTTTATGCAAAATTACTGAAAACTATTGACTTTAGAAAGTTAATAAACCATAAATTCATTTAGAGCGTTCTATGACGTTGTACAGGTCTGTTTTTATCAAAGTGAATGCGATACGTTCTCAATTTTCTACTAAGTTTTGCACCTAAACCTTTGGCTATATTTATCATTTTTGGATTAAAATCTCCAATCCATTGCATTTCAAATTCGGTATAAGAAAGTTCACTTGTCATGACTTTTTGCCCTTCGACTATCATAAAATTATCCACTCCTTTTTTCTGCCATTCTGGAATAATACCAAAAGCGATTCCGATCACTCTTTTACTTTTTTTGAAGGTTTTATAATATAAGAATTTCAATTTATGAAACAGGTCAAACTTTCCGTTTAAAAACTTGAAATATTGATTTAAATCGGGCAAATTGAGCCAGAACGCCACGGGTTGATCTTTGTAATATACAAACCATATTAGTTTGGGGTCAATGACCGGCTTCATGGTTTCAAAAATCAAACGCCCTTGTGCCAATCCCATTGTTTTGCCGCCTCCATGCGAAGCCCAAGAACTGTTATAAACCGTTACAAAATCTTGAATGAATTTGTCCATGTTTTTTTTGTCGAGATAAATCGCTTTGAAATTTTTATCCTGAGCAACAGCATTGTGGCGTTCGTAATGTTTTGACGTTAATTTTTGCGAAATAGGCAGTGCGAAACACTCTTGATTGAAATAAGTATTAAAACCATAGTTTTCAAATAGTTCCACATAATACGGAAAGTTGTAATTCATATTATAAAGCGGTTCATAAAACCCTTCGACCAACAACCCCCACCAATTATCTCGTTCGCCAAAATTAATCGGCCCGTCCATGGTTTCCATTTTATGTTCTATCAACCACTTTTTTGCTTGATCAAACAAGTAGTTTGCTGCTACTTGGTCATTAATACACTCAAAAAAACCAATTCCTCCCACAGGATCTTTACCTTCATATTTTGGGTTGACAAACGCTGCTATTCTACCAATCATCTGGTTGTTGCCGTCGTACAAATTCCACCGAATGGCCTTGCCACCACGTCCAAACAGCTTGTTTTGTTTCGGATCAAATATCTTTTCAATGTCTTTATTCAATGGACGAATCCAATTAGAATCATCTGCATATAGTTTTACAGGAAAGTTTAAAAACTGTTTTCGTGTCTTGCTATTTTTGACTTCTATCGTGTACATCTATGCTTCCAATTAAGAAAACAAATGTATAAAAAAATCAGCACATTTATTTAAAAATCTGCTTCTGCTTCTATCAACATGCTTTTATGAGTGATTGGGTGATGAAAACGAAGGCTAAAGGCATGTAAATACAATCGATCTGAATTGTTACCATATAAGTCATCGCCTTTTATTGGAGCATTTAAACCATTTTGGTGCGCCGTATGCACCCGCAACTGATGTGTTCGACCAGTAATTGGAACTAACTTCACCTTTGTCGTTCCATTTGTTATCGAAAGTACTTTATAGATTGTTGTGGCTGGTTTACCATAGGTTTCGCAGACCAATTGTCGCGGACGATCGTCTAAATCAACACGCAATGGCAATTCAATAACGCCTTCTTTTTTAATAATCTCTCCTTCCAAAAGTGCGAGGTAAGTCTTTTCGACCCGACGTTTGATGAATTGCTTTTGAAGGATTTTATGGACTTCTTTGTTTTTTGCTAAAATCATAACCCCCGATGTGGACATATCTAATCGATGTACAATCAAAGGACCAGTTGCTTGTGGATAACGCGTTTTGATCCGTTCATAAACCGAATCCGACACGTGGATTCCGGGAACAGATAAAAATTCTGCAGGTTTATTTACGACAACAATGTAAGGATCGTCATAAAGTATTGGCAAATCCTTACCTTCTGCTGGATTGATTAAGAACGGATTTTCATCAACTTCCAATCCTTGTAACATATGTTCCAAAATGGGTTCGCATTTCCCCCAACAGGAAGGATAGAATTGTCCGTGTTTTCTGACTTCAGATTTTGGAGATTGCCCCCACCAGAACTCAGCAAAAACAATGGGTTTCAAGTCGTTTTTATAGGCATATTGAAAGAGTTTTGGAGCACAACACTCCCCTGCTCCTGCTGGTGGTTGAAGGTTGCGAGAACTACTAAAAATATCCAAAAGGGATTTGGTTTCGTTTTTTGCATTTAAAAAAATGTAATTTTCGAACAACCAAACTTGTAAGGCATGAGACTCCTCTTTTCTGCTATTTTTTAAATCATCAATAAGCTTTTGATGTGAGTGAATCTCTTGAACCAACTTATTTTCTTCCGATTGACTTTGCTCTATTAAATATTTTAACGAACGTTTATCAGCCAAACTCTTTTTGATTAGTTCCTCTTCTAACGATTTGTAAGCTTCGAAGGATAAAATGCTCTTTTGTTGCATTCTTATTTGTTTTCTCCGACTTTTATCTTCTTTAATTTCCTTCTTTTTATCAAAAATTGCAGCATCATTATTCGATTTACAAACTTCAAGCCTTTGTTGTAAATTTATAAAATGCGTATCGTTTTCCAGAATTTCTATTTGACGGTTGATACTGTTTAGCTCTTCTTCCTTCTGTAAAAAATAGCCTTTCTCTTTAAGCATATCGAATACAGGAGGAACAAAAAAAGCGACCGAATTACTATTTGCAAGTTTACCTGAATAAGCAGCAATGTATCCTAAACTCCCTTGAAACTCCACCACTAAAACCCCAAACATTTTACCAATAGAAACCTCATTATCAGTTATGTTTAATCCAAAATTGTGCACAAATTCCTTTTGTTCTTCCAAAAAAGTTTGAACTTCATTTGCGGCTAATTTACATAAGGGATGTACTTTGTAAAGAAACGGAAAATTTAATTTTGTCGGCAATGAAAAAGCAGTAAGCTCTTGAGTAAACAATCGCAAGCAAGAAGGTTTCGTATCGGTTTTAATTTTCATCAACTAATTTATTATATGTCCGAATAGTACAATTTAATACGATATTATGAAAAGCGTTGTTGCTTTTAAAATCGTATATTTGCGACAAATTTAAATAGAAATGTCATACGTATCTAATGTTTTGAAAGGTTGTTGTCCAAAATGTGGTAAAACTCAAGTTTTTAAATCAAAAGGAAACCCAATTATCTTTAAAATGCCTGTGATGCATAAGAGGTGCACAAACTGTAATTACTCTTTTCATCGTGAAACGGGTTTTTATTTCGGTGCAATGTATATGAGTTATGCACTTACTGTTGCTGAAATGGTTGCTGTTTTTGCTATCGGATTACTTTTAGGTATCGGCTTTATGAATATGTTCATTATTGTTGTGGTTGTGGTTTTATTACTTTCGACCTTTAATTACAGAGTCTCTCGTTTGATGTGGCTCAATTTATTTTACAACGAAGAAGACACTGAGTAATTTCCCTTAGAAAGATAAAAGCACAAATCCATTCAAATTTTGTCTCGAATGGATTTGTTTTTAAAACAGCTATCTGAAATTATTGTTTTATTCGTTAATTATTTTGAGTGTTTTTGGCTTGTATAGATCTGTACTTTGGGTTAAAAAGGCACTTCACTATCATTACTATAATCACTTCCAAACACTTGGTTGGCTGGTGGCAAGTCATTAGCCGCACTTCCCAAATTCATACTAGATGGAAATTCGTCAAACGGCGTTGAAAAATCGTCGAGATTATCAAATTTACCAAATTTTCCTAAGAACTTTAGTCGGATATTATCCAAGCCTCCGTTACGATGTTTGGCGACTATAAATTCAGCCTGACCCTCGGTTGGACTTTGCTCTTCGTCATCCCAAGTATCGATTTTATAATATTCCGGTCGATAAATAAACGACACAATATCAGCATCTTGTTCAATAGCGCCCGATTCACGTAAATCCGACAGCAAGGGGCGTTTTGAAGCACCACGAGTTTCAACAGCACGCGATAGCTGAGAAAGTGCAATAACGGGTATATCCAATTCCTTTGCCAGACCTTTTAAGTTACGTGAAATAGTTGAAATTTCTTGTTCCCGGTTTCCAATTCCTTTAGAGTTTCCACCAGCTGTCATCAACTGAAGGTAGTCAATAACCACCAGTTGAATATCGTATTGTGATTTGAGACGGCGCGCCTTGGCTCTTAAATCAAAAATGGAAAGCGAAGGGGTGTCGTCTATATATAAAGGAGCTTCTTCCAAGTCTTTTACCTTGACACTAAGTTGTTCCCATTCATGCGGTTCCAATTTACCAGTACGTAATTTCTCAGATGACAATCCAGTTTCGGAAGAAATCAAGCGTGTAATCAACTGAACACTTGACATCTCCAACGAGAAAAAAGCTACTCCTTTTTTAGAGTCAATGGCCATATTTCGTGCCATAGACAAAACAAACGCAGTTTTACCCATACCCGGACGAGCAGCAATAATAATTAAATCGGATGGTTGCCAACCTGAAGTCAGCACATCCAACTTATGAAAGCCTGTAGGAATACCCGACAAACCTTCTCTTTTTCCAATTTCTTCTATTCTTTTCTTTGCTTGAGCAACAAGCGACTCGGCTGTTTCGGTACTTTTTTTGATATTTCCTTGGGTAACATCGTAAAGTTTTGATTCTGCCTGATCTAAAAGTTCGAAAACATCACTAGTTTCATCGTAAGCATCTTCTATAATTTCATTGGAAATCTTGATTAAACTTCGCTGGATGAATTTTTGGAGAATAATACGTGAATGAAATTCGATATGTGCTGAAGAAGCAATTTTCTGTGTCAAATTTATCAGATAAAAATCACCTCCAGCGGCTTCTAATTTTCCGTTTTTTCTCAATTGTGTTGAAACAGTCAAAATATCAATCGGCTGTGTTGATTGAAACAAAGTTTCAATTGCTTCAAAAATATAGCGATGTGCTTCTTTATAAAACGCCTCAGGCTTTAGAATGTCAATGGCATCGTCAACGCCTTTCTTATCAATCATCATGGCGCCAAGAACTGCCTCCTCCAAATCAACAGCTTGTGGAGGTAATTTCCCTTTTTCCAAGGTAATAACGTTTTGTCTTTCCCTATAATTTGATGTTAAAACTTTCTCTTGTTCCATAAAGCGAATTTACTTTTTTTAAACAGACTTTCCTAAATAATTTTATCAACCATTCATATTAAGTTATTAACACTTCAATGTTAATAAAAACACAATAAGCTGTTAACCAATTAAATAAAAACAAATACTATCAACCGTTCTTAAAGATTAAATAAGCGAGGTTCGTTACAACTCACTGACTATCATAGCTAAAAAAAACCGAACAAATGCTCGGTTTTTTTTATTTTATTTGGGTAAAAATTACTCCGAAAATTCTCCCATTGCTAAATACTTGTCCATACGTTCTTGTATCAACTGATCTACCTCTTTTTTTGACAAAGCGGCATAGGTTTTCACTATCGTATTTTTAACTGTTTCGAATGTAGTTTCAGAATCATAATGAGCACCTCCCAATGGTTCTGGGATGATTTCGTCGATGAGTTTGTTTTTCTTCATATCCACTGAAGTCAGTTTCAACGCATCTGCAGCCATTTCTTTATATTCCCAACTACGGAATAAAATAGACGAGCAAGATTCAGGAGAAATAACTGAATACCAAGTGTTTTCTAACATAAAAACCTTATCTCCTACTCCAATTCCCAAAGCTCCGCCCGAGGCTCCTTCACCAATAATGATGACCATAATAGGCACTTTGATTCGAAACATTTCAAAGATATTTCGGGCAATAGCTTCGCCTTGACCTCGTTCTTCTGCTTCCAATCCAGGATAGGCTCCAGGTGTGTCAACGAAAGTAACAATCGGAATGTTAAACTTTTCTGCCATACGCATCAAACGCAGTGCTTTTCTATAACCTTCAGGGTTTGCCATACCAAAATTGCGGTATTGACGGGTTTTTGTATTTGTTCCTTTTTGTTGTCCTATAAACATAAAGGTCTGATTTCCAATCTTCCCTAAGCCACCAACCATTGCTTTGTCGTCTTTAACACCTCGATCGCCAAAAAGTTCCAAAAAAGTATCTCCACACAATGCTTTAATATAAGCTAAAGTATAAGGTCTATTGGGATGACGTGATAATTGCACTCGTTGCCAAGCTGTCAAATTGCCGTAAATTTCCTTTTTCTTTTCCTCTAACTTTTTCTCAATATTTTTACAGGTCTCAGTGACGTCCACATCAGATTCTTGTCCAATAATTTGGCACTTATCCAACTGTTCGGTCAACTCTTTTATAGGTAATTCAAAATCTAAATATTCCATAAACTTCGATTCGTTAATCTAAAACTTAGCTACAAATATACTGCTTTTATTAATTCTTGAGGAGCTTTTTCTTATTTTTAAAATAGACGTTAAGCAAAACGGTACTTAAAATGATGATTGCTCCAAAGTAAAATGCTGGAGTCATACGCTCTTGATCCTTAAAAAGTAACAAAGCTAGTAAAATCCCATAAATTGGTTCTAAATTAATACTTAACATGACTGTATAAGGAGTTAAATGCTTCATGATATCAATGGTTGCAATAAAAGGATAAGCCGTACAAACGATTCCCAGGATTGCCAACCAGAGGTAATCAAAGGGCTGGAAATCAAATTGAAAAGCTGCTGCACCATCTTGGTAAATCAAAAAAACGGTCAACAAGGATAAGCCGCCTAAAAGCTCGTAAAAACTTATGACTACACTGTCGTGTTTGTGCGCGAGTTTACCGTTGATAATAGAAAAACAAGCCGATAAGAATGCAGAAACTAATGCGACTGCGATTCCCATTTTATATTGTGTTTCAAATCTAAAAATCAAAAGCAAACCCAGAACCACCATACAGCCTAACAATACCTCATATACAATCAATTTACGTTTATAAAAAATCGGTTCTAACAAGGAGGTAAAAAAAGCACCGGTTGAAATACACGCAAGTGTAATCGAAATATTTGAAATTTTGATGGCATGAAAAAAGGTTAACCAATGCAAAGCAATCACAAAACCATAAACAAACAAAAGTCCAATATCTTTGGCTTTCAATACTAATTTTTTACGTTTGAATTTCAGGTAAATCAAAATGACAAAAACGGCTAAAGCAATTCGGGTAAATACCAATGGTAAAGCATCCAATGTAATTAACTGTCCCAAAATAGCTGTGAAGCCCCAAATAAAAACAATTAAATGGAGTTCTAAATGATTTTTTAGCTTAACGTTTTGCATTGTTCAACAGATAAACGGCTAAGATTCCAAAAATGATATTAGGAAACCAGACGGCAAAAAGCGGATTGATGCTTGATGCTTCGGCTAAGGTTCCAAAAATTTTATCGAAAAATATGTAAATAAACGCCAAAGCAATACCCAAAGCCAAATTGACTCCCATACCACCACGGCGTTTCATAGAAGAAACCGCAACTGCAATAATTGTAAGTATAAATGCTGAAACCGGGATACTGTATTTTTTGTATTTTACCACTAAGTAAGAGTTGATGTTTGCAGAACCGCGTCTTTTTTCTCTTTCGATAAATTGATTCAGTTCTCTCAAAGTCATCGTTTCTGCTGCATAAATTGCCGGTGTTAAATCGTCTACATCAAAATCAAATTTCATATTAATTTGATTTTCTTTTTCAATCAAATCGTCCCATTCGCCAACCACTCGCTTCTCGTAATTATATAAGGTATAATCTTGAGTACTGTCGTTAAAAACAATTCGATTGGCATTTATTTTAGACTTGAGTTCCAGTCCTTCAAATTCTTCCAGTGTGAAGTTATATCCTGTTTTAGAATTATAACTAAAATTGCTAACATAAATAAATTCATTGTCGCTAATTTGTTTAAAAACCCTTTGAGTTTCACGGACTTCTTTTCGTTTAAGATACTCGTATCTAAAGTCATTATAACCCAAACTCGCTTTTGGTACTAAGAAAAATCCCATAATCAATGCAAAAACAGAAATTAAGGTTGCACCTACAATATACGGGCGTAAAAAACGAGTGTAGGAAATTCCTGAACTCAGAATAGCTACAATCTCCGTATTGCTTGCCAATTTTGAAGTAAACCAAATAATTGAAATAAACAAAAAAATCGGAAACAACATATTAGCAAAATAAATAGTGAAATTTCCGTAATATTTCAAAACATCAACCATCGGGATGTTGTTTTCCAAAATTCTATTTATTTTTTCAGCAACATCAACAACAATTCCGATAGGCACAAACAGTAAAATCATTACGAAGAATGTCCCTAAATACCTTTTCAATATGTACCAATCGATGATTTTCATAGACTGAAATTATAAGCGAGTTGCCATTTGCTTCACCATTTTTTCTTTCCAAGCGTAGAAAGTACCAGCCAAAATTTGTTGACGTGCTTCACGAACCAACCACATATAAAACCCTAGATTGTGAATCGTTGCAATTTGTTTACCTAGATATTCTTCAGCTACAAAAAGGTGGCGTAAATAGGCTTTGGAATATTCTAAATCCACCCATGTATGCCCCATTGGATCAATTGGATTGAAATCGTCTGCCCATTTTTTGTTTTTTATATTGATGATTCCTTCTGAAGTAAACAACATTCCATTACGCGCATTTCGTGTAGGCATCACACAGTCAAACATATCGATACCCAAAGCTATGTTTTCCAAGATATTGATTGGCGTTCCCACTCCCATTAAGTATCTCGGTTTATCTTGAGGTAAAATATTGGTAACCACTTCACACATTTCGTACATTTCTTCAGCAGGTTCTCCTACAGACAATCCACCGATAGCATTTCCAGCTGCACCAGCATTGGCAATATATTCAGCAGATTGCGCTCGTAAATCCTTATAAGTCGAACCCTGAACTATTGGAAACAGCGTTTGTTCGTAGCCGTATTTTTCAGGTGTTTTTGCAAGATGGTCAATACAGCGATCCAACCATCTATGTGTCATGTGCATCGAGCGTTTCGCATAGCGATAATCGCACGGGTAAGGTGTACATTCGTCAAACGCCATGATGATATCAGCACCAATGGTACGCTGAATTTCCATTACATTTTCTGGTGAAAAAAAGTGATAGGAACCGTCGATGTGCGATTTAAATTTCACCCCTTCTTCTTTAATTTTTCTCCTACCAGATAAAGAATAAACCTGAAACCCTCCAGAGTCTGTTAAAATGCTGCGATTCCAATTCATAAATTTATGTAATCCACCCGCCTTTTCTAAAATTTCTGTTGTGGGCCTAAGATACAAATGATAAGTATTTCCTAAGATTACATCGGGATTTATGTCCTCTCTCAATTCCCGTTGATGCACCCCTTTCACGCTAGCGACCGTTCCCACAGGCATAAAAATTGGAGTTTCTATAGTTCCATGATCAGTAGTTAACAAACCTGCACGTGCCTTAGAATTGGCATCTGTATGAAGTAATTCAAATTTCATTAGCTCTTTAAATTGATTTTAGTCAACGATCAAATATGGAAAATTTAGTTTAAACCAAAAAACTCCAAAACTGTCGTAAATTTTTAGACAGCAAATATACGTTTTTTGGTTGACAGTTGTGATTTTGAAAACAAGTTTGTGACCACATCAATAAAATCGTCACAAAGGGTCTTTCGCTTTTTTTGCCTTGTTGAAAAACTAAATTTTTCAACTCCTTTTCCTATCTTTGTCGTTATGGAATTTTTTATTGATGTCATAGTGCCACTTGCCGTACCTAATGCATTTACGTATCGAGTAACTGCTGATGAGTTTAATTTTGTTGACCAAGGTTTTCGCGTTGCAGTTCCTTTTGGTAAGCGAACCATTTACACGGGGGTAATTTTGAGCAAACATCAACAAAAACCACAGATCTATGAACCTAAAGATATTTTTGCAATCATCGATGAGCAGCCCACAGTTACTGCCAAACAGCTTGAATTTTGGCAATGGATCTCCACTTATTATATGTGTACATTAGGTGAGGTTTTTAGAGCAGCCTTGCCTTCGATAATGCTGTTGGAAAGTGAAACATTACTAACTTTTAATTCGGAAAACATAATTGCGACAGACACATTAGACGACGAAGAATTCTTATTGTATGAAGCTTTTCAGAACCAAGCTATTTTACGTTTGGACGAAGTTCGAGAAATTTTAAACAAAAAAAATGTATTTGATGTAATAGACCGTCTGTTGGAAAAAAAAATTGTGACCTTAAACAAACATTTACAAGAAACGTATAAACCCAAATTGGTGAAATACGTTCGCCTGAATGAGCGTTTTCGAGAGGAAAAACAACTGCAAGAATTACTATCTAAAGGCCTAAGGTCTGAAAACCACAGAGCTTTAGTTTTAAAATACTTCCATTTAGAAAGACAACACAAACCCATAGCTGTTAAAACCTTGCTAAACGAAGTTGGCGTTTCTACAGCCATCTACCAAACGGTAGAAAAAAAAGGAATCTTTGAAACCTATACTTTAGTGGAAGATCGAGTACAATTTAAAGATGCATCTATCGATTCTATCCAACTTACCGAAGAACAACAAAATATTTTTGATTCCGTTCAAAATCAATTTTCAACTAAAAATGTGGTTCTTTTACAAGGAGTAACCGGTTCTGGAAAAACAGAAATTTACATTCAAAGCATACAAAATATCATAGAGAAAGAGCAACAAGTTTTATTTTTAGTACCAGAAATTGGGTTAACCACACAACTGGTTCAACGGTTGACTTCTTTTTTTGGTAATAAAGTTGCAGTTTACAATTCTAAATATTCAGAAAATGAACGCGTTGAGGTTTATCAACATGTTTTAAAACAACATGAAAACGCTCAAATTGTAATTGGTTCTCGCGCTTCCATTTTTCTTCCTTTTCAAAATTTAGGTCTAATTGTAGTTGATGAAGAACACGAAGCTTCTTTTAAACAAAATGATCCAGCACCAAGATATCAGGCTCGGGATGCAGCTATTGTTTTAGCAAAACAATTAAACACAAAGGTCTTATTAGGCTCTGCTACACCTAGTTTAGAGAGCTATTACAACGCCTATCAAGAGAAATACGGTTATGCAAATTTACCCCGTCGGTATTCCAATTTACCATTACCAGAGATTGAACTAGTCGATTTAAAAGAAGCGCGGAAGCGAAAAGAAGTCAATGGTTTTTTCAGTATCAAACTTATTGATTCCATTACAGAAGCGTTTTATCACGGAGAACAAGTTTTGTTGTTCCAGAACCGAAGGGGCTTTGCGCCTGTTTTAGAATGTCTTTCTTGTGGACATGTGCCACACTGTACTTCTTGCGATGTGAGCTTAACGTATTATAAACATTCCAATCATTTAAAATGTCATTACTGCGGCTTTGTAATGGCAATGCCTACAAACTGTCATGCCTGTCACAGTAGAGAGTTATCAACCAAAGGATTAGGAACAGAACAGATTGAAGAAGCATTGAAAGAGTTGTTTCCCAATAAAAAAATTGCTCGCATGGATCAAGATACGATGCGAGGAAAATTTGCATTTGAAAAGTTGATTGATGCTTTTAAAAACCAAGAAATAGATATATTGGTAGGTACACAAATGATGGCAAAAGGTTTAGATTTTGACAATGTGTCTCTGGTAGGAATCATGAATGCTGATGGCATGCTGAGCTTTCCTGACTTTAGAGCACACGAACGTGCTTTTCAATTAATGATACAGGTAGCAGGACGATCCGGCAGAAAAAACAAACAAGGAAAAGTGATTATCCAAACATACAATCCCTACCACAACACCATTCAACAAGTAACACGAAACGATTTTCAAGCCATGTTTAAGGAACAGATGTATGAACGACTGAACTTTAAATACCCTCCTTTTTATCGCCTGATTCATTTGCAGTTAAGGCACGTCAATTTTGAAAAAGTAAAGAACGCAGCAGATTGGTTGGCTACACATCTACGTTCAAATATAGCTGGTATTTTGGTACTAGGTCCACAAGCACCGACGGTAAACCGTATAAAAAATCAATATATACAAGTGATTTTAGTTAAATTACCTATCAATAAACCTTCAAATGTTTTAAAAAAATCCATACGACGGAGCCTTCAAAGCATGGAGACTATAGGGAATTTTAGACCCGTAAAAGTAACCGTAAGCGTGGATTATTATTAAATAGAATCCATAAAGTTTACTCTTGAATAATTCATTTTCACATTCATTTGTGAGATTGCCGAAATTATATTGCCTTTAACCTCGGATAAGTGCTGTGTTTTGTATAATCTATTCACACTAAACACACTGAACATCAGTACCTTATCCGTTTTTTTTGATAATTAATTTATTGACAATTAATTGTTTATATCAAATTTTAACGAAGTGTTGATAAAACAATACACTATATGTCTTTTTAATGAAATAAATTTTTGATTTCACTTCCTTTTCTGTTTTTTTAACACAACTTTAACTACGTTCCCAGTCAAAAGACTCAAATATAGGTAGTTTACCTATTGATTGGCTTGTTAAAGTTTTCTATATTGCAGCTATAAATTAATTTATCATTAGTGATAGCATTAAAATTATACACCTAAAACCCAAGAAATGATGAACAAAACAATATACAACACCCTGTCATCCCGAGGTAACGAGGGATCTTCTGGAATAGAGATGTTTCGACAAGCTCAACATGACAAACAACCCTGTCATCCCGAACGAAGTGAGGGATCTCAACAAACAATTAAAACAAA
>Ga0209075_1002756_pt1 | contig 15188 bp, 14 predicted proteins | sample Stecom2011_FD_187523 | JGI IMG/M metagenome (GOLD analysis project Ga0209075, IMG submission 187523) | Agricultural soil microbial communities from Utah to study Nitrogen management - Steer compost 2011 (SPAdes) (version 2) | ecosystem: Environmental > Terrestrial > Soil > Agricultural land... | reverse complement strand
TGATGCATGAATCCAGCAGAAAAGTTGGTTTGTAAGAAAATATGGTTAAAAAACTCTAGCCTTAATCCAGGATGTAGTGAAAGTCCATAACCTGAAACAGAAATTGTTTTTCTATCGAACTGACCTCCAAAGTTGAAGTCGTTGTAAGAAAGAATTATTCCTGTAGCAGCTGCCGCCTGAGCACGAACTCTAAACCAATTGTTTTGACCAACAGAAAGTAAATCGAAGTAGCGTGCTAATTCTACACGAATATAATTTAGTCCGTCTGAGTTTTCGTAATGTATGTGTTCGTAATCTGAGGTAACCAACTGATTGTCGTATGTGCCGCTCCATAAATCACTAACACCAGGTTGAATTTCACCGTCTAAGGTGATTTCTTGAGGATGGTCCATGAGGTATTTCATGTGGTCATATCCCAAAGTTACAGCCCATTTGTCTTTGAAGAAATAGCCTAACCTCACATTGAATTGAGGAATGGTAATTTTCTCTATGTTGAGGTAACTCATGGATAACTTTTCCGGATTGTCGGAAGCCGTCATGTTTTTCATCGTAAAATCATACCCTCGACCTTTCAAATGCAAATCACTTTGGGTATAGGCACTTCTGTTGTATCCCCAGTATAAATAGAAAGCCCCTTTTTCTGATTGGTTCAAGTCTTGCGCAAAGCTTGATGAATCGATAGTTAATAACCCTCCGAATAAAAAGATAAAAAGAGATGTGAATATTGATTGTTTCATGACTTGTCTTCTTGGATTTGCAAATTTACGTATTATTTTGTTGTGATAGAATAGCACGTCTGTTCGAGTGACTTTATTAAACTAAAGTGTTTAAAACCACTATTGGAGAACTCATCAGTTCAGTTTGGGGTATTTATCCCATATTCAATAGAATTAGGACCTATCCATTTTACCGTTTCAACGACTTTATAACCAAGGATCATCAAAAGGTGAGCATCCAATTGATATTTTGTAGTTGTCTATCGCTCCAGCCCCCGACGAAAACGGAAATCTTACTGAGCTTGATTGCGTGTTGATTGCGCTGAAAAAGCGACATAAGAAGCTCTTTTTGGCGTATAAACAACACCGCAAATCAAGAAAGTAAATTGGAGGTGGAGGCGGATTAAGGGCTCCAAAAGAAGAAGATCTAAAAAGAATAAAAGTTGAAGAATTAACAATGAAAAATAGAGTTCAAGCATACTTTTCATTCATCATTTCAATATAGCTCCAATATGTAAAAGCTTTTCGATATCTTTACGCTTATGAAAACATTTGCCAATAAAGTAGTTTGGATTACGGGGGCATCTTCGGGAATAGGAAGAGAGCTTGCGGTACAATTAGCTGAATTAGGAAGTAAATTAATTTTGTCAGCACGTAATGTTGAAGAGTTAGAGAGTTTGAAGAACACCCTAAAAAACCCTGAGCAACACATGGTTTTGCGCTTGGATTTAGCGGAAAATGGTCACTTTCCAGAGTTGGCGAAGAAAGTCGTAGAACAGTACAAACGCATAGACTATCTGTTTAATAGTGGAGGGATTTCACAACGTGCTGAGGCATCCAAAACAGCGATTGAAGTTGACCGAAGGATCATGGAAGTAAATTATTTTGGAAATATTGCCTTGACTAAAGCCGTTTTACCGTACATGCAGAAGCAACAAAGTGGACACCTTATTATCACTTCAAGTATTGCGGGCAAGTTTGGCTTTTATTTGCGTTCTGCATACGCTGCTTCAAAACATGCTTTGCATGGGTATTACGAAAGTCTACTTTTGGAGGAAGCAAAGAATAATATCTCGGTTACGATTGTTTGTCCTGGGAAGATCAATACTCCAATTTCAACGAGTGCTTTAACCGAAGATGGAACAGCGCATGGAGTGATGGATCACAATCAAGAAACGGGAATGCCCGTTGATGAATGTGTGCGTCAAATGTTGAAAGCGACAGTAAAAAAGAAAAAGGATGTCTTGATTGGCAATAAAGAAATATTGGCGGCAAAGATTAAACGATTCTCTCCAGCGTTGTTTTGGAAGATCATTAAAAATCAGAGTCCAACATAGAGAATGTTGAACGGTGCGAAACGTAGTGTTTGACGTTTTCCTATTGAAGAATATTTAAAGTAAATGTTATGAAAGTTTTAATGGTATGCTTAGGAAATATTTGCCGTTCACCAATGGCAGATGGATTGATGCGTAAGAAAGTTCAGGAACACGGCTTAGATGTAGTCGTCGATTCTGCAGGAACAGGTGATTGGCACGTAGGAGATGCTCCAGATCCACGTATGATTGAAACAGCGAAGAGAAATGGTGTTCCGATAGATGATTTACGTGGCAGACAGTTTAAGGTTGCAGACTTTGACGAGTTTGATCGAATTGTGGTGATGGATAAAAGTAACTTTGCCAACGTTACGAAATTGGCAAGAGACGAAAAGGATGTGCAAAAGGTAGAGTTGTTTTTAAACCTTACGCATCCAGGTAAAGATTTAGAAGTTCCCGATCCCTATTTTGGAGGGGATGAAGGATTCCAAGATGTTTTTGATATGTTGGATGCCGGGACAGATGTATTATTAAAAGAACTGAAAAACTAATGGCTAGAGGTCGATTATATTTAATGCCCACTTTGATGGGATCTGAGAACTGGGAACATGTTATTCCAGTAGAGGTAGCAGCAATTGCGAAAAATACACGCTATTTTGCGGTAGAAAATTTGAAATCTGCTCGCCGTTACTTGCGAAAACTGGACAGGACATTCCCTATTGATGAATCGACATTTTTTATCCTGAACAAAAAAACTCCACCTACTGATTTGGCGGGAATGTTAGCGCCATTGAGAAATGGTCATGATGTGGCCATTATTTCAGAGGCCGGTTGCCCTGGTGTTGCTGACCCTGGTGCAGATTTGGTGGCTTTAGCGCATCAAAACGGTGAGTTTGTAAGCCCACTCACAGGACCTTCTTCCATTTTGTTGGGACTTATGGCCAGTGGATTCAACGGGCAGTCATTTGCATTTAATGGATACATCCCCAAAGAGCGTAAGAAACGTGTGTTCACTTTTAAAGATTATGAACGCATGGTAAGTAAAACTGGACAAACACAAATTTTTATGGAAACACCTTTCCGTAACAATCATTTGCTTGAAGACTTACTGAATGAATGTTTGGATACTACGTTTTTGTGTATTGCCTGCGATTTGACGTTACCAACTGAGCGTGTTCAAACGATGACCATCGCCGAATGGAGAGAAAATGCCTTTGATTTGGATAAACGACCGACGATGTTCTTGATTGGAAAACCCTTTGCACTGTAGCTTCTGTCTATAAAGCTCACTTTCTGCGTTGTAATTATTTTAAAAACAGTTATTGACATAAGTCAACTCCTTGATTTTTAAAAATAAATTACGCCTTGCTAGTGATCTTTCTAGTTCAGACGCTTTTACTTAAGTGGACGTTTTGAAAAACGGTAATACTTACAAGAGATTCCTGTAATGCAAATAAAATAAATTTAAATTTCGATGAGAGATACAATGTTAATCCTCCACTTTATTGGTCTTGCCATGGGATTAGGAACTGCTTTTGCACATGCTTTTTTAGGATTTGCTTCTTCTAAATTGTCAAAGGACGAGGCAATAAAACTTAAATCGAACACCAAAATTCTTGGTCGAATGGGAAGTATTGGACTGATTTTGCTTTTGGTGTCTGGAGTTTACCTTATTCTTCCTTTTTGGAATGCATTAGCTTATATGCCAATGTTGCAAATTAAATTACTGCTCTTTGTTGTTTTGATCGGTTTTCTTGCTGTTATGAATATCATAGAGCGAAAAGCCATGAAGTCGGATCAGCCTGATGGGCTGTATAGAAAATTAGAAATTCTGGGAAAGTTTGCTTTAACAACAACATTAACCATCGTGGTTTTAGCAGTATTGGTATTTCACTAAATCATTACAATGACACTCGGCCATTAAATACTGTTTTGCAGGACAGTATTATTTGGAATCATTAAAAAATGTAGAGTGCATTTAGGTTCTTGTTTAAACCATTGACCAAACAATAGCAATTGTTCCAACAATAAAGCAGTAAATAGAGAAGTAAGTTAATTTACTTTTCTTTACAATTGCAATCATCCAAGTACAGGCAATCAATCCAGTGATAAAGGCTGCAATAAATCCAACTGTTAATGAAACACCAGGAATGTTGTCGGCCGTAAAAGCGCCATCTAAAAGGTCTTTTGCAATTTTACCAAAAATTAAAGGCACTACCATTAGAAAGGAGAAGCGTGCTGATTTTTCACGATCAATTCCAAGCAATACAGACGTTCCAATGGTAGAACCTGAGCGAGAAATTCCTGGAAGAATTGCAATGGCTTGAGCGATCCCAATAATAAAAGCATTTTTAAAACTCACCCCTTTACCTGTGTTTTTAGCTTTATCGGCCAAAAGCAACACGACACCAGTGAGTAAAAGCATGAATCCAACCAGTAAAATTTGATGGTTAAAGAATGAGTCAATAATATCTTCAAAGAAGAAGCCTACAAAAGCTGCAGGGATCATTGATAAAATGATTTTGAGCGAAAACAAAAGTTCATCGTTCATTTTAAATTGAAAAAGTCCCCTTAAGATTTCAGTAACATCTTTTCTGAAAATGACAATTGTACTTAATGCAGTAGCAAAATGCAAAACAACTGTAGTCATCATGCTGAGTTCCCCAACATCTTCATTCCCTAAAATGGCTTTAGCGATTTCAAGATGTCCGCTACTTGAAACAGGTAGGAACTCTGTTAACCCCTGTACAATTCCTAAAATAATTGCTTTTATGATTTCCATTGATCTCTTTTTTTAGAAAGGGCTAAATTAATCATATTTCTGTATGATTCATTTTGAAAACCAAAATTCAAAAAGGATATCTAGATTCTTGATTTAGTTTAAGCTTTTCCATCAAATGAGAAAGACTGTTAAAGTCGGGCCTAACCCAAAAAAAGAATATCTTTGCATTTTAAAATCTACAGGAATTCAAAAAGAGCCAACATATCGATCAATTTGGAAACTAGCCTTGCCTGCAATGTTAGGGGGGATTGTTGAGCCTGTTTTGTCTTTGACAGATTTGGCTGTAGTGGGAAATATTGGAACAGATGGTTTTTCGGGACATCATGAAAATTTGTCTGCAGTTGCTGCGGTTGGAATCGCGGGAAGTCTGATCTCAGCGTTGGTTTGGATCTTTGCCCAAATGAAAAGTGCTATTTCTGCTGTTGTTTCTCAAGCTTATGGCTCTATGAGAATGCGTGTGATGGCGAGTCTTATTCCCCAAATGATTTACTTTAATGCCATTGTGGGGGTATTGGCTATGTTGACGACTTTCTTTACTTCGGCTTGGGTGTTTGAACATTTGCTCTCTGCTACAGGACCTGTTTTGGAAGATGCCACAGCCTATTTTAATATTCGTGTTCTTGGTTTTCCATTAACGCTGATTACCTTCTCTGTATTTGGTGTTTTTAGAGGCGTTCAAAATACTTGGTGGGCCATGGTTATATCCATCGTAGGAGGAAGCATCAATATTTTATTGGACTTTGTCTTCGTTTTAGGATGGTGGAATTGGGTTGAACCGATGGGCGTTGAAGGAGCAGCATGGGCAAGTTTTATTGCGCAAATTGTCATGTTTTTAATGACCCTTTATTTCTTGTTGTATAAATCTAAAATAAAATTAATTCACAGTCTAAAAATCAATCCTGAATTTGTTGGATTATTGCTCATTGCAGGAAACTTAGTACTCAGGACCATTACCTTAAACCTAGCCTTAATGTTGACCCATAAATTTGCAAATATTTATGGCACAGTAGAAGCAGCAACCCATGCAGTGATGTTAAATTTATGGATGTTCTCGGCCTTTTTCTTAGATGCTTTTGCAACTTCAGCAAATGCTTTGGCGGGCAAGTTCTTAGGCGCCAAAAACAAAGAAGCAATGCAAAGAAACTTGAATAGAAATCTATTGTTGAGTTTGGTGGTTTCTTTTGTGTTGGCCGGATTGTTAATGATTTTCGACAGCCAGGTAATGGGCTTGATTATTAAGAATGAACAGGTTTGGGGCATGTATCCAATTGTGTTGCCTTTGTTTGCTTTGTGTTTGCCCATCAATGCGCTTGCTTTTACTCTGGATGGAGTTTTTAAAGGAATGGGAAAAGCGAAATTCCTTAGAAATATCTTATTTATTTCGACATTTTTCGGATTTTTACCCGTATTATTAATTGGACATCAGATTGCTCCAGGACTACAAATTGTTTGGTATGCAATTATTATGTGGATGCTACTGCGTGGTTTTATCCCTTACTTTTATTTTAAAAAATGGATAAAACGTTTTTAAAATAGCTTATTTTTTGAAAGACAAAAGTTATTTTCTAATTAGTACTACTTTCTGACAGTAGTATAATTTCTATAGGTTGTTTTTATTCCAATTTTGTCCAAGGCCATTTTAATTTTTTGTTTTAATGGCGTTTTGTTAAAAGTAATGTCATAATTGAATTTCCAATTCAAGCGCTCGATACGATCATTCATGACTTTTGGGTGTGTACCTTTGTATTTTTCTAAAGAATCGATGTTTTTGAAATAATCAAATTCTTCAACCTTATCAATGTTTTGATCCATCCATTCGTCGTCATGCCATAACTTATTGAAAGTTTCTTGCTTAGCCTGCATTACACGCGGGTCTTTAACCCAACCATAATGGTGAATATAAGCATCTATGGGAATTACGTTTAACTTCTTGTCATCATCCTTTCTGAAACCTTGCGCGTCGCGAAAAGAATAGATTGATTTTTTATTTTTAATGACACGAATTTCATGCGGATACCAACGCAATGAATTTCCAACATAATCATAAGAACCAAAAAAGTGACGGTATTTGAATAACAAACCATCGACATTTGACTGGTTTATGTATTGCTCCATTGCTGCCTTAATGGTAGGTAAATCTGCTTCATGAACCACTTCGTCCCCTTGGATGTAAAAGGCCCAGTCATAATCTTCTGGAATGGCATTAAACGCTTTATCTGTTTCAACGGCCAACACTCTACCACCTTCACGTAATGAATCGTCCCAAACCGTCTCAATAATTTTAATCTTTGGATTGTCGATGGATTGAATTAAAGCTAGAGTTTCATCTTCAGAATCTCCAACCGCGACAACAAGCAAATCGCAAATGGGCAGAATGGATTGAATGGCTTCTTTTATAGGATAATCGTATTTAATGGCATTTCTTACAAAGGTAAAACCAGCAACTTTCATTTGTGTTTATTTAGTAGTGTAGGATTTAAAGACTTCTTCCAATGATTTTTCCTCTTTACGAATGGTTAAGATCAATAAGTTTTCATCTTTGGCATATCCAGCGATGGTCTTTCTAAGGTCTATCGACTGGTCGGAATTGATTAAAAAAGAGGTTTCATTGATGGCTTCTACACGACTGATATTAGGGATTTTTGCCAAACGATTTCTTGAAACAACAGCATCAAATTCAACAAAAACGACTTGACTTTTCACGTCAGATTGCAGTTCGCTTGCTTTCGCATTGGCTACTAATTTTCCGTTGTTAATAATGATTACCCTGTCACAAATCGCTTCAACTTCTTGCATAATATGCGTTGAAAGCATTACTGTTTTGGCCTTACCAATTTCTTTAATTAATTCACGGATCTCCGTTAACTGATTAGGGTCAAGTCCAGAAGTGGGTTCATCTAAAATCAGTACTTCAGGGTCGTGAATAATGGCTTGGGCCAGTCCAACCCTTTGACGATACCCTTTGGAAAGTGTTCCTGTCACTTTGTGTTGTTCTTTTTGCAATCCTACCAATTCAATCACTTCTTTTACCCTTTCTTTGAGGTTTGGAATTTTATAAATCTTTCCCACAAAAGTCAAATATTCCTTCACATACATGTCCAAATAAATGGGGTTGTGCTCAGGGAGATAACCTATCTTTTTTCGTACCTCTAAAGAATGCTTCTTGATGTCTAGTCCACATACTTCTACATCACCTTCAGTTGCAGGAATAAAACTGGTGATGATTTTCATTGTTGTAGATTTACCTGCTCCATTTGGACCAAGAAATCCCAATATTTCACCTTTTTTAGCCTCAAACGAGATGTTGTCTACTGCGGCTTGTTCGCCATAGAATTTCGTAAGATGTTTTACAGATATTGACATGGTAAAGTTTTATAGTACGAAGATAGGATATTGCTCGAATTTGAGCGGAATATTCTGTTAAAAGATTTTAAGCGATGTTTGCTCAGTCCTCTTTAGGAACTACAAATACCTTGATGCGTAGCTCTTGATCTTTTTTGGTATTTGCTTTTAACTTAATGATTCTGTCTTGCATATAATATTTTTGGTTGCTGTCAAAAGTAACAAGAATTGAATCTTTTTGTTGGGGTAATATTGGATGGTTTGGAAATTGGACTTTCGTGCAACTGCAACTTACGAGTGCATCATTTATTACCAAAGGAGTATCTCCAGTGTTTTCGAAAACAAAGTAGTGTTGAAGAACAGTTCCTTCATTTGTTTTATTCCACTTATGTGTGGTTTTATTCAGAAAGTTAAATTCCGCATACTGGGCGAACCCAATAGCGGAATTTACTATCATTATAAGAAGTACGATAACGTTCTTCATTTCTTGTGCCTAGTTGCTAGTTGGTGCACCGCTGTTGTTTACAGGTGCTCCTCCTTGAGGTTTTGCTACAACATTTCCTTTGATACGGATTGTTTTTGTAGGGCTGTTAATTGCGTTTGATTGTAAAGTAACGCTCTTTCCAATTATACCTACACGCTTTGTGTCATACTTTACTTTAATTGAAGCAGACTCTCCTGGAGCGATTGGTTCTCTTGGCCAAGAAGGAACTGTACAACCACAAGAACCTTTTGCGCTCGAAATAACTAAAGGCTCATTCCCTGTGTTTTTAAATACAAATTCACAGTTTCCATCAGCATATTGGTCGATGGTACCGTAATCATGTGTTTCTTTTTCGAATTCAATTTTAGCTCCTGATTCAACTGCTGCTTGTGCAAATAAACCATTCATACCAATAAAGGCAGAAAATAATAAGCTTAGGGTAAATAGTAATTTTTTCATTGGTTTTTAATTTTAGTTATGAATCAAATATAAGACGATTAGTGTTCACTTATGGATTTTTAACAAAGCCTTAACAAGTTACTTTACCTCTTCAGTTTCTACAAGCATGTTTTCGTCTGACAGTTGAAGCTCAATAAGTTCTTCAAATGTTTTATCGATGTGCTTTAAACGGAATTCATATTGTTCACGCTTTTCTGCTGGTAAGTTCTCAATGGCCAATAATTGATTGGCATAGAATTTTATTTTTTCTGGATTGTACTCATTGAAATCATAGTAATTCATTTGTAGTTCCAACAATCCAATTTTATTCTTCGTATCCGGATACTTTGTGAGAAGCGTATCTCTCCATTTTACAGATTCACTTTCTACATTGAGTTGTAGATAAAGCGCTGCGATTTTATCTAAAGCTGTTTCTGCATACGGATCTTCTGGAAAGTTATGGTAAAAGTCTTTATTTCTATTGATGGCTTCATGATAAGCTACACGATTCATCTTGTATTCTGGAGATTTCACAGCTTCATCCATAAGCACCTTTAATGAGTCGTCCATTTCTTTAATTGAAGCTTTTAAACCTTCAATAGTAGGGGCTTCATTAGAAGCTGTATTTGCATTTTGATCTGTACAAGCTGTAAAGGTCAATAAAACACCGAAAACAAAAATTAACTTTTTCATTATTATTTTTTTCTTTTAGTTACTGGGAATTTCATGCGGTAATCAACATCAACATTTCCTTTCGAAATATTGGTCAATTTTTTTGTAAGTAAACGTTTCTTTAAAATCGATAAGTGGTCTGTAAACAAAACCCCCTCAATATGATCGTATTCATGTTGAATGATTCGTGCTGCATATCCGTCGTAAGTTTCTTCGTGAAAATCAAAATTCTCATCAAAATAAGTAATGGTGATTTTTTCTTTACGATAAACCTCTTCTCGAATAGTGGGGATAGATAAACAGCCTTCTTCGAATGCCCATTCTTCACCTTCTTCTTCTTCAATGATAGGGTTGATGAAGACCTTTTTGAAGTTTTCAAGACCTTCTGCTTTTGGATCTGGTTCACCCTCTTCATCATCTTCAGCAAACGGCGAAGCATCGACGATAAATAGACGAATTGACTTTCCTATCTGTGGCGCTGCTAATCCAACACCTCTTGCGTTGTACATTGTTTCCCACATGTTGTCAAGTAATTCACTCAGACCTTCATAGTCTTTATCAATTTCAACTCCTTCAACTTTTAAAACTGGATCACCGTATGCTACAATGGGTAATATCATATCAATAGAATTTGTACAAAAGTAATAATTCAAAAGGAAAAAATCTGCTTTTAACTAGCGAATTGACCTATTGTTAAAGATTATATAGCCAAAACTTAATTGTGTGACAAAAGGATTGTCCTGGTTAGGGAAATAATTCGAAGAGAGCCTTAATGGGCCAAGTGGCGAATGGAATATGATTGAAGCGCCTACCATCGGCAAGCCTTCTTTCAATAAATCTGAGTAACCGAATCCTGATTCATCCTCATAACGAATAATTTGTTTAAATGGTTGAAAGAAATAGGGGTCCAGTCTAAATTCAAAAAACTTACCATAGTTAAAAATTAGGTTTAAACCTCCTCCGATATATTGCGGGGCCCTGTATTCGCTCATGAACAAGGTTCGGCTGTCGGGCAGTGGAGAAAACTCTGTCATGGCCAAAACAGAGGCTGTATAGTTAGAAAATAAAGACTGTGAGTTCATTACCGCTTTTCCATAGAAGCCAATTTTGAAAAACTTGGTCATTTCATAGTATTTTCTTCCTTCAAGAGAAAGACTAATCCAACGGTGTTGTCTTCTTAAATCATATTCTGAAGTAGGAGTGTTTCCAGAGATACTTTTTTCTTTTCCTTGAACATAGCGAAAACTAGCTCTAAGCAAACTCCCTTTTGAAGCCCATTGTTTCCTGTCTAGCGTATTCAACTCATAATTGATGGAAGCCGATTCTCCACTGAAAGTGGTGATGTCTGCAGTGTCACTTTCTGAATAATTTAAGGTTTGATAATACTGGTCTTTATTGGTGAATTTTTTAAAGTCTAGGGCTACTTTTCCATTGTTGGAAGTAGGTATTCCCATGTTTAATCCATAATACATTTCATTTTGCAACAAAAAAGATGGTTTGATGTCCTCAAAAAAGGTAGAAGAGCTCCTGAAGTAATCCCAACGATTTAATACAAAATAAGGACTGACCCTCAATGGAAAATAGGAAGGCAAATCAAAGTCTAGCTTCACTTTTGTAGAACCATAAAACTTTCCAAAATAGGTCTCCGCATGAATTTTTGCTGCACCTAATCCTAAGTCAAGGTAGGACAAGCCAATGTATGCTGTGTTTACCGGTCGTGAAGAGAAGTGTCCTCCAATACTTAAAGCAAAAGGTTTTTGTTTGGTCACATCCAACTTTAATCTGTAGGTGGTGTCGCTATTCTTTTCTAAAGTAGGATAAATATATTTGATTTGGGGTGCTGCATATCCTCTGTAAAAACGTTTTTGTAATTCATCAAGGTCTATAGGTTCTTTAATCGAGTCTTTCATAAATTGTGTTTTAATGAAAGAAACATCGCTGTTGGAATAAGATTCAACCGATAGCTCATTGATTTGAATGGGTTTGATTTGGGCGCGATAAGCTTTTCTTTTTTTTGCCAACGCTTCGGTTTTCGCGGTGGTTTGTACATAAGGACGAATGCTGTCGAGATAAATCAAAGCAGCGTCGTAACCACTTTGAATGGCTTCTTCGGCCCTTGTAAATTCGAATGTTCCGATATCGTTTTTGGGTTCAATGATAACTCCGTAAGCACAAGGTAAATCAAAGTTGGTCTCCTGCACGAACATCGTTGTAATTTGACTGATGATGTCGTCTTCTGTTGGCGGTGAAGCATTTAAGGAAACGTTACTTCCAATAATATAGTCTACGGGAAATTCATGGTAAAGCACATCTGCAGGGAAATTGTTGTAAAGTCCTCCGTCAAAGAAAAGTTTTCCATCAATTCGAATAGGGTTAACGTAAAAAGGATAGGTCATCGAGGCACGCACTGCAGCGTTCAAATCACCTTTACTAAAAATAACACTTTCTTTTTTATAGATGTCCGCGGCAACACAACGAAAAGGAATAAATAAGGAGTCAAAATCTTTATCCATTGCTGCTCCTGTATGACCGATTAATCTCAATGTTTCAAAATCTAGATAGGAAGGAGTCATGAAGTTGGTGGGGAGGGATTTAGTGAAAATACTGTCTTTGGCAAAGTTGAAATTAATCATGGAAGCATCCTCATCGGCTTCTCGTAACAGGAAGCGTTCTTCTTTTGTAATTGTCCCTGAGGTCATTTTATTAAAATGGTCCGATAAGATATAGTCTTTTATTTCATCTGGAGAATACCCCACTGCATATAAAGCACCAATTAATGCTCCAGCACTTGTTCCTGCAATGTATGCAATTGGAATTTCCGCTTCTTCTAATGCTTTTAATACACCGATGTGTGCGAGTCCTGTTGCACCACCTCCACTTAATACAACTCCTACACGTTGTGCGGAAGTGTTTTTAGGACTGAATAAGCCTAAAATGAATAAAAAAAGTAGAATCTTGTGTTTCAAGCTATATTTAAATGAGTTAATTTGCACAAAAGTATGAGTTTTTACCGGAATAATGAAAATTTAAATAATGCTTGAAGTTTTAGACCATATTGGGTTAGTTGCATTTGCGATTAGTGGAGTGCTTACAGCGGCAAATAGAAACCTAGACATTTTAGGAGGATATGTCATCGCTTTCATTACTGCACTGGGGGGAGGAACAATCAGAGACCTGTTGTTGAATGAGGATGTAGCATGGATGACCTCTGTTACTCAAGTCGGAGTTGTGATTGCTGCAGCAACATTTGGAATTATTTTTCGGGGAAAATTGAAGACTTGGAGAAGAACATTGTCTATCTTTGACACAATTGGAATTTCAGTATTCACAATTGTTGGGGTGCAAAAAGGTTTATCACACGATCAGTTACCTTTAACCGCAGTGTTTCTAGGAATGATTACCGCCACTTTCGGAGGTTTACTTCGTGATGTTTTGAGTAATGAAATTCCTATGATTTTTAGAAAAGAAATATATGCTATACCTTGCCTAGTTGGTGGGTCGCTTTATTTACTAGGTGACTATTTTGGATACGGAGATACTCTCTGGTTACTGTGGGGAAGTATATTGTTCATTATAGTATTTAGAACTTTGGCGGTGCTATTTTCATGGAAATTGCCATTAATTAGAGAATTTAAATAATACAGATGAAAGATTTAGTAATAACAGTAAAAACGCTTTACGGATTTGAGGAGTTACTCAAAGATGAATTAAAGGAATTAGGGTATGATAAGGTAGAGCTCTTGAATCGTGCTGTTCAGTTGAATGGGGGCTGGGAAGATGTATACCGTTTAAATTACCGTTGCCGTTTAGCGATTTCTGTACTCGTTAAAGTAAAGTCTTTTACCATCCATAAAGAGGATGATCTGTACAAAGAAGCGAAGAAAATTGATTGGACATCTTATTTTGATGTCGATAAAACTTTCGCTGTTAAAGGTGCTGTTTTTTCTACAATGTTTACGCATACGCAGTATCCATTCTTATTGGTTAAGGATGCTATTGCAGATGTTTTTAGAGAGAAAAATGATGACAAAAGACCTGATGTGAATTTAAAATCACCTCAGGTGATGTTTGATGTCTACATTAAAGAAAAGTCTGTTGTTATTTCCTTAAATACAAGTGGTGTTCCTTTATTTCAAAGAGGATACAGACAAGAGGTTGGAGATGCCCCAATGAATGAGGTCTTGGCAGCAGGTATTTTAAGAATGTCAGGCTGGGACAGAAAATCAACATTGATTGACCCTATGTGTGGTTCTGGAACAATCGCCATTGAAGCAGCACTTTGGGCGGCAGATATTCCTGCAATGATCGAAAGGAGTCATTTTGCCTTTAAAAACTTTAAGTCTTTTGATGCAGAAGCATGGGAAAAAGTGAGGTCTGAAGGGAATCAACGTCCAGTCAAGTTAGGATTTGACATCCTGGCATCGGATATTGATGGAGAAATGATTAAAAAAGCGCGTAGAAATAGCCGAATGGCACCGATTGGAAATATGGTGACTTGGGAAATTAAAGATGCTTTAGAGTTGGAAGCTCCAGATGATAAAGGAATATTAATTTGTAATCCTCCGTATGGTGAAAGAATGGGAGAGGAGGTTGAAGAACTCTATACAAGTTTAGGTGATTTATTCAAGCAGTCATTCTTGGGTTATGATTGCTGGGTTGTTTCTTCGAATATTGATGCGTTGAAGAATATTGGGTTAAGACCTAGTAAGAAAATTAAGGTGTTTAATGGTAACCTTGAATGCAGTCTTAGACAGTTTGAGATTTTCGCAGGATCAAAGAAATATGACAATAGTCAAGAAGATGAAGATGGTGCTCCGGCAAAACCACGTGGTGTAAGAAGAGAGAAAAGCCAAAGAGAAGAAAAGGTAATTCCTGAATCTTCAACATCTGAGGAAGTTTCTACATCAAAATATGGTGCAACAAAATCAACTTACTCGCCAGTCGATGACCAAGAGAATGGTAAACAGAGTGAGAAAGAGAATGAGAGCAACCGTGAGGAGAAAGAGTATAATCCCACACGAAGAGTTATTTCTACAACACCTTCTGAACCTAGAAAAAGTGCTGCTTCAAAATATACGAAAGCAAAATCGGCGTATTTGCCAGTCGATGATGATGCAGCCGTAACACCTAAAAAGGAAGAGACTGAAAAAACTGAATCTGCTGAGAAAGGAAATGATAGGAAAAAAGACAAACCAGAAAAACCTCGTCTTGGAGCGTCGAAATATGGTGAAAAGCCTAAATTCTTAAGTCGTTACGCGACTCCTGCGAAGGATGCTTCCGAGGAAGAGGGAAAAATTGAAAAATCTCAACCTGTAGAAAAAGATGAGGAGACAAAGGCAGATTCAACTGATCAGTATGAAGATAAAAACCAAGATTCTGACTCAACGGAAGAAGAATTGTCTTTGAAAGAAAAGATTGAATTGATGAAGAAGTCAAGAAAA
>Ga0209075_1002752_pt1 | contig 15206 bp, 13 predicted proteins | sample Stecom2011_FD_187523 | JGI IMG/M metagenome (GOLD analysis project Ga0209075, IMG submission 187523) | Agricultural soil microbial communities from Utah to study Nitrogen management - Steer compost 2011 (SPAdes) (version 2) | ecosystem: Environmental > Terrestrial > Soil > Agricultural land... | reverse complement strand
CGCCATTTCGGCAAAATATTTAAAAAAGGTCAACGGTCTCTCAGCCCATACCTCCCAAATACAAAGCACTTTCGAACAATTTCACAAACTGATTTTAGAAATCGAGAATCAAGGATTTTCTTCGGAATTGCTGTCGAAGAAAAAGAAGTTGATTGTTGATTCTTCTATGAAAGCTTCTACTGTTTTAGGGAAATTCGCCAAACATTTGGATGCACTGGATCAGCGGAGTAATATGATTATTGGAGTAATCGCCAACGGGTTTATGCTTCGCGATCTTCGACAATGTTATAATATTGAGCAATGGATAGATGCGCATAAAGCAAGTGTACCTATATGGTTTGATGTTATTACTTTCTTTGACGCTTATAACAGCCTTGGAAATTTCGCATTCAACCACCCAAATTATGTATATCCGAAATTGAACGATGAGATTTCCGTCTTAAATGTGAAAGGTGCAGGGCATCCGTTGTTGAAGGAAGAAACGATGATTAAAAATGATATTCAGATAAATTCTGAAGAATTTTTCATTGTCACCGGCGCGAATATGGCCGGGAAAAGTACATTCTTAAGAACTGTTTCGCTGCAAATTGTAATGGGAAATATCGGTCTGCCCGTCTGTGCAGAAAAATCCGAATACAATCCTATAAAGTTAATCACCAGTATGCGGACTACGGATAGCTTGACGGACGATGAATCTTATTTCTTTAGTGAATTGAAACGCCTGAAATTCATTGTTGACGAAATTAAAACCGATCGTTATTTTATCATTTTGGATGAAATTTTAAAAGGAACCAACAGTACCGATAAAGCTATTGGCTCCAGAAAGTTTGTCGAAAAACTTGTCGCCAGTAATTCCACTGGAATAATAGCTACCCACGACCTAAGTCTTTGCAAAGTCGCCGAAGAAATGCCCGAAGTAAAAAATTATTATTTCGATGCCCAGATTATTGACGGCGAATTGTATTTTGACTACACTCTTAAACCTGGCATTTGTCAAAATATGAATGCTTCCTTTTTGTTGAAGAAAATGGAGATAGTTGATTAGATTGCCAAAATGGATTCAGTAACACAAATTGTTTTAGGTGCTGCCGTTGGGGAAGCGGTTTTAGGAAAAAAGATTGGCAATAAAGCCATGGTTTTAGGAGCGATTGCAGGCACCATTCCAGATTTGGATGTGCTTTCAAGTCACTTTACCGATACGGTTTCTGCTTTGGAAATCCATCGTGGGTTTTCCCATTCAATAGTTTTTTCTGTAGTTTTTGGACTGCTTTTCGCTTGGATGCTTTCGCGTTGGGATAAACGGGCAAACTTAAAAGAATGGTTTTGGTTTTGGTTTTTGTGCTTCGTGACGCATCCGTTGCTAGATGCGCATACCACGTGGGGAACGCAGCTTTTTTGGCCTTTTGAAACTCGCTTGGCATACAAGAATATTTTTGTCATAGATCCGCTGTACACAGTTCCTTTTTTGATATTTCTGATTTTGGCAATGCTTCAAAAACGAGGAAGTATCAGAAGGCGAAAATTCAATAACCTCGGTTTAATTGTGAGTAGTAGTTATATGGTACTGACTTTAATTTTGAAAGGAATTACCTTTTACAAATTTGAAGCTGCGCTTAAAAATCAAAACATCGCTTATCTTGAATTACAAACTAAACCCAGTCCACTAAACACGATCTTGTGGACGGCAAATGTGGAAACAGAAGATGCTTTTTTAATAGGTGATTATTCCTTTTTTGATACCAAACCAATCCAGTTTTTTCCACACCCAAAAAATCACGGAGCTCTTGGGGAATTAGTGAATGAGGACAAGGTACAACGGCTTATAAAAATCACTCAAGGTTGGTACACTATTTCTGAAAAAGATGATGGAATTTACTTAAACGATCTTCGTTTTGGAATGATGAGTGTAGATCAAAGTGTTGAAAAATACGCTTTCAGCTTTCGACTAGACAAAATTGGGGATGAATTGATTGTCACCGAAGAGCCAAAAGATAGGAGCGAGGCCAAAAGACTTCTATCCGATTTGTGGAATCGGATAGGCGGGAATTGAGTTTTCAAAAGGTTGGTTTTGTTGATCTTTTAACATTCTGGCGGTGATGGGAGCATTAAAAAAATTTTCTCATTTTGCCTATTTTCGGGACTTGCAAAGTTGAGAACCCATAATGATTGTTGACCATTATTATCAGTGTTTAATTCTCAAGAAAAGACCAAAGACACAAAGATCATAAAGGGAAATTTCTACGTTTTTAATTAATTTTAATACCCTGTGGGTTCATATAGGATTGAAATCTTATGATTTAAATTAGGACGCAAAAAGTCCTGATTCTTGATTCCCCTCCTCCGGCGGGCAAGCCTTGAGTCCTGTTTCTATATTAGGGACGTACAGTATGCTGCTCGGCCAATTTCTTTCCTGAAAGGCCATTATACGCTAAGGTGGTTTTAAAACTTTGTTCTTCCAACCCGCGCTGAATAGGTTCGGCTACTCTTGAATCGTCTTCTATGATTAATATCTTCATTGTAGCAAAGTTACACTTTCAGAAAGAGGAATCAACAACTCATATCGGCCACAATTCGCCATTCGCCATCAATTTTTCTAAAAATGATCAGAAAAACACCGCTTGCATTTCCCACATTCCGCACCAAATGATATTGCCCCATTACGTGATAAGAGTTTTCTTCAATCTTGGTAATTGCGTCAATTGTGAATTTTAATGTTCCGGTGTGCTCTTTTGAAGGATATCCTTTTTTGTAGTTTTCTAATGTTTTTTGCCAACCCTTGGTAAGTCCGCTGCTTCCGTAAAATTTTAACGAGTCATTCCTCCAATATCCTTGCATATACCCTTCAAGGTCGAATTGGTTCCAAGCTTTTTCTTGTGCTTTTAATACGGAAAGGATGGCTTCTTTATCTGCTGCTTCGGTTTGGGAGATAACATTTAGTGTCGTGATTAAGAAAAAAAGAAGAAGTAGTTTTTTCATAGGTTCCAGATATTAAGTTTTGTGTTCTCTGTGCCCCTGCCCGTCCGGCAGGCGGGTCTGTGGTGGACGATATAACCACAGGGGCAGAGAGGGCACAGAGAGTTTTTAGATTTAACGGGATTTATCTGAGGTTATTCTAGAACGGGTTTTATTCTTCTGATGAACCATCCACCAAAATATTTTCCGTTTTAATATCCGAAAGCAGTTCAAGTTTTCCGTCATCAAACAGCTCGCCCAAATTTTTTAAATCCACCGATTCCCAGGGTTCAATTTTATAATTTTTGTAATCTACAAAACGAAGCCCACCAATGGTTCTTGGGTTATATGCTTCCCTAAAACGAATACCGCCTTCCTCTGTATAAAATTTATATGCAAAATAATCTAAGGTAAAATCTTCCATATTGATCCAATACATATAGACATCGTCGTGGTCTGTGCCTCCGCCTTCTTGCTTAAAAGTTACTTCAATGTTGTAATATTTTTCGCCCTTGATTTCCGTTTCGCCCACCAATTCTTTTTGAACGGCGGCATCGTTTAATCCGAAAGGCAGTTGCACAAAATAATGGACTGAATTAACAGAATTGGAATACTTGCTCGCGGTAGAATCCGCTAGATTTACTTTTTCTGAATTTCTAAAACGATTAAAACCTGAATTGGTTAGGACATCCTTTACCTCCCCAAGGGAATCGATAAAACTTCGAGTGAGTTCGAACAATCCGTTTTTTCGATGGCTGCTATAATCAATTTCGCGAAAGGAAAATTGGATAACGGCATTTTCATACTTGCTGCCGCCAGCGTTTTCGATGGTTTTGTCAATAATTTGTTGTGCAGATAGATTTTTGGTTTCTTCTTTACAGGAAATAAGAAAGAGTAGCAGAATTGGTAAATACCTCATGAGTTTTGGATTTTTTCAAAGGTACAAAGGAATAGGGGAGTTGTTTCGTAGAAATGGTAGGAATCAAATTGAAACCCCTCTTTGATACCTATAGTAAAAAAGTTAAAAAATTGAGATTTGAATGGAAATCAGAGAAGAATTTAAGAAGTCGATTTTTTATCTAAATCGGTTTCACCATTTGCAGTCTCAATCCGGTTTCCTGAATTGTGAATACGGCCTTATCGCCCGTTCCACTAACCTTAATCGTCATTTTAGCTCTGGGGATTCGAATAGTCTGAGTGCCGGAATCAAAACTCCATTCCGCATTTTTTGATGAAACAGTCTCGTATTCAAACTTCATGGAATTGTCTTTTCTCGTCCTTAGAACAAAACTTCGGTCGGAATGAAAATTAAAAAACGCCATATCCAACTCCTTGGCGGCTTTGCTATTGCTTGAGGGGTTTTCCACACTCACTACTTGCCATGTGCCGGTAAGTTCTTTTTCGGTTAGGGATTGACTTTGGGCATTAGTTGCAATCAATAGGAAAGCAAAGAGGGCGATGAGGTTTTTCATAATCTGCTTTTAATAGGAGTTTTATTAAAAAATTTCAAGTTGTGAAAGATATGAATTTTTGAAAGAATAATAGGAGACTGGTTTTCTGAATTTTTGGAACAGTTAGAACCGAAACTGAGAATCGGCATGTTCTCTCTATTTTAATGACCGTTCCTCAATGAAAAAATTATCTTTTGAAAAGGTGTTTTTCGGATGGTTTTATGATGAAAATTATTGTTTGCTTATTTCACTTCTTGGGGTTTATCGAGAGAAATATTTGGACAAGGCATTTATTAATGGTATAATGAGGCTTGATAATTTATTTTATAAAAAATCACTTATGAAACTCCATAACTTCAGCTTACCTGAAGCCAATAAGATTCGCAATATTTACCATATTCCAATTTTCCCGCCCCCTACACTCTTAATAGCTATCCCAAATTAATTTTTTCACTTTAACGGGAACCACGAATATTTTTCCCAAAGTTTTCTTACTTTTCAATTTCAAGAAAGGCAGGAACGATTTTCCATTTTCCCAAAAACCAATTTTTATATGTCGATTAAAGTCACTCGAAAAGAAAGCACCTCAAAATTTCTTGGTTTAGTAGTCAATAAAACGGTGTTTTTTACCGCCATTGCTGTTGTAATTCTGAGCGTCGGATTTACTCTAATATTTGAAAAACAGGCCGATTACTATTTCGGAATGGCACAGACTTTTGTGTCAGCGCATGGCGGTTGGATTTATACCTTGGCAGTAAATATTTTTATTGTTTTTTGTTTATATATGGCCTTTAGCAAGTTTGGCGCGATCCGGATTGGCGGTAAAAAGGCAAAACCCGAATTTAGTTTATGGGCGTGGTTCGCTATGCTGTTCAGTGCGGGTATTGGAAACGGACTTGTTCTTTTTAGTATTGCCGATCCAGTTCGCGATTTTTTAAATCCCCCACGATTGGCAGGACAAGAACCTGCGCTCATTGCACAAGAAGCTATCAACTTTTCATTTTTGCATCACGGAATCCACGGTTGGGCTATTTACTCGGTAGTAGGACTTTCTTTGGCCTACTTCACCTTTAATAGAAAAATGCCGCTAACGCTACGTTCTGCTTTTTATCCAATTTTAGGAAATAGAATCCACGGATGGATGGGTGATTTGATTGATATTATGGCGGTTATAACCACACTCTTTGGACTAGCTACTACAATTGGCTTTGGAGTGGGGCAGATTAACTCGGGACTAACTCACGTATTTGGCGTTCCGAGTGCTTTGTTTTATCAAGTTTTAATAATTGTAGGCGTGACCTTGGCGGCAACTATTTCCGCCTTTAGTGGCGTGAACAGAGGAGTCCAAATGCTCAGCAAGCTTAACGTGAGAGTGGCTTCAGCTATATTTTTGCTCGTATTGATATTAGGTCCAACTACGTTTATTTTTAAATCGTATATACAGAATATTGGAAGCTATTTGGTCCACTTTGTCGATATGTCCACTTGGACAGAATCCCTACAAGGTACCGATTGGCAGAAAACACGGACCATTATGTATTGGGGATGGTGGATTTCCTGGTCGCCATTTGTTGGAACGTTTATCGCACGAATTTCTAGAGGAAGAACGATTAAGGAGTTTATTCTTTGCGTTCTTATCTTGCCAGCACTAGTAACCTTTCTGTGGTTTAGTGCGTTTGGAGGTACAACCATGCGCGATATTCTTCTCGGAGATACAGCGATGATTGCGGCTGTGAATGATAATATTTCAACCGCCCTGTATGTGTTTTTTGATAAATTCCCCTTGGCAATTTTATTGAAATCCTTGGGTGTGGTTCTTATCTGTAGCTTTATTATTACTTCGGCAGACTCGGGAGCATTGGTTATAGACAGTATTACCTCGGGTGGAAAGATTAAAACACCTCGCTTTCAACGAGTGATATGGGCAGTTGCAACAGGAGTTATTGCAGCAGTGTTAATGTATGGTGGCGGATTAAATGCGCTTCAAACAGTGGTGACAATTTCCGGGCTTCCCTTTGCCATTCTCTTGATAATGATGTGTTTTTCCTTGTATAAAGGGATGAGCGAAGACTATCAAAAAGCTGAACGTAAAGACAAACTCCTAGAGCGGGAAAGCTATCGCAAAAGCGTTCTTCAATTGGTAAATGAAGAGCGGGAAGCGAATAACTTGAAAAAGATTGAACCCGAAATCAAGCCTAAGAAAAAACCAACTATAACCGATTTATAGATCGTTTAAAAACCTAACTCTCAAAATAGCGAAGCAAATAAGATGACGAAGAAGATTAATTTAGAAAACGAGTTGAAGTTGATGGTGGCTATGGACCTCACCGAAATGGATCCCATCCTGTTAAAGTATGTAAGCTTTCTTTGTACTGTGTGGAATATCGAACACTTATATTTCACCCATAACATTAAGCAATATAAACTCTACGATCTTTATGATGAATTCCTTGAAGAAGGAATCACGGTCGAGGATATAGTGGATCGTGGCTTGCAACGGACTATTGAAAAGCATTATACCGCCAAAGTGCCCCATTCGGTAATTATCACCACCGATGACTATACCGAAAGCATTCTCGTACATCTTGCCAAGGAATATAAGATTGATATTATGGTAGTGGGTAATAAGGACGAGCTGCAGGGCACTGGGGCATTAAACCAAAAGTTGGCGAGAATGCTCGAGGCACATGTGTTGTTAGTGCCGGAGGAAGCTAGGCACAAAATGCAAAATGTATTGGTTCCGACCGATTTTAGTGCTGCCTCCGCAAGATGCTTCGGGGTTGCAGAAAGTTTGGTGGAACGGTCTGGCGGTAAAATTGAAGGCTTGCACGTGTATAATATTCCTTCGTTTTTCTTTCCTTATATCAATACTGAAAAGGCAATTGATAAGACAAAAGCTCACTTAAAGGAAAAGGTGGCGCAATTTAGAAGGAGATATAAACTTCCCGAGAATTTATCTTTCCGATATACAGATAGAGAAGATATGTCGGTAGTTGAAGCGATTGAAATACACGCTGAAAAGGGCGATTTTGATATTGTGGTCGTCTCGGCTAGAGGTGGAAATAATATCACCACTTTGTTTGTGGGAAGTGTCACCAATGACTTATTGATTAGAAATAGGAGCATGCCTTTGTTGGTGGTGAGGTAAAAAGATTAATCATTGGTTAGCTTTTCTATCACGGGTTAAAGCGCCGTGGTTATTAATGGATTTATTGAATAACCCCGAGCTTTAGCTCGGGGTTCTGTCCTACGTCCTTTTTTCTACAAGCCCAAAAACCTCGGCCAACAAATCATAAGAGCGCAATCGCGCCTTGTGATCTGTCATCATATCCTGAATAATAATTTCATCCACGTCAAGGTCTTTTCCTAATTGAACCAATTGTTCGTGGACTTGTTCCTGAGTACCTGCAATAAACTTTGGCGGAATTCCTGATCCAGAAACGTATTTCTCCAATTGAGGTAAACCACCCAATTCCCTAACCGCCTCATCGGGGGTGGGAAGTGGGATGTCAATAACTCCCTTGGCGAGATTGCGATACATAATATTCACTGGTGCAATTTGTCTTCGGGCCTCTTCTTCACTATCAGCGCAAACTACGTGAACCGATAAAATTGCTTCGGGCGATTGGATTCCAGATTTGCCGTTGGAAGGTCTGAACTTACTTCTATACGACTCCAGAATATCTTTGGCTCCTTTTTGGTTAATAAAGCCTGCAAACACATATCGCAATCCAAGTTGGGAAGCCGCATTGGCGCTCCAAGGACTCGAACCGAGAATATGAAGCTCCGGTAAACTGTCAATGGTATGCACGGGCGATTTAGAAAAAGGATGATCGGCGGGAAAGCTGTTGTCCAACCAAGATACAAGTTCCACAATCTGTTCATCGGAATTGCTTCGGAATTGTCGATCCCGAACTTGTTGTAGGGCGAAATCAGTAACCGGACCCGTAGTTGCCCGTCCCGCACCCAAATCGATTCTGCCCGGATAGAGTTCGGTAAGGGTGCAAAACACTTCCACAACTTTAAACGGACTGTAATGATTGAGCAACACCGACCCTGAACCCACACGGATTGACGAAGTATTTGCCGCAATGGCCGCTATTAAAACTTCAGGCGCACGTCCGGCAATGGAAGCACTCCCGTGGTGTTCTGCCACCCATATTCTTTCGAATCCGAGTTTTTCAATGTGTTGCGCCACTTCTATACTGTGCATCAAGGCATCGTGACGTGTTTCTCCCGGTAAAACCGTGGCTAAATCAACTATGGATAATTTCATATCTTGTTATACTTTTCAAATTGATAAAAAAGGTAAGTTAATCAATCAAGGTAAAAGCTGCTTGTTCATTGTGAGTAATTTTAGAGTCATTTTTTAAAAGACTTAGGACGAAAAGACTTAGGAGGAAAAGACTTAGGACGGAAGGACCTAGGACGTAAGACAAAAATGTGTCTTACGTCTATTTCACAAACTTGCATTTGACAAAAAACATCCGTATATTCTAACTATGATACAAAAAATTGAAACAGAGAAGATTCCAATCAAATTATGGTTGGATAACCTTGAAGAAGGAGCTCTAGAGCAGGCCAAGAATTTGGCCAATTTGGATATTGCATTTAGGCATATCGCCATTATGCCCGATTCGCATCAAGGGTATGGTATGCCCATTGGGGGAATTTTGGCCACCAAAGATGCCATTATCCCAAATGCGGTGGGCGTGGACATTGGGTGTGGAATGTGTTCTTTAAGAACCAATCTGGAGGAAGTAGATTTGGATGACTTAAAGAAAATATTGGGCAGAATCCGGGAAACCGTTCCTGTTGGGTTTAACCATCACAGAGAAAAACAAGACGATAAATGGATGCCGGAATTGAAGGAGGATTTGCCGATTGTTTCCAAGGAATATGAAAGAGGAAGATACCAAGTGGGCACCTTGGGCGGTGGAAATCATTTTATCGAAATCCAAAAGGGATCGGACGGCTATATTTGGATTATGGTGCATTCCGGGTCGCGAAATATTGGCTATACCGTTGCCAACCACTATCATAAAAAAGCGGTGGAAGAAACTAAGAAACGTGGAAATAATGTGCCCAAAGACTTGTCTTATTTTGTTAAAGGCACTGAAGAATATGATAATTATTACAAGGAAATGAATTTCTGCATCGAGTTTGCCCTGCAAAATAGAAAGCTGATGATGGAAAGGGTAAAAGATGCTTTTGAAGAAGTTGTGCCATCGGTAGAATTTTCAAATTTCATCAATAAGCCACATAATTTTGCAGCTTGGGAAACCCATTTTGATGAGAAATTGATGGTTCACAGAAAAGGGGCCACCCGCGCCGAAAAAGGAGAGTGGGGGATGATTCCTGGGTCTCAGGGGACCAGTTCATACTTGGTAAAAGGAAAGGGGAATCCACTGTCCTTTAATTCCTGTTCCCACGGGGCAGGTCGCGTTATGAGTCGCGCCGAAGCTCGAAGAAGCTTGGATCTTAAAAAAGAAGTTGCCCAATTGAAAGATATGGGCGTGCTACATGCCCTTCGCCATAAAAAGGATTTGGATGAAGCCCCGAGTTCCTATAAGGATATTGAGGAAGTGATGGCCTTGCAAAAAGACCTGGTGGAGATTCAAGTGGAGTTGACGCCGTTGGCAGTGGTTAAAGGCTAGTTAATTATTGTTTATCGCAGAAAGCAATAAACTAATAAAACTAAAAAAGAGAAAATCTCATCAGACCTCTATCTACATTGATTAGTCTACATTAATTTTTAATAGCACACTATCATTATTTTCATTGGTAACCAAAACATTATAATTCCCGTTCCGCAGCGCTAGATGCCCTATTTGTTTGCTATTTTGGATTTCAATTATATCCATAGGAACTCCGGTTTTAAAATCCTCATTTTGTAAATATGCCAAAACCATTACGGGAAATGAAATTGGCAAATTTTTGAGTTCAATTTCAAAGTCTTTCTTGTCTGGTTCTAAAATCCAGGTAGGGCGATTGTTTCTGTAAATTGTATTTGGATGAAATACGGCGATATCCGTAAAGCTCTCATTTCTTATACGCTTCATAGGATTCTTATCTCGATCTATAAGGACAGATGGCTCTTTTAAATTTAGAGCTTTGAGCAAGGGGTCATTGAATAACGAATCGCTTCTTTCGCTGTATTTGGTTTGATCAATTGTCAAAGGATCTATGCCAGTAAATTCTTTAAGTCTTCCCGCCATTGCTTTTCCCCATTGAGGAACATTCCCCTCCATTACATGGCCAAAGCCACAGTGGATTAAAGTTTTTCCATTTGGATTTTGATCAATGAAGTTTTTAATGTTTTCCGCCTGTGCAATCTCTCTATGTTTTCCATCAGAATCCATCCTATCCTGCTCATATGGAAACAGAGTATAGCCTATTTTAAGAGCTGTGCGAATTAAATTTCCAAATTGTGGATCCTTTGTATAATATCCACTCTCTTGAATAGGATATCCTCTTTCATTTAGAGAAGGATCTAGGTTTTTACCATTTCCTAAGGCTTCAAGCCCCAGATTTCTATATCCTTGTTCGTATAATTCTTGAAGCAATATTGTGGTAAATACCCGGTGGGCAGAACTATGATGGGCTTCATTGATTATTATAATTTGATGCTTTTGTGCTTGACTTATAATATAGTCTTTGGCCGATACCAAGTTATAATCCTCGAGAATGGAATCTTTTTCTCTTTCAGAAAGCTCGTGGGATTTTGGTATAAATGCCAAATCCCATTGTTTTAAGGCGTTTTGATAATCCCCTTTCAGGGCATATTCTCCTGCTGCCATTTGATGCTTCCAATCTAGAGTGTCCTTTGCCAGATTCTCTTCAATTTTATTATTGAACTTGTATGGGTTTTCAAATTCAATGGAATGGTATACAAGTTGACTTTTGCAACTAATGAGTAAAAGTATGAAAGGAATTATGAAAAGTGTTTTCTTGGTTGGCATGTTAGGAACAGATAGGAAGAGCAATTGAAAATCTATTTAAAAAGCTAATTGTCGAGTAATTAAAATTACCAATCGACAAGGTACGAAACCAATTTTAGAAATAGCAAAGCTGGATTTTAGAATTCACCAGACTTGGATACTATTCTTCCAATAAGGTAGCTTCTTGTTTCTTTCCATAAAAATATATCTTCACTTGAAGCAGTATAACCATAGCTACAAAAGCAACAGCAGTTATCAACACCAGCATTCCTATTTCTCCTTTTACGGAAGCTAGGTTCCCGCCATAAAAAGCAACTTTCCTAAACCCACTTAAAAACTGTGTTAGCGGAATAAATTGCGCAATGGCAGTAATTGCCGGTGGAATTGCCATAGTAGGCCAAGTAAATCCACTTAAAATAAATGCAGGTGTGGAAATAACCATCAAAAGCTCGGTGGCCTTTAACTGACTGGGGATGGCGATGGAAAACAACATTCCGATAGCCATTGATGCTAGGGTCAATAGGGTTACCAAAACCAGCATCGGGAAGTTAAAGACGTTGGCAACTATATTAAAATACGGGAAAAACAAACCGACAGCCAACCATATTAGGGGAAGCATCAGTAAAAATGGCGTTGCTTTAAGCGCGATATGGTATAAGGACGATTTGCTTTCCTTAATCAGTTTTCCGAAATAGCCATCTTCAAAATCTCTTGAGAAAACCAAAGCCATCGCCAAGAAAATGATTTGCTGCATAATTCCCCCTAACAAACCAGGTAACATAAAAGTCACATAGTTCCCAGTCGAATTATAGAGTTTGTTGAAGTTGATTTTAAAGCTTTCGTAGGAGCTATAAGCTTGGGCGGGATGCATTCCTTGTTTTTTAAGAGCTTCTATTTCCATCCCCGCGTTTAGCGTCATCAAAACAGATTGAATGTTGACACTGGCTGTATTGGCGTTTAGGATGTTGGCCATATTCAAATCCACGCGGATTTCAGGATGTCTTTTTTGAAAGACGTCAGCTTCAAAGTTACTTGGAAGCGTAATCACTGCAGCATATTGCTTAATGGGCATTTCGGCTAAGATATCTCCGGTTGAATAACGCACGTCGCTAACCAATAAACCTTCATTATCTCCAAAAGCATCTATAATTTTATCGGTCGTTGGGCTTCTGTCTTGATCGATAATAACAATAGGAAGATCCACAACTTTGGCCTGCTGATATACATAGCCAAACAAAAACCCATAAAGAATAGGCGCTCCAAAAAAGATGGCAAGCAGCACATCGTTTGCGAAAATACGCTTGAATTCTATTTTGACTAATTTTTTAAACTTCTTCATTGTTTGTTCTTTTGGAACTTTAATTAAAACTCACTATGTTGTTTTTCGGCTCTTTGCCACCCTTTGAGGGAGGGGGAAAGAACAAAGGGCCGAAAATTCAATTATTTTTACCCTGACCCTAAAGGGAATAATTGAATTTTCTGCGTTCGAACCAATTTGAAACATTCGAAAATCAATCAAATAAAATATCGATGTTAATGAATTATGAGGCATATCTATCTCACGTCTCAAATCTAACGTCTAACGTCTAATCAAAACCGTTGCATTCAAATAAAACGTCATATCATCAACATTTTCCGTAGGAACCACTTTCAGCTCATAAATGGATTCATCCAATCCATATAACGGTGCCGTACTGGTGATATCTGCATATTGTGCCAGCTGGTTTATCGCGATGATTTTTGCGGGGATCTCTTCTTTTGTATAGGGATTTACCAATGTTAGACTTTGATTTGGTTTGAAGTCATATATTTTTGACTCTGGAATGGTAAATCGAAAATAAACACTGCTCTTTTTATAACCATTAAACAACGAATAGCCTGGCGTCAGCAATTCGCCTTCTTCTAAACTGATGGTCTCTATAGACATATCTGCCGGGGCGATTAAATATTTTTCATCAGCGGCAGAAGCCACCTCTTCCCTAGCACCTAAAGCGCGATCCAATTGTCCCTGAGCTTGCTCAATTTGTTCGGCTCTTGCTCCTTTTTGCACCTCCAATTGTTTGGCTTTCAAAGCATCCACTTGCGCTTGGGCCATTGAGAGTTTCATTTTCACCTCGTCCAATTGCTGCTTGCTTACCAAGGAATCCTTATACATATTGTTCAACCGGTTAAACGATTCTTGAGCAAATTCCAATTGCGCTTTTCCGGAATTCAACTGTTGATCAATTTGGCTTAACTGTTCCGAAGTAGCGCCATTAAATGCCATATTCAATTGCCCTTGGGCCGAGGTAATCGCACCTTCGGCTTGCATCATTTTTGCAATAACTTCGGGAATATCGATATATGCGAGCGTATCTCCTTTTTTGACGTCTTGTCCTTCGGACACGTATATTTTTGAAATTCTTCCGCCTAGCTTGCTGCTTAAGGAGATGGTTTCAAATTTCACTTTTCCCCTTTCCGTAGTTATCTTCTTGTTGCTGCAAGAGCTCAAAGCAAGTAAGGAAACAAGGCCGAGTAGTATGGTTTTTGTTGATTTCATATAATTATTGTCTCAAAATTAATATTGTAAAGTCCCTTTGGCGTGAAGCAATTCGGTTACTGCTCTGCGCTGATCAAAAAAGGATGCTTGTAGCTTGAAGTTGGCTTTTTCCAGATCGTTCAAGGCGTCCAGTACGTCATTTATCGAAGCTAAATCGTTTCTGTATTGCTTGTCGATCATTTCATAAGTATCCATTGCCAACTCAATTTCCTTTTCCACTATTCTTGAATTCTGTAATGTGGCCTGATACGTTTGTTCCGCTTTTACAATACTCAAGTCTATCATTTCTTCCGCTTCTTCAATTCGCTCGCGATATATTTGACTCTCTAACCTTGTTTGTTTAGCCTTTAAATTCGATTGGTTTCCGTCGAAAACATTCCATTGAATTCCCACGCCCACATACCATTTGGGATCTAAAAGGGAGAGGTAGTCTTCTATAAATTCATAATGTCCTTTTACAGCAACCTTTGGGATAAAATGACTTTTCTCCATTTTTGACTTATAGATGGTAGCCTGTTCAGCCTCCTCTAAGGCTTTTACCTCATTGCGCTTTTCAGTATTGGAATCAGGATTCAAGTTAAAAGATGCTAATTCTGGCCTTAACATTCTTAAATTGTTCCTGTTTTCGCCCGTAAGCTGATTCAGGGATTCAATCAACAATATTTTGTTGTGTTCAAACTCCAATTTCTTTCCGGCCAATTGCTGTTGCGCCAATTCTATTTTCTTGCGTCCGATGGGAGTTGCAAGGCCATTTTCTATGGCTTTTCTTATATAATGTTCCTGCTGGTCAAGATATTTCTCTGAAGTTTTTAATACTTTTTCCGAAGCATATACCAAAGCGAGTTTATCATAGGTCTCAATTATTTTTAGTGCGAGCTTGTCTTTTTCTGCCATCCCGAGATAGCTCAGAGAGGACTCTTTGTGCCTACTTGCTTTTATGGCATTGGTAGCTTCAAAGCCGCTAAAAAGAACCCAGTCCACATCTACCGAGGTTTTTAAGATGTTTTTATCTTGGAGGTTGGGAGTATCCTGCAAGGGAAATCCTTCTGGAAATGGCGCATTGAACGGTAGCCCGGCGGCTTCTTTAATCAATAATTTCTGCGTGGCCACAAGCAGATTTTGTGTGTCCTCATCAAAAGTGATATCGTCATTCAAACGGGTATAACTTCCGTTGAAGGTAACTTTCGGAATAAAAACCGATTTCGCCAAACGCTGGTCCAATTGTGCTTGTTCCGCTTGAATGGCGTTAATATTCACCGTTTGACTTTTGCTGAGCCCCTTGTGAATCAAATCCTGCAGTACGGGATCCAATTGCTGTGAAAC
>Ga0209075_1002750_pt1 | contig 15212 bp, 11 predicted proteins | sample Stecom2011_FD_187523 | JGI IMG/M metagenome (GOLD analysis project Ga0209075, IMG submission 187523) | Agricultural soil microbial communities from Utah to study Nitrogen management - Steer compost 2011 (SPAdes) (version 2) | ecosystem: Environmental > Terrestrial > Soil > Agricultural land... | reverse complement strand
TGAGTCGTAGGCACACATAACGCGGTAAATTATTTTGTTGATCATCAACTAACCCCTGAAAAACGAACTTAGGGAACCCCTGAAAAAACAAACCTAAAAACAGGCTTTACTAGAACCTGCCTTATTCATAAAAACATGTTCGCGTTATCGCTCAGTCCCATGCTGACGAGCGTTGCCAGCGACCAATTTTTTGCTCGCGCGCCATTATTTCAATTTGCGTGACTATCGCTTTTGCAGCGTAACGTCGACCCTGTTGCTCGGCGTGTTTTTTCATGGTGCGCAGCGCATGTGAGTCGCTGAATAGACGGTGTAAAGATTCAACCAGTTGCGAGGGATGCGCGCGGAATCCGGCTCCATGCGACGTTAAAAAATTGACGTTGTGTTGCTCTTGCCCACCGAGACAACAGGTTGCAATAAAAGGCCGACCACACGCCAGAGATTCGCTTACCGTCAATCCACCGGGCTTACCGATAACCACATCTGCCGCGCGAAATAAACTCGCCATATCTTCTTGCCAGGCATAGAGCCTGAAGCGCTGCGGGTATTGTTTTGCCAGCGCGTGTAATTCTTCCTGTTCGAATTTCGGACCACCGGCAGTTACCAGAATCTGGTAGCCATGACTTTCGTCCGCGAGGATTTTTTTAACCGCATCTATAGTGCCGATGCCACATTGACCACCAGTAATCAGCACGGTCGGGCGCTCTTCAAGACCAAGCGTATGACGCGCGCGCGCTTGCGATGGCGGATTTTCAAATTGCGGCATTAACGGAATACCCGTGACCTGAATGCGCGTGGGCGATACGTCGTGATCCTGCAAGGTATTGGTGAGCGATTCGTGGCTGACGCAATATAGCGATGTAGTATCGCGCACCCAAACGCCGTGAACGCCGTAGTCGGTCAGCACACCAATAATCGGCTGGGTGATAATGCCTTTTTTACGCGCAGGAGCCAGCAATGCGTTAGGGTACATCTGCGTGGCAATAATTAAATCTGGTTCATAACTGGTGACGTAATTTTTTAAACGCGTGGCGAGAATATTAAATGCAAAACCCAGCAATCCCTGTAACAACAAACGCCCGGCGGGAATTTTTGGTGGATAGCAAATGCCGTTGATTAAGGTATTAATCAAGGCGCTATCGAGGTTTTTATAGGGTGCGGAAAAAGAGAATAACGAATGTTCTTTAACCTCAGGATACCAGCGCAGTTGCTGCTCGCTGAGAAAGTCGATTAATGAGCGATCAGCAGGGTTTTTCCCCGCAAGCTGGCGGTAAAAACCTTTATCCATATCGTAGAGTTTTTGATATAGCTCGGGGTATTCGTCAGTCATACGTAAATACCCATCCTGCAGCGCGGCACTGACTTGCTCGTCGAGCAGCTGGGTAATATCGAGACATTGGGTTTCAATGCGGGGATAACGATTATGCAAGGCAACATTTATCGCTTCAGCAGCACGGGTATGCCCATAACCGGGGCTAGATGTCAGAAATAACACTTTCATGGTCACGTTCTCTTTTTAGCGGAAAGCACGCTCTCTTATTGTGGAAGACATAGCGACGTGGAAAATTCACACGTCAATTCACATATCAATCACAGGATAAAGATGAACGGCTAGAGCCAATAAATGCTACGGGTTGCGCACCGGTCGTGATGTTATTTTTCTCTTTTGACCCTGCTTGTCTTATCCCCTCCAAGTCCAGCTCCAAGCTTGCCGGCTTGCGCCCGCAAAGGTCTGTTCGGCGAATCACACAGGTTACGCCGGGAGTTTTGGAATTGGGTAATGAACCCGGGATTCAACTTACGAGTCGGTTATGAATCGCCTTACGAATCGGCTCACTAATCGGCTCTCTAATCGGCTCACTAACCGACAAATAGCAATAAACGAATTAAAGATGAGAAAAGCAAAAAAATTGTTGATCGAATCACCAAAACACAATCATTAGCCGCCGCTAATCTTCCCCGTGATTGTCGGTGTCCCGATCTATAAGCGCCATAAATTTGGGCATAATCAGAAGCACCATTAGCGCCAGCACGGTACACAGGATTGCAGAGGCTTCACGCCCAAGTCCGGTGGCGATACCAATAGCGGCAGTGAGCCAGATACCCGCAGCGGTTGTTAAACCTTTTGCTTCTTGCTCCGAGGTATTTTTCAAAATTGCACCGGCACCTAAAAAGCCGACACCGGTAATCACGCCCTGCACCACCCGGCTCATCTCCGAGTCGGTGATACCAGCCTGCTGAGGAATAAGAATAAAAAGTGCTGCACCGATGGCAACCAGCATATGGGTTTTTATCCCCGCTGCCTTGCCGCGTTGCTCGCGCTCGAACCCGAGAATCCCGCCCAGCAGCGCGGCGAGCAACAAGCGCACGCTGAGCTGGGTAATCTCTGTTACATCTTTTAGATCTGAAAATTCGGCAGCTAAGGTCGCGCCAATTTGCTGCCAGACAGTGAGTTCCATTTTCATTCCACCTTGTTGATCCAGATTTTTATTCCGTCTTTTTATTCTTTGTTTGCTTGTCCTTTTGTTTGTCCTTTTTGCTATCTCTTCCCGCACCTAAAACAAGAGATAAGATCGCCAGGGCATCAGTATATTGATCCACGCAGAATCTTTAGTTCAACTGGTGCATATTATAAAGCGGCGATGATCGTGCGATAACAAACAGTCAAGCGCCACATGGCGTTTTACTCTGGGTTCAAGTTGTTCGTTTACTGCCTGGAGTAACAGCTTTATTTTTCTGTCTCGCAACACCACTCCCACAATGACTTCACGGCTGCCTGGAAATCTACCACTTCACATCCTGGCGAACAGGCGGGAACGTCTCGGTTTTCGGGTTATCAAACAGCGTGATGAATTATTCGGGCTTACCGGCAAAAAAGTAAACGCAAAAACAGGAGTTAAACGGTAGATGTCGATGGCGCCGGATCTAAGGAATATCGCCATGTACTTGCTATTTGAAGGTCAAGTATCTGCGCTACAGCAGCGATCGTAAATAACCGGATTTGCAGTATCCACTATGGAGATTAAATAGATGTGCAAGGCTATCGCCCTTCGCTATACCGCCCCCACGAAGCCAGTCGTTACACTTTCACCAACACGTAATCTTCAACACTTGTGTTATATATTTTTTGGCCTTTTGTTATCGGGATTCAGCCATACGCTATTAGCTCAGAACGCTCCGGCAGCGCAAACGGCCAGCGCAGCTGCTTCTCCAGCCGCATCCAGCAGTAGCTCTGTAGCCGCCGCACCCACATCAGAACCCAATGCACTTTTTGATGCAATTGAAGCACGCGCCAAGGCTCTGGCTGCGGAAGGTTTCAAACCCGTGCAAGCCAATATTCCCGGCGAATTGGCGAACATGAATTACGAACAATATCGCGCAATTCGCTTTCGTCCTGAAGCATCGATCTGGCGCGGCGAATCGTTATTTGAAATCCAGTTATTTCATGCCGGATTTTTATACCGCGAACCGGTAGTGCTGCACATGGCCACAGCCAGCGGTGATCCAACATTAAAATTCTCACAAAACTTTTTTAATTACGACGGCCCCGCCGCGAACCTTGCAGGCAAGGCGCCAGAGAATATCGGCTTCGCGGGATTCCGCGTGCATTACCCGCTCAACACCAATGAATATAAAGATGAATTTTTAGTGTTCCAGGGCGCTTCTTATTTCCGTCTGGTCGGACCCGGGCAAATCTATGGCCTTTCGGCGCGCGGGCTCGCGATTGATACCGCTGAATCAAGCGGAGAAGAGTTCCCCGTATTTCGGGAATTCTGGCTGGTTAAACCTGAGCCAGAACAAACGCATCTGGTTATTTATGCCTTGCTAGACAGCCCCTCGGTCACTGGTGCTTTTCGCTTTGATGTCTACCCCGGTGCGCCCACTGAAATGAATGTTGAGGCGCGTCTGGTTGCGCGGCGAGATATTAACAAGCTTGGCATCGCGCCTTTGACCAGCATGTTCCATCACGGTGAAAACAAAGTTACTCACGTGGATGATTTCCGCCCCGAGATCCATGACTCGGATGGCTTGCTGGTCGCTTCGGCGAACGGTGAGTGGACCTGGCGTCCGTTAAGCAATCACCGCGCGCTACGCGTTTCTTCCCTCGCTAATGAAAATCCACGCGGTTTTGGATTGCTGCAACGCGACCGTGAGTTCAACCACTATATGGATATGGAAGCCATTTATGAACGCCGCCCAAGCCTGTGGATAACGCCTATCGGGGATTGGGGTAAAGGGCGGGTAGAGCTAGTGGAAATTCCCACCGACAGCGAAGTTAATGACAATATCGTCGCCTACTGGGTGCCTGAGCAACCGATGAAAGCGGGCGAAGCGCGTCGTTTCAGCTATCAACTGCGTAGCTTTAATGCCCATCTGCAGGAACAGCCCGGGGCCAAAGTGGTGCGCACTATGATCGGCTGGGGCGCTGTGCCCGGTCAAACCAATCCGCCACCACGGAGCAAGCGTCAGTTTGTAATTGATTTTGAAGGCGGCGAATTACCGACCCTGTCACCCAATGTGCCGCTGGAAGCTGATCTGGAAAAAAATTCCGGCACGGTCACCGATCTGACAGTGATGCGTTTGCCGGATCAAAAAACCTGGCGCGTCTCTTTTAAACTTGAGCCGGAAGGAAACAATCTTGTAGACATGCGCTTATCCATCAAATTGCGCGGCAAGCGCCTGAGCGAGGTGTGGAGTTATGTCTGGTATCCCGATGCCGTTCAATAAATTTACCGGCGCTTCCACAGCGCCGATAGATGTCCAGCAACAACCGGAAAATACCATCCGGCTGCCCTGGGCATCAGCGCGGCGCTGGGGATTTCTGCTGCTGGTTATTGCCACCACTGTTACCGGTGTTGGCATCATGTTTAATATTCTCGCCGCTAACAGTATTACAACGCTGGAGGCGGTGTTGCTGTTTTTGTTTTCGATTACCTTTGGCTGGATTACCACCGCATTCTGGAGCGCACTGTGCGGTTTTATTCTGCAAATGCGCCAGCTTGATCCCTTCACTTTGCAGCGCATGAATAGCAGTCGTTTTTGCGATCAGGCAATTAGCACACGCACAGCGATTGTCATGCCGGTTTACAACGAAGAAACCCACCGCGTGATTTCCGGTTTTGAATCGACCTTCAACTCGCTGGTAGCGACAGGTGAAATAGCGCACTTTGATTTTTATCTGCTCAGCGACACCACCGATCCGGAAGTAGCCCAGCAGGAATTGAATGCCTGGCAATTATTAACAGCGCGTTTGGGAGATCTTGCTCAGCATACTTTTTATCGCCGCCGTGAAAAAAACATTGGCCGCAAGGTCGGCAACCTCAGTGATTTTTGCCAGCGCTGGGGCAGCAATTACGAACACATGATTGTGCTCGACGCAGACAGCATAATGAGCGGCGATTGCCTGCTGCAAATGACCCGCGCCATGCAGGAAAACCCGCGCGCCGGTTTGATTCAAACGGTTCCGATTCCCGTGCGCCAGGCCACTTTTTTTGGTCGCTTTGTGCAATTTGCCGCGGTGCTTTACAGCCCCATGCTCGCCACCGGCTTAGCCTTCTGGCAGACAGATGCGGCGAATTACTGGGGGCATAACGCCATTATTCGTACGCGTGCTTTTATTGATTATTGCGGGTTGCCCACGCTGCCGGGTAAAGCGCCATTTGGTGGTGACATTCTCAGTCATGACTTTGTTGAGGCGGCGATGTTGCGTCGCGCCGGTTGGGACGTATTTTTACTCGCCGATCTCGAAGGCAGTTATGAAGAAGTACCGTGCAATATTATCGACTACGCCAAACGTGATCGACGCTGGGTGCAAGGCAATATTCAACATCTCGGACTGCTCAATATTGCCGGCTTGCACCCCATCAACCGCCTGCATTTTTTATTAGGTTCTGTGGCTTATATATCATCGCTGATATGGCTGTTGATGTTGGTATTGAGTACTGCCGATGCGGTGATTCGCGCGATCAACAGCAACGTTTATTTCACCGAGGCTCATCAACTTTTCCCCAGCTGGCCGATTGCCAAAACCGGATTGATCATTGCGTTAATCAGCCTGACTATTGCACTGTTGTTGCTGCCGAAAGTGATGGGGGTCATTGTTGCGATCACCCATCGCAATAAAGAATTTGGCGGAACCTGGGCCATTTTAAAAGGCACTTTTTTCGAAACGCTGTTTGCTATTCTTATCGCACCGCTGATGATGGTATTTCACGCCTATTTTGTGGTGTCGGTATTTTTAGGCTTTAAAGTTAACTGGGATGCGCAAGAGCGAGAAGGCCGATTATTACCGTGGAAAGAAGCACTCGCGCGCACCTGGCGCACCACGATTACAGCATTGTTGTGGGGCGCATTAACCTTTTATTACGCGCCGATTTTTTTCTGGTGGCTAACACCGATTCTCACCGGCTTGATTCTCGCCGCGCCAATCGTGCGTTACTCCAGCAGCCCCTCTTTCGGCGAGTGGCTCAAGCGCCGGAATATTTTTATCTGTCCCAGCGAAACCCAGGAGGATTCTGTATTACAGGATCTGCGCCAGCGCTTAACAACACAATATTCTTCGCCCGCCATTCCCGCCAGTCACCCCGTTATACCGTCGGATAACTGGATCGATATGCGCGAACAGAATTTAAAACAACGGCCGTTTTAATACACACGATTTCCGTCAGGAAAATTGGATTTGAAAATCAACAAATCTGTAGGTCGGATTAGACGCGAGCTTAGCGAGCGTCGTAATCCGACATAATTAATAGAGTCAACAAGCGTACCGCTGCTCAAGATTATTTTTACCGGCCAGTTATTTCGTCCTCGTTCCCACGCTCCCGCGTGGGAATGCATAGCGTTAATTCGTAATATGCTAAGTTGCTTTGTAATAGCGTTAAACTAACGAAATGAGATTATTTTAGCGGCTTTTGCGCATGAGTTGATTTTTCGTATGCATTACCACGCAGGAGCGTGGGAACGAGATGAAACCCCTGAAAAACGACAAACAATCCAAACAATAATCTGGGCGCAAATAAGCCAAAAACACACCCATAATTCCACGCAAAAATTATTGCGTAGCCACTTCAATCTCTTCACTAACCATCAGCCAGCTTTCTTCACACTCCGCCAGTTGCGGTTGCAAATTTGCTTGTTCAGCAAGTAGCGTTTGCAGCTTATTTTTATTGGCGTCTTCGTAAATACTGCTATCACTTAACTGCGTCTCAATATCACTCAGACGTTTTTGCAGTTTCTCCATTTGGGTTTCGAGACTTTTGAGTTTATTGGTCAGCGGCTTTAATTGCTGGCGCTGCGCGGCAGATTGTTGACGCAAATTCTTTTTATCGACCTTAGCTACAGAGTCTGCGTCTACTACTGTGGCTTCAGCAGCTGGCTGACTTTGTTTCTGTTGCGCCAGCCAGCGGTAATAATCTTCCAGATCACCATCGAACTCCTGCACCGCACCATCGGCCACCAACACAAATTGATCTACGGTATTGCGCAGCAAATGACGATCGTGCGACACCACAATAATCGCCCCTTCAAATTCCTGCAACGCCATCGTAAGCGCCTGACGCATTTCCAGATCCAGATGGTTAGTCGGCTCATCGAGCAAGAGCACATTGGGTTTTTGCCAGGCAATAATCGCCAGCGCCAGCCGTGCCTTTTCACCACCGGAAAAATGCGTAATAGGCTCAAACGCACGATCGCCATGAAAATCAAAACTGCCGAGAAAATCGCGCACTTCTTGTTCTCGCGCCTGGGGCGACATGCGCTGAATATGAAGCGCCGCCGAGGCATTAAGATCCAGCGCTTCCAATTGATGCTGGGCAAAGTAACCAAGCTTGAAGTGCTCGCCGTTGGTGCGATCGCCGGCAAGCAGCGGCAGGCTGCCCGCGAGGGTTTTAATCAAGCTGGATTTACCCGCTCCATTGGGGCCGAGCAAGCCGATGCGGGTCTCGGGCACAATGTTCAGCTCGACTTTTTTCAGGATAATTTTTTCGCCATAACCGATTTCAGCGCGGGTGATATGTATCAGCGGCGTTGATACTTTTTCGGCGCAAGTAAATTTAAAACTAAAGGGCGAATCGATATGCGCGGGTGCAATTTTTTCCATGCGCTCCAGCGCTTTTATGCGCCCCTGCGCCTGACGCGCTTTGGAGGCTTTGGCGCGAAAGCGACGAATAAAATCTTCGATATGCGCGATGCGTTCCTGCTGCTTTTCAAAACTGACTTGTTGCTGGGCGAGTTTTTCTGCACGTTGCCGTTCGAAAGCTGAATAGTTACCGGCGTAGTTATCGAGCTTTTGCCGCTCGATGTTCACCACGCGATCCACAATATTGTCGAGAAAGTCGCGGTCGTGAGAAATAATAATCAGCGTGCCGGGATAGCGTTGCAGCCATTGCTCCAGCCACAAAGTCGCATCAAGGTCGAGGTGGTTGGTCGGTTCGTCGAGCAGCAATAAATCCGACGGGCACATTAATGCCTGGGCAAGGTTCAGGCGAATACGCCAACCGCCGGAAAAATCCGTCACCGGACGCACATCATCGCCAGGTGCAAATCCCAGACCATTCAGTAATTGCTGAGCGCGCGCTGGCGCGGAATAGGCAAGAATATGTTCCATGTCACCGTACAGACGCGCAAGCTTTTCACCGTCGTCACCGGCCGTTGCAATTTCGCGCTCCAGCCGACGCAGCTCGGTATCACCATCGAGCACGTAATCCACGGCTGAACGCTGGGTGTGCCCGACCTCCTGAGCCATGTGCGCAATGCGCCATTGACGCGGCACGTCCACTTGCCCGGTATCGCTGGCAAGCTTGCCCAGAAGCATTTGAAAAAGTGTGGATTTACCGCTGCCATTGGCGCCGATCAGGCCGACTTTCTGGCCTGGATAAATCGTGAGGTCGGCGGATTCGAGCAAAAATTTGCTGCCGCGCTGGAGAGAGATGTTTTGTAATTGAATCATGGGGCGCATTCTAGCAGACTGTCTGCCAAATCTTGGAAAGATTAGCTCGCAAGATTATTTAGTCATTTTCCCCCTGTTCTTTTCTCTTTGTTGTTGTTTATTTTTGAAGGCCACCATGTCTGCACGCGACCAGTCTTTATGGGATTTCTGCCTTGCACTCTACAGCCGCCCTGCCATTGAGCAAATATGCCTGCGCCTGCAGGATCAATGGGGAGCTAATGTAAACGTGGTGTTGTGGCTGTGCTGGCTTGCGGATCGCGGCGTACCCGTGGATCAACAACAGCTCGACCTCGCCCTGCAAAAACTCGCCAGCTGGCATGACGATGTGGTCGCGCCCTTGCGCCAATTACGTCGGCTCATAAAACAGCGCTATCCGCACAATCCCGACGGCATCAACGATGTCCGTATGACTGTCAAAAAGGCAGAGCTAGCTGCGGAAAAAGTCGAGCTGGATTGGCTGGAAGAATTCGCAAGCGGGTGGAAAATAACTAAAGTTAACCTTTCCCGTGCAGATAACTTATGTAGTTATTTTAAACAGCTGGGGCTGACACAGACCTGTTTTGCTGAAGCCTGTGACATTCTGCAGAACCATCCAAAGCCACTAGCAACTAGCAACTAGCAACTAGCAACTAGCAACTAGCAACTAGTGACTAGTGACTAGTGACTCAATAGCTCGACCGATCAGCTACGGGGAGATGTATCCGTGTTTTTTGCAAGTAAATTGAAGCACCGTTTGGCCGAACTGGAACGGGATTTAACCAATTCACAAGCGCGGGCAAATAAATTTGAACGTGAAAAACAAGGCTTGGAAACGGAACTGAAAAATTCACGTCAGCAGCAAAATGAACTGGAAGCAAAACTCGCTATTTATCAAAACCTGATGGCCGGCATGGGACAATTCAGCCACTCCCTTGAAGCGCTGAAAGACTCTTTCACGCAACTATCGGGCATGCTCAACGCACGGCGCGAAGATGCCCAAACCACTGAAGGCGAATCAACCTACATGCGTGATTCTATGGAGGGGCTGGTGGTACGACTGGGATCGGCGCGTCAGCATATCTTTCATTCTTCAGAAAAAATGCATCAACTGGAAGCCGAAACCGGCGGTATCAACAACCTGGTGAATGTTATCAATGGCGTGTCGGATCAGACTTCCCTGCTCGCGTTAAACGCCAGTATCGAAGCCGCGCGCGCGGGTGAACATGGTCGTGGTTTCAGTGTGGTTGCCACAGAAGTACGCTCCCTCGCAGGGCGTGCCGGTGATGCAACCAGAGAGATCGAAGAAGCTGTCAGCCGGATTCGTAATCAGGTGGCCGAGGTCGCCGTCGCCGGTCGTACCAACTCTACCGAAATCGATACATTGGCATCTGAGGCGAATGATGCGCGTGAACGCCTGGATCATCTTATTCAGTTGGCCGAAACCTCGTCACTCACAATGGGTGAAGCAGCCTTACTGGCAGAAGTCGAGTTAGCCAATCTGGAAGAGTTGGAGATTAAGCTGGAGGTTTACAAAATTCTGGCAGGGTTGTCGACACTCACAGCAGATCAATTACCCGATGAAACCCAGTGCCGATTCGGGCAATGGTATTACCAGGGCGATGGACATGCATTGTACGAGGGTGTTCTGGATTTCGACGCTATCGAAGAACCCCATAAACGGGTTCATCAGTATGCCAAGCGCGCCGTCGAAGCCTGGAGCGCCGGACGACAGGATGAAGCTGCACAGGCTTTACAAGCAATGGAAGCCAATAACCTTGATGTTATGTCGCGCCTGCGACGCCTGGTAGGGAAAGCAGGAAATGTATCGCACTCGGGGCACAGGTATTAACTGCAGCTTTTAGATACAACCAAGCTAATGTTGACCGCCGGATAGTGTCCGGCGGGTCTTATTAGCGGTTATCGATAAGTTTTTACGTTTTACAGGGCTTTTATCGTTGTTCTGATTTTTCCAAATACCATCAGGATTTGGATTCCTCGTTGCTTTTAATCCCGGCTGCTCTCAACCCTGATTACTTTCAATCCTGGTTATTTCAATCCTCGTTACGTTCAAAATGGTTGCCGCTTCTGGGCGCAGAGTAAGGGTCCATTACCGGCGCGGGCTTGGGCAATATTCTGTCGCGCGGCTCAATCATTCCAATGGTTGTATGGCTGGGAATCGGCTGTTCAATCACCGCCGCCGCAGGCACCGCCTCGGACTCAACTGTTTGCGCAATGTCATCATCACCAAGCTGTTCAACCAACTGCTCATCTAACTGTTCATCAAACTGCTCGCCCTTGGGCTGCTGGTTTAAAGTATCGGCAGCGCGCGCATCCTTGTTTGCATCAGCGATGGCAGCAACAAGCGCAGGCCGACCCCCCGCTGTTCTTTTTGCGCGTTTTGCAGCAGAGGCTTTTTTTGCCGCGCGCCTATTTGCTGCACGCTTATCAGCACTGGCGGCCAGATCATGCTCTGCGGCAATTAACGATAACTGCTCGCTCTTATCTTTTTCTTTCGTTTTGTTCTCTTCATTGCGCCCTTCATTGTGCCCTGCATCGGCCTTTGCACTGCGCTTTTCATTACTCTTTAGGTTGCTTTTTACATCGCTCTTTGCGCTGTCCTTCACTTTATCTTGCGCGTTTTCAGCGCTGCGTTTAGCGGAGGTTTTTGCAGCAGAACGAGGTTTCTGTTTAGCGCGATCGCTTGAGCTGGAAGAGTCATTCAGGTCAGATTGTTCATTCGTATTTCTGACAGCGCTTGCAGCTCGTGATTTTTGAGCCGCAGGAGTTTTTGAAGTCGCTTTGAGTTTCGCTGTCGCAGTGGTTTTTGCTGCAGTTTTAGCTTTCGCTGTGGTTGTGGTTTTCGCGCTAGCTTTTGAGTTCGCTGTGGCCTTGGTGTTAGCGGTGGCTTTGGGTTTCGCTATAGCTTTGCTTTTAGTGGTGACTTTTGCGCTTCGCTTGGCCGGCATACCGTCCGCGGCTAGTAGCTCCGCCACGGCTTTGGCGGTTTCTCTCGCCTGCTGCTGTTGCGCCTGCAAGCTATCAACAAGTTGCTGTGCTGTAGCAAGTTCTCGCGCCTGTTTAGCAGCATCTGCTTCTGCTTTTTTTAAGCGCGCTTTGGCAGCAGCAGTGGCTGCGCCTTTCGCGCGCGCGCTGGTCAGTTTTTGAGCCAGGCTAGTTGCTGACTTTTGTGCGGCAGCTAAAGATTTTTCAGCTGTCGTCAGCTTTTTTTCACGCACCTTTTCAAGTTCGGCGCTCACCTTGGCAATTTGTTTTTCAAGATCAGAAATCGAAACGGAAGTTGCTTTTTTAGCGGCCATAACCTTGTCCTGTAAGTAAAAAGCCTGTGGGTGAAGCACCGTGAAAAAAATGCATCAGATGCGAACGAGATAAAAATTCTAAGCCGAAATATTCCGAGTTTCCAGTAGCGAAATGGTTCAGCAGTGGTATTTTTTTAACGTATAAAACACTGATGTTCATCCGCTCTTTTTGGCCAGTCTGTGCGCTTATCAACCTCATAGGATCAAGAGTTCCCTCGATAGCGCCTGGTTATTTATTTGTCACTCATTTATTTACCGAACTCTTATTCGAGCACGTATTGCCGACCAGGTATTGCCCAACCCTTTATTGCCGACCATTCATTTACTGAAGCCCGCTACAGTTATTGAAACGACCTTTGCCGATTAATTCCCGTTAATTTGCGCTGTTCACTCTTCTTTGTGCTACGCAGCGCACAAACACGGCGAACCAAAATGAAGAACAAGAGTCACAAGCGCCCAGAGCTTTTCAATATGGGGTTTTCGGCCCTTTTTGGTTAGGTCTATCGCGTCCCGAATTTGATGTTAAAGGGTAAAAAATTGGTGAAAGTATGCGTTAAAAGACGCACATTTACTGGCACTTGGTATACCATTGGGCGCTTCTCTGACTCCCTGAAGTAGTGCTATTGCCGAGTCGGGTTCGGATGAGTCGATCAACCTTGTGTTGGTTACATACATTAATAAAGCAAATACATGCGTAAACTAAGGTGTCATATGATTAACAAAAAATTACTCATCGTTGGGCTAGCTTCTGCAGTATTAATCGCTGGTTGCAGTAAAGAAGAAAAACAACCCGATCCAAGCACCCAACTCCAGAGTCTCGAACAAAAAGTGAACTACACCATTGCCCAGAATCTGGCTAATAACTTCAAACAAAGCGGTGTAACCATTGAGCCTGAAACTTTTGCGCTGGCACTAAAAGATGTACGTGACGGCGTACCATCACGCTTGAGCGATGAAGAAATGCAAACAGTCATGCAGACCTTCCAGGAACAAGCTATGGCCCAGCGCGAAGAAGAGCAGAAAAAAATAGCGGCAGAAAATGCTGCTGAGGGTGCAAAATTTCTTGAAGAAAACAAAGCTAAAGAAGGTGTAACAACCACCGAGAGCGGACTGCAATACCGCGTAATTACCGAAGGTAGCGGCGCCAAGCCTACAGCGACCGATACTGTTACCGTACATTACAGCGGCAAATTGCTTGATGGCACTGAGTTCGATAGCTCTTATGCCCGCAATGAACCAGCCGTTTTCGGCTTGAACAGCGTTATCCCAGGTTGGACTGAAGGTCTGCAGTTGATGTCCGAAGGTTCTAAATGGGAACTGGTTATTCCGTCAGATCTCGCTTATGGCCCAGGTGCTAACGGTCCTATCCCACCAAACTCTGTACTGGTGTTTGAAGTGGAGTTACTGGAAGTTAAGCCAGCCGATGCCGAATAATCCTATTCGTCATCGATAGCAAAAAAGTAACACGAAAAACCCGCCGCTTTTTAAGCTGCGGGTTTTTTTATGGGTGTTAGAGGGAGTCAGTGTTTACGATGAAAAGACTAAAAGGAATTTAACAAAGCTGACTAAACTGTTCAGCAATTAACCATTGGCTCGCTACTCCAATGAGCTTCAGCTTTCCTGACTCGCCCAATCTTTATGTGCGGTGTGCAGGACTTCGATCATGCGGTCTTCTGCAGTAAAACGCACTTCGAGCATTTCACCGAGCGTAGAAAGATCGGCATTCAACGATGAGAGATCATCGGTTTCCAGATATTTATCATTAAAATCGAGAACTTTTTCAGTGGTTTTATCGATAGTCGCAAAAAGAGTACCGGCTTCTTTTAACGCCTCATTATCTTCGAACTCACGACCTTCTTTTATCAACTGGTCATAGATTTCAAAGTGACCGGCGGATATGTAGTCCACAAGGATCTGGCACAAATTACGTAATTTTTCGCCGTGGCGCTCTTCGGTGGCATCAGATGTATTGAGATCGCTGAGTGCACAGTACTGCACCAGCATATCTTGTCGATCCTGCAGCCAGCGGTCGATGATTTCGCTTACCCCGCCCCATAACTCTTTTGCACTTTTACAGTTGTCTAACATGGGATATTCCTTGAAATAACGACTTGTTCGATTCACACGAGCCACGATAGGCCATCCATCTCTCGTGGGCAAGACTGAATCAAGCTTTACGCAGCATCTGATAGAGATTAATCGCAGCCAGGACAACAAAAAGCATTAAAGTCCAACCCGCAATGCTGACGCCAAATAAAGCCCAATCGACTTTGGCACAATTACCATCCCCCTGGAGCAACAGCTTCAATGCATCCATAAACGGAAAGGCTTCAAACATATAGGCCAAGCCAGGACCACATGCCGGTACTTGATCCTCCGGCAAGCTTTGTAGCCACAATTGCCGTGTTGAAAAAGCCCCGCCAAACACACAGGCAAGTATTCCCAAAGCAGCAAATACGCGTTGACCGACACGACGGGGGTTGAACGCAAAAGCCGCCAGAGCAATCACACCTACCAGAATCACAAATGCCCGTTGCGTGATACATAGGGGACATGGCTCCAGCCCCATAACATGCTCCATGTAGGCAGCGATCAGCATGGATGCCACACAGGCGAGAAAAATAAGTAAAAATACCTTGCGATGGGAAAACATAAAGAGTCCTGCTTTATTCAAGATGTGGTGCATAGTACGCAAAAAACGCCCAATCGCGCCAGCCAATAGCCCGCAAAAAACAGGATGAAAAATATCGGGCTGATTATCGATAAAGTATGTGATTGACCCAGGTCAGCAAGCCAAGGTTCAATAGCGCAAATAAAGATCGCCGTTGACCGAGCATGCCGGAGCCAAAGCGGTAGCTGGATCAGCCTGCGCGTCCACCAAAGCCATTCAAACCAAAGGGTTCAATAATGAGTGTTGCGCTAGATAGATGCCGTTTTTTTCTTATCTATTTTTTAACAGGGATTCTCGGTTT
>Ga0209075_1002749_pt1 | contig 15214 bp, 9 predicted proteins | sample Stecom2011_FD_187523 | JGI IMG/M metagenome (GOLD analysis project Ga0209075, IMG submission 187523) | Agricultural soil microbial communities from Utah to study Nitrogen management - Steer compost 2011 (SPAdes) (version 2) | ecosystem: Environmental > Terrestrial > Soil > Agricultural land... | reverse complement strand
TATTAAAACCTTTGGCCCAAATACAGAAAAATCGGTAACTGATAGTATATTTGGATTTGGTATTTTTAAATGGTTATGGAAGTACAAGGACTGGTCAATAATTTTCTTTTGATGTTGGTTAATGTAACGAGTAAGTCCTGTTAGTGACCCTATAATAACAAAAACTAACAATCTAAAAAACCAGTTATAAAAAAGCTGCTGTTCCATCGTTTGAATATCGACAGGCATAAAAGGGCCTATCAATAACCCACTAATGATTGCTAGAACAACAGCTCCATGATAGCCGACCATAAAACCGGCAATAACTATTGGAATATACATTAAATGTGCGTAGACATATTTTACACCACCTGTTAAATAGACAAGTGCGGTGATAGCGACGGAAAAAAGCGTCAATAATACCATGATAATGATTTTCTTGCTGTTAATTTGGGAATTCATGATCATCACCTCGTAAGCGTTTTAGTTCCAATAGTTATTATACACTTTTTAATATCTTTTTTAAACCTTAAATGCTTATTTTTTTGAATTATTGTATAGACTAAGTATATTCAATTAAATTTTATTAAAAACATGAATTATTTTTTAACGGAATCTTCAATATATATTTTTGGTAAAGCAAAATCAATGTCATGTGCATCAAATAATAATTTAATTTCTCGTCTTAAATCACGTTCAGATTGGAAGCGTTCATCCTCTCTTACTTTACCAATAAACTTAAGTTGAACGCCTTCTTTTGTAAAATCAGAAATACCTACGTATTCAGGCCCATCTGAAAATTGTGGTAAGTTTTTACGAATGTTATTGATATTGTCTTTAATAACTTTTTCAGCTTTTTGAAAGGCGTGCTGTTTTATTATGACGTCTACAGTTAGTAAGGAATCATCATAAGATAAGTTAACGACAGATTTAATTTCTGAGTTATTAATTATTTTTATATTTCCACCAGAATCAACAAATTGTGTTGTACGAATGCCAATGCTTTCAACCTTCCCTCTAAATCCGTCAATAATGATATAGTCTCCGACATCATATTCCCCTTCAAAAACAATAAATAAACCGCTAATAATATCACTAATTAAGCTTTGTGCACCAAGACCGATAATAAGTCCCAAGACACCAATACTTGCAAAAAGTGCCACTGGGTCAACACCAAAGACTAATAAAATAACTACAATAATAACAATTGCTGATAAATAACGAATAAAACTATCGATAAGTTTTGAAGTCGTTTTGCCACGTTTACTTTTTAAGACAAGTTTTTCTACAATTTTACGAACAAACTTAAATATAATCGTAATTAATACAACATACACTGCTGCTCGAATAAGTCGTGGGACTTGGTCCATTATGAAATTAAAGGCTGCTTCAATTCCAGTTTCACTTTCACTTAAGATATGACTAAAAACGGAAGTTTCATTAAATAATACGTCACCAAAAAAAGCGATAAAGACAACAATAGCTCCAACAATCCATCCGAGAACTCTAACAATCGTTATTTTATTTTTTTCATGTCTATCCTTCACTAAAATTCACCTCTTTACATTTGATTATAACATGTATTTATAGCTAAAGTGTGTTTAAGCATTTTATATTTTTAATAAAAAGTTAGCAGATGGTTATCTGCTAACTTTTATTTTATCCATGTCTTTCAACCAATATTTTAGAAACAGTAATACTTGATTTATTAAACTTAAATGTTAGGCTATGTTTACCTTTCTTAATAATAACAAGCGCACGAGATACAATTGTATTATTACCTGTACCTGGAATTGTAAGTGTCGTTTCATGTTTATTATCAACATATACAGAAAATGGCAGTTGAGCGGTTCCAAGTTCACTACTTGATATTGAAAAATCAATAATGTATTTACCGTTTTCCATAAACTCTAATGCATAGCTTATGTGTTGGTTTTGATCCATAACATTCAATTGTTTATTTTCTAATACAAGATTACTGCTCTTTTCTAAGTAACTCTCTAATTCTAAAACAATTGGAGTCCATACTTTTGCGCCAACTTGGATAAGTTTCATTTCTTCAAGTTTGCATAAATCGACAAATTCGCTTGTGTTTTTACTTAGTTTTCCAACACGTATATGATACGTTTGGTGTTCTTTACCACTTGTAATGTAAATACGTGCGTATGTTTTATCAAAACTTAAATCGATCATACCTCGATCAACTTCTATTGAATAAATTTCATCAATTTCCTTTAAGTGATAATAAGAAACATAAGGTTTTAATAAAACGTCATTGCCATTAATTTTTAGTCTATTTAGTGTTGGTTTAACAACACCTAATTTGTTGATTTTTACCCATGGATCAAACGGCCTTACTTCCTTGATAAAATCGATTTGGTGTAATCTACTAAATGCCGGTGTATACATAATAAAATTTAAAATGTTTTTTGCTACATGTTGTAAATGCTCAAGTTTTAATTCTTGATTCAAATAACTTGATTTCGCATTATCATTTGCACTATTTTCTTTAGCATTACTTACAACCATATAAACATCGTTTTGACTAACTATCATTGCTTTTGTATTATTTAGTGAAGCTGGGAAGCCAAAGTCGTTCATTTTTGCCCACCAGTCGGTAACAACAATCCCTTGAAAATTCCATTCATCACGTAATAGTTTTTTATTGACCTCAAAGTTTGAGGCACTCCAAATACCATTTACAGGATTGTAAGACGTCATGATTGCTTTGGCTTTACTTGATTTTATTGCGATTTCAAATGGTTTTAAATAGATTTCACGTTGGGCACGGCCACTTATAATCGCGTTAACATTTGTGCGATCCGTTTCTTGGTTATTACCATATAAATGTTTAAGTGTCCCAGAAAGTCCTGCGTAATGTAGGCCATTGGTTACACTAGATGCCATAAGACCTGTTAGCAACGGATCTTCTGAAAAATATTCAAAATTTCGTCCATTTAACGGATTACGCATAATATTCATTCCAGGTGCTAATACCATATCAATGTTATAGGCTCTCAATTCATAGCCTAAAAACTCATAGAGTGACTCGATAAGTTCAAGATTAAAGCTTGACGCAAGCGCCGTACCGATTGGTAAACTTGTCGCATAATAGCCTGAATCCATACGTATACCTGAAGGTCCATCAGCAGCACAGGCAATCGCTATGCCTTTTTCAATTAGTTCATCAGTTACACCACCAAATGCGGCTGCTGTACCTGAAGTTACTTTAGGTGAACTCATACCTTCACCACGTGTCAGATAGATAAGTTCATCAATAGATAAAGAACCAATAAACGTTTTTAAATCAAGTTTATTGTTATAAACATCCATTAAATTTAATGCTAGGCTATTTGTTTCAAAACGTTCTAATAAATCATTACGAATGTTTTCATTATAATTCGTTTCTCTTGTTGGAACTTTTTCATACATTACTTCTAAATTAAGATTTGGTTTAATTCTTAAAAACTCGTGTGTTGGGGAATTGATTTCTTGACTTTTTGATACAATTTTCGTTTCCTTTAGTTCAACATCTCCAACAAATATCGATTCACGAATAGAGTTGCCTAAGTAAAACTTATACGCGCCTTCTTCTAAAATGTATGCATGTTTAAAAATACGACCAGAATCATCAAATGATGCGTACTTTTTTAAGTCGATTTCTAGTTTTAGAACTTGTTGTTCACCCGGATTTAAATTTCCTGTTTTGTTGAAAGCTACAAGCTCTCTTAATGGTTGACCGAGCTTGCCTTGTGGTTTTTCAAGATAAACTTGAACAACTTCTTTTCCAAAATATGAACCTGTATTTCTTACTAATACTTCAAAATATATATTATCCTTGTAAACTTTGAAACTTAAAGGCTTAATATCAAACGTTGTATAACTTAATCCAAAGCCAAATGGATATCGAACTCGGTCTTTAGCAAACGTTTCAAAATAACGATAGCCAACATAAATGTCTTCTTCATAGACAACTTCACCTTTTTGACCAAAATTACGATAACTTGGATAATCCTCTATATTATAAGCGATAGAAATTGGTAATTTAGCAGATGGACTACTATATCCAAGTAAAACATCTACAAGTGCAAGTGCACCGTGTTCACCACCATGCCATGCAAAAACAAGTCCATCAATTTTAAGTCTATCTATAAAACTTAAATCGATTAGATTTCCTGTATTTAAAATAACCAATGTCTTTTTAAAGTATTTACTAACATTTTCTAACAATGCTTCTTCAATGTCCGTTAAATAGTAACTTCCCTTTACAGGAGAGTTATCTTTATCTTCACCTGCAGTGCGTCCGATAATAACAATACCCACATCATTACGCATACTTGCTGCTTTGATAACTTCTAAATCTAATGGCATTTCTTGTTGCATCCAAGGCTCAGTTGCCCAAGATCCTTTACCAGCATCAAAAGGATTGTGTTCAATCCATTGTTTATAGGTGTTGTATACATGCTCATCAACATGTAATTTTGATGTTGATTTTAGTATTTCTATAATTGATGGAACATATTCAACATTAACGAGGCCACCACTACCCGTACCTGATTTATAGTAATCAAACTGTATACGACCAAATACCGCTACATTTACATTATTAAGCGGTAATAGATTATTTTGATTATGCAGTAAAAGAACTCCTTCTTCAGCTGCTAATCTTGATAAACTTTGTAATTCATTTAATGGTTTCATTGGTTCAAACTGAATTTTATCTTGGAATTTATGCATCATGAACGCCCCTTAATCATTATTTACTTACTTCTTATTATAAATGATTGACTATGTAAATCAAACAATGCTTATAGAAATAATGCGAAAATGAGCGAAAACGTTTAATAGTGTTATTTTTCATTAAACGCGTATCGCTATTCGCTTAAAGTTATATTAAAAGCACATTCAATAAATGAATGTGTTTGTATAATTATTTACTTACTTTAATCATTAAGCCTTCATAACTTCTTAAAACATTTGCTCGATCTGGATAATTCGATATAACGAGATCGCCATATACTTCAAATGGATATCGCTTAATCTTTTTACTCATGTTTAAAACAATCATATATCGTTCACCGTCATAGACTCTTTCATAGATGAAAATAGCGTTACTTATGTATAAGTCATTAAACGACCCTTTTTTTAAAATATCATCATTTTTTCTAATTTTAATAAGTTTTTTATAAAAGTTTAATATTGAATCCGGGTCTTTCCTTGAATCAAAAACATTAATATCTTGTTTATTTGGATTTTCCTTTAACCATGGTGTACTTAATGTAAAACCACCTGTTTTTGTCCACTGCATTGGTTGGCGTGCATTATCTCTTGATGCATTTCTTAACATTTTTAATCGATACCACTTAGGAAACAACAACTTCTTACCTAATGCATAAATACGTTTTGATTCTAAATCCTCATACTCATCAATTGACTTAAAGTACGCATTCGTCATACCAATTTCTTGGCCTTCATAAATATAAGGTGTACCTTTAAGTGTTAAGTTTAATAATGCTAACATCTTTGCAGATTCTTTATGATACATTTTATCATCGCCAAAGCGTGAGACACTTCGTGGCTGATCATGGTTTTCTAAGTAATTGGCATTCCAGTATACTTCTTTTTGCCAACGAGAAATTGTACGCATAAACTTCTTAGGTTTAAACTTTGTTTTAAACCATTTGTTGTTGATTTGGTCAGTTTCCATATGTTCAAAGCCAAAGACCATATCAAGTTCTTCTCGTTCTGGCAATATTAATTCATTTGCCTGTTTGGTAGTTACTAAGACTGTTTCGCCAACGGTAAATGCTTCATAATGATCCATGACTTCTTTTCTCAATGTTTTTAAAACACGATGACATCCTTCTGTGGAGTGATAATGTTCTAATCCTGTTAATACAAGACGCTTTTTACCATCGTCTAGCGTGTTTTTAAAAATAACATTAATGACGTCACATCGAAAACCAGCAATGCCTTTTTTAAGCCAAAAATGCATGATGTCTTTAACTTCATCAAGTACTTTTGGATTATGAAAATTTAAATCTGGCTGTTTCTTACTAAACAAGTGTAAATAGTAGGCATCATTTTCTTTTGTCCAAGCGCTTCCGCTAAAAAAACTCGTCCAGTTATTCGGCTTATCACGCCAGTAATAATAGTTTCTATATGGACTATCTGGATTTTTTGATTCAATAAACCATGGATGTTCATCTGATGTATGGTTGATGACTAAATCCATGATAATACGAATACCACGTTTTTTAGCTTCTAGTATTAATTTGTCCATGTCTTCCATCGTACCAAAATCTTTATGAATGGCTTTATAATCCCTTATATCATAACCATTATCATCATTTGGCGAATCATAAACAGGTGATAGCCAAATAATATCAACTCCTAGTTCTTTTAAATAATCTAGTTTTGAAATAATACCTGGAATATCACCAATGCCATCGTTGTTAGAATCCATAAAACTTCTAGGATAAATTTGATATACGATGGCGTCTTGCCAGAACTTTAAATTACTCACGCTACTCACATCCTTTAACTGTATTATACACTAGTTAAATAAAAAAATAAAAGGGCTAAAAGCCCTTATAAGTTGTATTATTTGGATATAATTTTATAACCACTTGGAATAGCTTCTGTAACAATCGAGCCGTTTGATACTTTATCTTCAAACGTTTCATTAAACTCGCGACCAACACTTTGTTCTTTCGTAAGTACTGTTTTAACTGTAAGTAATAGGATTTTTAAATCGTACCAGAAACTGTAGTTACGAATATAGTATAAATCGTAGCGAAGTTTTTCATTATCTTTAGTGTCATAACGACTACTAATTTGTGCAAGGCCTGTCAATCCAGGTTTTACATTAGAGCGATATCTAAACTCTGGATGATCTTTTAATGTTTGTTCAATAACTGCTAACATCAATGGTCTTGGTCCAACCAAACTCATTTCACCTTTAAAGATGTTTAAAAGTTGTGGAAGTTCATCTACACGTAACATACGAATAACTTTACCAACTTTTGTAATACGATTATCATTGACAGATGCAATTTTTTCATTTTCATCTTCATTATGAACTTTCATTGAACGGAATTTTAAAACTTTAAATATTTTATTGTTGCGTTTCATGCGTTCTTGTTTATAAAAGACTGGCCCGCCATCTTCTAATTTTATCGCAAGCGCAATAATAAGCATTGGAATAAACGCGATAATTAAGCCTATGGTTGAAACAAGTATATCAAATGCACGTTTCATAAAACGTTGTTCAAACGATAAATGCATGGATTTCATTCGAAAAACAAGTGTGTCATCAACTTGTGTTTGTATCGATTTTAACAGTCCAATTTCGTATGTTTTTGGAACCATATAAATTTCTTTATATGTATCGAGTAATACATAGTTCATAATTTTATTTTTATTTTGCTCTTTTAGTCCTGCAGTTAAATAAACGTCATTAACCTCATTTATATAATTAAATAAAGCATTTGGTACTCGCTTATGTTCATCTTCAAAGACTACATATTTGATTTTTTTATTGATGCCTGTATCACCTAGTAATGCACTTGCCAAATCAAGAGCTTCTTGTTTAGGTCCAACGATAACTACTTCACGACGGTTATGTTTACTTACAATAATAAACGTAATGTATTTATAAACGATGAAAATGAGTAATTGAATCAAGAAAACAAACAATATGTTTTCCTTACCACCTAGTAAAAACTCACCTTTTTCCATAAATGATAAAACAACTAATGTGAGGTTTGTAAGTAAAATAGACAACGCAACCGAACCAATTGCCTTTGAATATTGTTGAGTCGTAATGGTTGGACGATACACAACAAAGAAAATAAGTGAGACTAAAGCATATATAAGTACATAGACCCAGTTTCCATCGTAAAATGCAACCAATTCAATTGGTCCAATAAAGGCACCTTCTTCGATGATATGATTAACTTCTGCAATAACAAAGAAACTAAAGAATATTACAATCATATCTAGTAAGAGTTCTATAGCGCGTATGAGCGAACCATTCCATAAGTCTCGATACTTTTTCATATGTCACCTCGTTTGGTGTTTTATACTAAGTATAATTTATATATTAGTAAACACTTATCTACTATTCTATAACAACATCACCATTACTATCAACTGTAATGTATATTGTTTCGTTAAAAATGTCCGTATTATCGATTAAATCCTCCATTGTTTTATTAGATTTAATTTGTTCAAGTGTTCCAAACAAGAATAATGTTTGACCTTTTTGCGAGGAGTGGAACGATGTACCATTGTATCCACCGATAAATACGTTTTCGTATAACAACATTAATGTTTCAACAGGAATACTGTTTGGAAGTTCTACAACACCGTAAGAATCAAAGAGCTCAATTCGATCTTCTTCTGATGGATATCGTGGATGTCCCTTATAGAAAATTTTATATTCAGAACTATAAAGTTCTACAATTTTTTCTAAATATTGTTCAAATGTTGCATAGTTATCATGAATTTCGCCGGCTGGTGATGTACCAAGTATGAGTAAGTTTTTTATTGGTTCTTTAGAAAAATAAGCCATCATGCTTTCGTTTTCTTCTTCACCCCAACGTGTTTTTAATAAATATTCGAGTTCATCAAGTTTGTTAATATCCTCTAGTCTACCAAAAGCATCTGAAACCGATAAAACGCGAACATTTAATTCGTCATTCACTACATTCATAAGTTCTTCGTCTAAATTCCAACCATTGGTTGAGTTGACAACATATTCAAAGTTGTTAAGTTTTGATGCAACAAGTGCATACTCACTTTTCATATTGGCATCAATTTTTGTTTTAAACGTGTTGTTTGCTAACCATTTCGTAAATTCTTTATCGACATCATTAAAAGAATCTAAATCACTAAAGACTTTATTAATCATAGACCCTGTAAATGCGCCATCCGTATAAACTGTAAATGACATTTGATCCATTGGTATTTTTGAAATCATTGAACTTGCGATAACATTTAAATAATTATCAACACCAATAACTTTAAATGTTGTATCAGGATTTATACCATAAAGTTCTTCCATCCAGTAAATCATATAGTTACTTAAACCATAAGTTACATTTTCAAAAAAGTTAGGAATTTGTGTTTGGTCATAATTTCCTTGTGCTGCCGATACACTAACTGGATATTTTAATGCTTTTTCAGGTAATTTTGAAAAATCGTATGTTTTTGCACGTTCAATTTCAACATATGTATAGCCGTCAAAGTAGTCACTATATAAGTCTGAAGCGAAAAGTAAAATTGGCATTGTTGCATGTAACCACGCAAGATTAACTTTATCAACTTTAAACATTACCGGTAATTTAAATGTCATTGAATTTACATCACCTAGATAGTCTAAGTAGCTAAATTCGATGTTAAGTTCAAAATATCCATGATATTGAACACTTATTGGCAGTTCGCCTGTTAAAACATTATCCGTATGTGAAAATACGATTGGGTCGTGCTCACTAATTTCTTCAGTTAGTGGATGTTTTAACGTAAATGTAACATCTTGTGGTGTAAGTAAACTATCTATAGGTATTAGAATCTCATATTGAATCATACCTTCTAAAGTATCTTCATTTTGAGCAAAACTAAACGTTGAAAACTCAAACACATATAAAATATCTAAAACACTTAAAAGTTTTTGTTCAAGTTTAGAAAGTTCTTCATCGTAATATTGTTTTTCTTCTTCTAAAGCTTCTTCTAATTCAGAAATTGTTTTTTCTAAATCAAAAATTTCAAGTTCTAGATTATTTAAACTATCTTCAAACTCAGCTTTTTGTTTTGCTAAGCTTTCTTCAATCGCATTAATGCGATCGTTAACATCTGCAAAAGCAGAATCATCATTGTCGTTCTTTACACAAGCTACTAAAGCTAATATTAAAAGTAAAGACACAAAAACTAAAAATAACTTTTTCATATCTAATCTCCTACTTTTTACTAAAAACCATTATAGCACAGAAAAAAAGACAACACACAATTATGTAAATTAATGTTGTCTTTTTCTAAATACAATTTCAAGTGCTTTGTTGATTATAAACTTTTGATCTTTGTTTTTTAGAATTAAGTTTACAAGGAAGTAAATGAGTATACCGAATAGCGCATAGGCAATGATTAAAATTGCAACCGAGATAACTTCTCGATGAATCCAATTATTTACAAATTCATACAATGTATCTTTAAAATAGGTAAGACTTAAATAAACGCTTAAGCCCATGATAAGCGCACTTATTAGTGAGCGATATGTTGTAAGTATTGCTGGCATAAAGTGGACATGTTTACGTACCATAAGTATTTGTGATACCGTAACAATAAACTCAGCGATAACCATAGAGATTGCAGCACCTAATGCTCCATAACGCGGAATAAAGAAAATATTTAAAATTAAGTTTACGATTGCACCTAACGATACCGATACAATAAAAGATTTGTATTTGTTTGTTGGTATCATATACTGAATACCAACAACGTTACTAAATATAACTAGAATAATCTTTAATGAAAATACTGAAATGACACTAATTACCGGTAAATAATTTGCGCCTAAGAACCACGGAATAAAAAGTGGCGCTAAAGCTATGACGCCTAGTGCTATTGGGTAGGCTAAAAAACTCATCACACTTACGGCACGGTTTAAAACATAATGAATATCTTCATGCATATTTTTCTCAAAGTAATGACTAATCCTTGGGAGTAGCACTGTTCCAAGGGAACTAATAATAACAAGTAACATGTTAACAATCTTAGCAGCCATATCATAAAAACCAACCTCGGTTTTATTGGATAAAAGACCAATCATTACCGAGTTTAGATTTGTATATAATAAAATGATTGCAGTTGGTAAAAATAAAATAATCATACCCTTTAAATGTTTAAAGATATTCATCGTTTGTTTCACATCATTAAAACCTTTAAACATTTGATACTTTTTAAAATCAAACCACATTAAAAGATGACCACCAAGTTCGGTTGCTCCTAAAATAAACGCATATAAATAGACATCTTCTGGTCGCTTTATAAAGATAAAAATTAGTGTTGTCGTTACAATGCGAATAGAAAAATTACGAATTAGTATTGTTTTAAAATTTTCAATACCTGTAAAAAACCATGAAATATCCAATAAATTTGCTAACAATAAAAAACCTTGTATCAACAAGAGTTTTTTGTCTGGTAAGAAAATTAAGCTTATCAAAAATATAACAATAACAATTATACTAATAAGTGCTTTAAGGAAAAAAATTTCCCAAAAGACTTTTTGTTTATCTATTTCGTTATCTCGTACAATCGATATTTCCTTTGTCCCATATAAATGTACACCTAAAAGTGCAAACAACGAAAAAATAGAAACAATGGAATAACCAAACGAATATTCACCAACACCAACAGGTGTAAGTGTTCGAGCAAGATATGGAATAAGTATAATTGGTATGGCTATAATGATGATTTGATAGATTAAATTATATGTGTAGTTTTTACCTATCGTATTTCCTTTATCATTCATCTTTCAATTCTCTTTTTACCATGGACAATGCTGATGCAACAACAGCATGCATATCGTAATACTTATACTCTGCAAGTCGCCCACCAAATAAGTATTTTGTTTCTGATTTAGCTTTTTCTAAATACTGGTTAGCAACTTGATTGTTTCGTTCATCATTAACTGGGTAATACGGTTCTTTACCTGGTGTCCATGTTGCAGGGTATTCTTTTGTAATGACTGTTTTCTTTGTATCTAAAAACTCAAAGTGTTTGTGTTCGATAATGCGTGTGTATAAAACCTCGCGCTCCGTGTAATTTACAACCGCATTACCTTGATAATTATCGATATCTAATGTTTGAGTCTCAAAATCAAGACTTCGGTACTCTAAAATACCAAATTCAAAATTATAAAATTCATCAATTGGACCCGTATATAAAACTTTGTTTGCAATACCATCAAAATATGACCGATTATCAAAGTAATTTGTCTTTAGTTTTACTTCAATTCCATCCAGTAGTTTTTCAAAAATTTTCGTGTAACCGCCAATCGGTATACCTTGATAACGGTCATTAAAGTAGTTGTTATCATAGGTAAAGCGTACAGGCAGTCTACGAATAATAAACGATGGCAATTCTGTTGCGCGTTTTCCCCATTGTTTTTCTGTATAGCCTTTAATTAATTTTTCATAAACATCTATGCCAACTAAGTTGATTGCTTGTTCTTCTAAGTTTTTTGGATTTTCTTTATAGTGTTCTTTTCGTTGTTCTTCGATTTTCGCTTTTGCTTCACTAGGTGTAACGACACCCCACAGTTTGTTAAACGTGTTCATGTTAAAAGGTAAATTGTAGATTTCGCCTTTATAATTTGCAACAGGAGAATTAATGTATTGATTAAACTCTGTAAATTGGTTTAAGTACTCCCAAACAACTTTATTTGATGTATGGAAAATATGCGCACCATACTTATGCACATTAATACCATCAATATTTTCTGTATACATGTTTCCGGCAATGTGGTCTCGTTTATCAATTACAAGTACTTTTTTACCGCGTTTATGCGCTTCATAGGCAAAGATAGATCCAAAAAAGCCTGCTCCAACTATTAAATAATCATACATCATTTTCTAAACCAACCTTTCAATTTACGTTTAATTTTATCCATAAATACAGGAAACTGTTTTTGTTCTGTATTTAAAACCGTTACTTCTTTAACTTTTAGTGGATGTTTCGTTAACCATACAAGTAGTAAACGTTCAGATAAAAAGCCATAAATACGTGCTTGATAGGTATCATAAGAACTAATATCTGTTCGTTTTTCTAATTCAAACAATACATCAAACAGCCATTTGCTATAGGCATCAAAGATTTCTTTTGGTGCGATTAGCATATTTGCTAAATACGTATTGTATCCACAAGATACTTTCTCAAAAGCAACTAAATAATCGCTAAACTTATCTTTAAATACTTCACGTAATAACTCATAATCTTTTTTGTGATGATTATTTGCATAATTTTCTTCAACAGTCTCAGGTGCTAAACTAATATGTTTAGGTAAGATGATGTCATAATTCTTTAAGTATTTTAAAATCTGTTTACGATTTATAGCTTTTAATCGTATAAATGGTAAAAGATTATTTGAAAAGATTCTTCTATAATGAACTAAACCTTTTATATCTGAATCATCCATTTTATATAAATAGTACTGCCCTGTTAACTCACAAAAGTTAGGATTTTTATGGGAAATACCACCTTTAAAATGATCTGACAAATAACCTTCTGGTACGTCTTTATTATATGCACCTACCATAATCTTTTGATAGGCGTTATCAATTTTTTTATCGATTGCTTCTACAACCTTGTGTGTAGCAACAATAATCTTAATACGTTTATTCATCATAAACACTTCCTCAACTTATAATATACCCAAGTATAGTAATATTGCATTACGTTTTTTTATGAGTGATAAATGTTTATTAAACACATTTTTATAGAAATTTCTATAAAATAGTTTTCTTAATCTTTTATACTCATTTGGGTATTCTTTCTTAGCATTGCTTTTACGAATCAAACGGTATAAATATAAAATACCACTGTATTCATATGCATTGACAAATTTGATTAAATCCGGAAATCGATCTAATACAAGTTTTCGTACGCTTGCATTTGCATCGAGTAAATCTAATTTTTTAAGACTAAAACTTGATGTTGTAATACTATTTCCTCTTTGTAAATAATAATAAAATGGTTTTGCTACATGAATAATACCATCTAATTCATTTAATAATTCAAAAAGTAAGTACACATCCTCATTAAGTTTTCCTAACGGGAATCTTTTGTTTTTAAACAATTCTATATCAAATAACTTGTCACAAAAAGATACATCCATGTTTTTCCACGTTAAAATGCTCTTATACGCTTCTTTTATTGGTAGATACGTCTCTTTATCTAAAGTAAATAAAGAGGTGCTGTATGTATCAAATACATTCATTCTTGCGGATGTTGCAAGTCTAACATTGTTTTGTTTCATGGCACGAAGCATTGTTTCATACATATTTGGGTCAATATAGTCATCAGAGTCTATGAAACCTACGTAACTTCCGGTTGCATGTTCTAACCCGGTATTACGTGCTTTTGATAGACCGCCATTTTCTTGACTTATAACTTTGATACGTTTATCTTTTTTAGATATTTCATTTAAAATATCTAGACTATTATCTGTTGAACCGTCGTTAACAACAATAATCTCTATATTTTCATATGTTTGATTTCTAATTGAATTTAGACATTTTTCTAAGTACTTACTTGTATTATATACAGGTACTATAACACTAATCTTACTCATTTCGCACCTTCTATAATTTCTTTATAAATTGCTAATAAACGTTTTGTGTTCTTATCAACATCATGACGATGAAGTGCTTTTGAGCGTGCGTTTTTACTAAATTTTTGTGCAAGCTCATCGTTACTAAATATTTCTTTTACAAAATGTGCCATCATGTAGGGTGCATCATGTTGATATAAATAGCCTTCCAGTTGATGTTCTAATAAGTCCGGTGTTCCACCTACATAAGATGCCACACTCGGCACACCTAGCAACATCGCTTCGCTTAACGAATTTGAACTATTTTCAATTGTTGAAGGCAATATATAAACATGCGCTTTTAAATATTCGTTTAACATACGTTCTTCGTTAATTAATCCAATAAATGTTACGTTATTTACTAAATGGTATTTTCTAAGTAATTTTATTAGATAACGCTCATATCTGCTTTTTAAGTATTTATTTTTATAGCCTGTCATACTTAAAACAGTACTACCTGATACATAAACATGTGTATTAGGATATGTTTCGACAATATCTTTAAGAGCTTTGATGACATAATGAAAACCTTTAATGGAATAATTTGCTTGTGATACAAATATACGATGTTGATCCATAGAATCTATTTTCCATTCAGAATGATAGAAACTATCGCGTAGTGATTCATTATGATGATAGTATTTAACTTTTGGGTTGTATAACTTTGTTACAGCATGATCAAATGTTGTTCTGCCTATAACATGATTAGCGTCTTTTAAAATGCGTTTTTCTGTAAGCCCACGTTTATAATATTTGGTTTGAATATTATAGACGCTATCGCGTCTAAGTATGTTTCTTAATGTTTTTCCATAGAAAACACCAAATGGAAGACTTGCTTGCATATGTGTTGAAATCTTTGAAATTAAA
>Ga0209075_1002745_pt1 | contig 15234 bp, 12 predicted proteins | sample Stecom2011_FD_187523 | JGI IMG/M metagenome (GOLD analysis project Ga0209075, IMG submission 187523) | Agricultural soil microbial communities from Utah to study Nitrogen management - Steer compost 2011 (SPAdes) (version 2) | ecosystem: Environmental > Terrestrial > Soil > Agricultural land... | reverse complement strand
CAATTCTTTATAGCCTCTTTTATTGCAATAAAAAAAGCTGAGAAAACTCAGCTTTAATTTTAACTATTAAATCTTTTTAAAAATTCTTTTGTTCGATTATTTTTTGGATTATTAAATACTTCATCAGGGCTACCGTCTTCAACAATAACCCCTTCATCCATAAAGACAATACGATCTGATATTTCTTTAGCGAATGCCATTTCATGAGTAACAATTATCATTGTTATACCTAATTTAGTTAAATCTTTAATAACGTTTAATACTTCACCAACCATTTCAGGGTCAAGAGCACTAGTTGGTTCATCAAATAATAAGACATTAGGATTCATTGTAAGTGCTCGTGCGATTGCAACTCTTTGTTTTTGTCCCCCAGATAATGTTTTAACATCTTGGTCTTTAAAATCAAGCATGCCAACTTTTGATAAATTTTCTAAAGCTCTATTAACTGCCTCATCTCGATCCATTTTTAAAACTTTTGTGGGTGATAAAACCATATTTTCAATAACAGATAAGTTGTTAAAGAGATTAAAGTTTTGAAAAACCATACTTACTTCAGTTCTAACTTTGTTAATATTTGTTGTATTTAGCAAGATGTTATCGCCTTTATATAAGATTTCTCCACCTTCAGGTTTTTCAAGTAAGTTTATACATCTAAGTAAGGTTGATTTTCCAGATCCACTTGAACCAATTATTGAGATGATTTCACCTTTATTTACAGAAAAGTTTATATCTCTTAAAACGATGTTATTACCGAATTGTTTTTTTAAGTTTTTAATTTCAATTATTTCCATTTTATTCACCTAATTCGAGCTTGGAAGACTGGATTCTGGAAGATCAAGTCTTTTTTCTAATGTCTTTAATATTTTACCAACAACTAATGTTAAGAATAAATAAATTAATGCCGCAATTATAAATGGTGTGAAGTAATCAAAAGTCCTACCAGCAGCAAGTTCTGCAATTCTAAAGATATCAACAACTAAGATAACACTTAAGACAGCAGTATCTTTAATGTTAATTACAAACTCATTACCGATTGCTGCCATGGAGTTTTTAAGAGCTTGCGGGAAGGTTACATAAAGCATAGTTTGAAACTCGGATAAGCCAAGTGATAGTGCACCTTCTCTTTGACCTTTATCAACAGATTCAAAGCCACCTCTTAACACTTCGGTTAAATAGGCAGTAGTATTAATTGATACTACAACTAAACCGGCAACTTTATAATCCCAAGGTATAAAACTAATTGTTCCCCAATATATAAGCATTGCTTGAACCATCATTGGTGTTCCTCTAATTATAGTTACATATAGTCTAACTATTTTTTTACCAAATTTTTTTAATCCTTTAATAAAAGAAGTATTATTATCTAAAATAGGAACAATTAAGATATAGCTAAAGAAAATAGCGATAATTAGGCCAACGGTTGTTCCAATTAGTGATAAGTATAGGGTTGTTCCAATTCCATTAGCATATTGGCCACTATATTCTAATAAGATATTAGAAAAATTAGTAAAGACGTTGCCAAAAATGCTTAAAGAGAAAAATTTAGCAATATATTTAAAGATAAACGCAAAGACTGGACCAAGTGTTGCTATATATATTACTTCAAAACTAAAAATTAAGATTAATATAATAATTATTATTAACCCTTTTCGAACGCGTTCCCATAATTGGTGGCGCGTTTGATAGTTTTGATTATATTTTTTAAGTTCCCTTGTAAATAAATAACCAATCGTATTATCTAAGAGAAAACCTAAAAAGATGAAGATGTGTACAAAAAATAATTTTAAATAATTTAATAGTTTTTTCATTATATCCCTTTATTCTAATTTGATCTTTGGTTAGCTTCTGCCATTAATGTTGTTCTTTGCTCATCACTAATTGTTGCAAGTGCAGCATTTACAGAATTTAAGAAATCTTCGCGGCCTTTTTTAACACCGATTGCTAAAATTAAATCATCATCTGATAATTCAAATACATTTGTTTCTGGTTCAAAAACTATTTTAAGTTCTGGATAAGAATTAATTAAACCAAGAGCAACTGGAAGTTCAACAATAGTAAAATCAGCAACATCACTAATTACAGCATTTGCAACCGCAGGGACAGTGTCAAGTGGGGTAATTCTTTCTGCCCCATGATTATCAGTTACAAATTGAACTAAATCATCATAGATAGTATTTGCTTGTCCAATTCCTTTAAAACCTTCTAAGTCATCAAGACTTTCCATATTTGCAAGTGGACCATCAGCAAGTGCCACCACAACATTTTCTACTGTGTAATAGGCATCAGTAAAATCAATTTGTTCACGACGAACAGCTGTTGGCGTCATACCGGCAATAATTAAATCAATTTGATCATTTCTAACAGAAGGTATTAATGATTCCCACCCGATCATTCTAATTTCTAATTCCATACCTAGCTCTTCAGCAATTAATTTAGCCATTTCGACATCATAACCAGCAGCATACATGTTAACTTGTCCTGTAATTGGGTAGTTATAATCATTGCTTTCATTTTCTTGCCAGTTAAAAGGCGGATAATCTGCCTCTAGCCCCACAACCAATACTTGTGAATCATTATTGTTACCTCCACAAGCCACTAATGTTATAGCCAATAACGCCATAACTATAATTGAAAATATTTTTCTCATATTTTCCTCTCCTCTTTTCTTTCTTTTTTACTAAAAAATAAAAAAGCATCCAAGAGGACGCTATAAAATCATAAATGTTTAAATTTATGCAAGCGCCTCTACCTTTTGAGTAGGAGTATTATAGGTATTTCCTATAATCCCATATACAATTGTTACCACAATTATATATTCGGCAATCGCACCTTTCGGTTAGTTCATTGAATGTCTTCTCCCTAACGTACTATTTGAGATTGCGCCTCATGCTAATTTTTTTAGTTTCATTGATTGTATAACAAAAAAAACATAATGTCAAATAATTACCCTTTTTTTATTCTAAAGTTTGACAAATTAAGGTTATGAGTATATAATTTAGTAAATCGATGACGAAAATAAGTAGTTAATTAATCTCTATTAATTTAAGCGAGTTAGGGACGGTGTAAGCCTAATATAGAATAATTAGTGAATAACATTTCTGAGAGTTGAAAGAAAGTATTTTACGAGTAGAATCAACCGTATATCTGCGTTAAAGATTAATTGAGTGTTAGTAGTTACTAAAAATAAGGTGGCACCGCGGAGTAATTCGTCCTTAAATAAGAGATTATTTTGGGAGGAATTTTTTTATGCTTACAGTTAAAAAATTATATCGTAATACAAATGATTATTTAGAACAAGAAATTGAATTAAATGGTTGGTTAAGAAATAATCGTGCTCAAAAAGAGTTCGGATTTTTAGAGTTCCACGACGGTTCTTTTTTCAAAAGTTTACAAGTAGTTTATGCAGGAGAGTTAAATAATTTTAAAGATATTCAAAAATTTAGAGTTGGAAGTAGTGTTAAAGTTAAAGGAACAATTGTTTTAACACCACAGTTAAAACAACCTTTTGAAATTAAAGCAACCGAAGTAACTTTAATGGGAGATTCACCAACAGATTATCCAATACAACCAAAAAGACATACTCGAGAGTTTTTAAGAGAAGTGGCTCACCTAAGACCAAGAACTAACCTTTTCCAAGCAGTATTTAGATTGAGAAGTGTTGCTGCAATGGCAATTCATGAGTTTTTCCAAGAAAAGGATTTTGTTTATACACATAGTCCACTTATTACCGATAATGACGGTGAAGGTGCTGGTCAAATGTTTACAGTTACAACTCTTCCTTTAGAAAATGTTCCATTTACTGAAGATAAAAAAGTTAATTACAAGAAAGACTTTTTTGGAAAACATGCTCACTTAACTGTGACGGGTCAATTAGAAGGTGAAGCATTTGCTATGGCCTTTAGAAATATTTATACATTTGGGCCAACCTTTAGAGCAGAAAACTCACATACACCAAGACATGCAAGTGAGTTTTGGATGATAGAACCAGAAATGGCTTTTGCTGATTTAACTGATGCAATGGATATTGCAGAAGAAATGATTAAATTTATTATTAATTATGTTTATGAAAAATTACCAGAAGAAATGGAGTTTTTCAACAAATTTGTTGATAAAAACTTAAAAGCAAGACTAGATAATGTGTTAAATAGTAAGTTCTTTAGAATCACCCACAAAGAAGCAATTGATATTTTAATAAATGCTAAAGAAAAGTTTACTGTTAAACCAGAACACGGTAAGGATCTAGCAACTGAACATGAGAAATATTTAACTGAAAAACACTTTGATGCACCAGTTTTTGTAACTGATTGGCCAAAAGATATAAAAGCATTTTATATGAAGTTAAATGAAGATGGCAATACTGTAGCCGCTATGGATTTACTAGTACCAGGATCAGGTGAGTTAATTGGTGGTTCACAAAGAGAAGAAACTTATGAGAAGTTAGTTGAAAGAATGAAAGCAATGAATGTACCAGTTGAAGATCTAGATTGGTACTTAGACTTAAGAAGATACGGTGGATGTGTCCACTCAGGATTTGGATTAGGTTTTGAACGTTTAATTATGTATTTAACAGGCGTTGAAAATATTAGAGATGTAATCCCATTCCCAAGAACACCAGGAAATATTTAAAATAAAAGATGGGACTGTAAGGAGTTGAAAAAATTTAATTTCAATAACTACAGTCCCTTTTTTATAACTGTGGATAAAGTTAAAAAAATACCTAAAAATAGGCATTTTAAAATAAGATTTAATGTTTTATTAAATTTTCCACGGGATAATTATTGAATAATTCGATAACGCTTATTATGAAATTTTAAGAGATTATAACTAATTGTGTTAAAGTCATCTCTAGTTCAACATTTTTTAGCCCACCACGTCTAAATCTTCTTATTCCATATTTTTAAAATAACTTCATACCATTTAGTTTTTTGTAACGGTCGTTATATAAAGAACCATATCCACTATCAGCTAAAAGATATTTAGGAAAATATTAATACATAGTATTAAACTTTTCTAAATAAGGAATATATGTATTAAAATCACTACGTTCTTGTAAGATCATAATATTTAAGATATATTCATCACTTACACCAATTTCTAAGTTATAGGATGGCTTTAATTGTTGGTTTTGCATATAGTCTTCTTTTAATCTCATAAATATGGTTATTATATTCACTTAATTTATTAATATATTCATTTAAGTTTTCATAATGTCTTTGTAAAGGTGTTTTTCTCTTACCTTTACCATAAACAAAAATAATTTCATTTTGCTTTATTTCTTTATCTAAAAAGACTTTACTTTCATCTTTAAGCCACATTAATCTTATAGCATTTCTAGCGGATGATTCCATCGCTTTTAAAGAATAAATATTTATCATATTACAATTTTACCAAAAGAGCCGAGTCTTTTACCAGACCCGGCTCTCTTTTTTAAAGGCTGTGTTAATTCAATTCTTTACAGCCCCATCTTTTTTGTTAAGTAATTATTAAATTAATTTTCCCATGGAAGTGGTAAATGAGGATTCCAACTTGGATTTGTTGTAGTATTTCTATTAGTTTGATAATTCCAATCTGGTGATTTTTCCCCATCTGGATTAGCTGGGTATCCATGCATGCCCCAACCATTTTGTCTTGCTCTTTCTTCAGCAAACCACATAAATGTTAAATAAGGAACATCTTTATATGTTAATCCGATATCATAATTATCCATTTGAACAGGAATTGGGGCTGATAGTCCTTCAGCAACAATTAAAAATTGAGATAAAGCATTATTAGTCCAAACAAGACCAATCCCTCTACCATGAGTTTCATTTAATGAATAACCTGGAATTGATTGAACATATATATCATCATTAGCTTGAACTTCAGTACTTAAAATATATTCTTTATTATACTTAGAAGCAACATAACCCCAAGCTTCAGCTGATACGTGTGGACCATCAACTTCAGGCGTATCAATATAGTAGTAACGAAGAGAGCCACCTGGATAAGTACCACCGCTAAATGATGCAGTATCACCATCAGAAATACCATTTACTTTAACTTTAGTAGCACCACCAGTTCCAACTTCATTTTCTAAATCTTCAAATGGTAGTTCTTTATATCTATCTTCTAATTTAGGTCCTGCATATAAATCTTCTAATGTTTTTATTTCATAGTTATCATTTCTTAAATATTTAAAAACATTAGGTGCATATGAAATAAAATTAAAACGGTTATATTCAGTGGTTGCTTCAAAGTCTTCAACATTACCTAATCTAATTAAGGTTAAGTTTCTAACAAAGTTAATATCAATACCAATTGTACCAATAACATCTAAAGCTTTTCCTTTAAATGATAGTTGAATAACATCATTTCCATTATAAGGAAGGGTTGCTTCATTATATACAAAGTCTAAATCTGTACCAATTACACTATTGTTTGCTTTATTACTACCAATAATAAAGTAGTCATTAGCATTAACTGTTCCTTCTAAATCAATTGTTCTTGTTATTTCTCTTGAACCATTTGTGTAAAAGTCTAAAGTATAATTTTTTAAATTAATATCTTTATTTGAGTTGTTATATAGCTCAATAACATTATTACTGTCATTTTCTGATTCAAACACTTTGGAAATAACTAAAGCATTTGATCTACCGCCTCCACAAGCTATCAATACAAAAGCCAGCAATAAAAATGTAAAACCTAATAATCCTTTTTTAAACATAATATTCCTCCTAGTTTTTTTTCTCTGTCTCTAAACTCTTTTTAAATTCTTCTAATTTCTTTTTTTCTTTTTCTTTTTTAATTCGCCTTTTATTTAAAACATAAGAGTGGAAAAAAGCGAAATAAGTTACAACTGCAACAATTAATATATATGTTCCTAAATACATGAAATAAACTTTGTTATAACTATTAAACAATTTCATCATATTAATATCATAAAATATATTTTCATCATTTAGATAATCAGTATTAATATCTTTTAAGTGCTTAATATTTTCATATTGAAGAGTGTCAATATTTCTATCTATTTCCTCTGGCATTACATCATAATTTGTATTTGCACCTAAATTAATTAAAGTTTGGTTTGTTGTTTGATCTTGGTTTCTAAATGTAATTTGTATCTCTTCAATATTAACATAACCATCATTATTTGTTAATAACTCATAATTAATATAGAATAATCCAATGTTAGAATCCATAGCCCAAACAAAGGTTTCTTGCGTTTCACTATACTCATGATTATTATAAATTAAAGGTTCATCTAGTAATAGTTTTGCATCAATAATTGGTCTTTTTAATTCATCTAAATAAACATCAGGCCAATTGATATCGATGTTATCAATTATAAAGGCGATTGATGCAAATCTTTCATCTTTATTAAAAATAACAACATTATAAATATTTAAATCAAGTTCATAATTACCATTGTTTGATTTAAAACTTTGAGAATATAAAGGATCCTTTTCAATATAAATATCAGTACCATCAGCAAAACTTGAAATAACAAATGCTTGGAGTAGTTTTTGTTCATCTTCAACGAGTTCTTCCTTTTGGTCATTTAAGAAATCTAAAACTTTAGTAGCTTGTGCATATGTTATTACTACAAGGGCAATTAACCCTACTAATACTAAGTATAGTATTTGCGTTATCGGTTTTTTCATATTTTGTGTTTAGTGTATAATCACTAAGCCTCCTTAAATGTAAATAAATTTGTATATAAATATTATAAATCTTTTTATAAAAATATCAAATGTAAAGAATAAATAAAAAACAAATGTAAAGATTTAATAAAATGTGATATAATATTAATGCAATGTAAGTGTTTACAAAAATAGGTGTAATTTTAGTGTAAAATTTGAACTATAAAATGACTTTTGTTTGATAAACATGCACATTTATTATATAATAAACATGCAATAAGTCAAGAGAGTTTAAAAAGCAAGATTTTCTCAAAGAATCCGCTAGCAAAACTCCGCTTTTCTTGTGTAGGTTTATATTTTTATTTTTATATTATAATAAAAAGTCTTACTAATAGATTTACAAAAAATAGAAGGAGAGTCGAAAATGGCTGTACAGAAAAAAGGATTAGAAAAAGAACTTTCTATTCGTCTAGAAAATGTTACCAAAATCTTTTATGACAAAAAAGAAGGAAACGAAACTAGAGCGGTAGACAACTTTGATGTAGTATTCCCAAGTGGGAAATTAGTTGGTCTATTAGGACCATCTGGTTGCGGTAAATCAACAACACTATATATGATTTCAGGTTTACTTGCACCAACAAGTGGGAAAATATTTTTTGGTGATGAGGATGTTACTCAAATTACACCAGAAAAGAGAGGAATCGGTTTAGTTTTCCAAAACTACGCGTTATATCCGCATATGACGGTTGCTAAAAATATAGCTTTCCCGTTAGAAAACATTAACTTAAGAAAAGCGAGTATAAATGAAGCATATAAAGAAGCTTACTTTATGTTAGACGCTGAAATAGCAAAAACATATTATACATATGTTGACAAATTAGAAGCACTTAGAAATCAATATCGTCGTGAAGCAAAAGAAGCTGAGTCTAATTTAGAAAATATTTTGTTTAATTTAAAAAACACATATAAAACTGATCGTAAAACTTTAATTGCTGAAGGAAGAAGAGCAGAAGTTAAAGAATTAAAAGCAAAATATAAAGAAGATGTTGCAAGAAGCAAACAAGAGTATAAAGATAATCTTGTTAAGTTTGATGAACAATATATAAATGAAAGAACTGCAATGACTCCAGAAAATGTTGAAACATTATTGCCAAGTTTAAAAGCACTTTATAAAGCGGAGGAAGAAAAGTTTGCAGTTATTGAAAAACAAATTAAAGAATCATATGTTAGTGATGAATCTTTAACTAGACAAGAAAACAAAGCAAAACTTGAATCATTAATTCGTGATGAAATGCCTGAACACATTAGAGTAGTTCATGATGCAAAACGTAAAGATTACAAAAAACAAATCAAAGAAGATGTTTTAAAAGCAGCAGAATTAGTTGATATTGCTGATCAATTAAACAAAACACCAGCTGAATTATCAGGTGGACAGCAACAAAGAGTTGCAATTGCGAGAGCTTTAGTTAAAAAACCTCGTGTTTTATTATTAGATGAGCCGTTATCAAACTTAGATGCGCGTTTAAGATTACAAACTAGAGAAGAAATTAAGAGAATTCAACAAGAAACAGGTATTACTACTATCTTTGTTACACACGACCAAGAAGAAGCAATGTCTATTTCAGATGAAATTATTTTAATGAATTTTGGTAAGATGATGCAAATGGGTGCACCACAAGATGTGTATGAAAATCCTGATAACCAATTCTCAGCACAATTCTTAGGAACACCACCAATTGCAACTTATAATGCAACATTAAAAGGAACAAAAGTTTACATTGATGGTATTGAAGTTTATGAATCAGAGTGTCTAAAAGATAAAAAAGATGGTGAAGTTGTTCTTGGAGCAAGACCAGAAGGTTACCACATTGATCCAAGAGGACCTTTAACAGTAGAGCCACAATTCTTAGAAACAATTGGTCGCGATTTAGCAATCGTTGTTAAACATAAAGATGCTTTAGTTGATTCTTTCCGTATTATTATTTCATCAGAACATATTTCTGAAGCAAATAAAGATAAAGTATCATTTAAACTTGATCCTAAAAAAGTCTTCATATTTGATAAAGAAGACGGTAGGAGGCTTAACCAATGTTAGAATATAAAAAAGACCATAAAGCTTGGTTGTATGTTGCTATACCATTACTCTTGCTTACTGTCTTTACATTCTATCCATTAGTTAAAACCGTATTAATTTCGTTTTTTAGTCAGTACAATAATGTTACCGATACTTTTGGGAGTTTCTTTGACTTAGAAGCATATCGAACTGTCTTTAGAGATGCATACTTTTTAGCAGCATTAAAAAATACATTAATTATTGTGTTTGTGTCAGTTCCCGCGTCAACAATTTTAGCATTGTTAATTGCAGTAGCGTTAAATTCAATTAAACCATTACAAAAAGTATTTCAAACAATATTTTTCCTACCTTATGTAACTAATACATTAGCAATTGGGATGGTATTTAAAGTTATGTTCCAACATATTCCAAGTACAAACATTGGACAACAAGGACTAATTAACACATTATTTAATATTTCAACTAACTGGGTTGGTATTACAGCAGGATCAACACAATGGATGTTTGTAGTATTAGTATATTCAATTTGGAATGGTTTAGCGTTTAAAATCTTAGTGTTTATTGGTGGACTTCAAAATATTTCAAAACAATATTATGATGCAGCCAAAATTGACTCAGCACCACCAAGAAGAGTTTTAACTAAAATTACTATTCCACTATTATCACCAATGATTAGTTATATTTTAATTACTTCATTTATTGGTGCGTTTAAATCATATGAATCAGTCTTATCTGTTGTTGGTGGCGATGGAAGACAATTACAACGTGACCGCTGGACACTTGTAGCTTATGTATATGATAAGATTGGTGAAGTTGGACTTGATGGAAATCAAGTATCATATTATTCTAGAGGAGCAGCTGCGGCTGTTATATTGTTTATAATTATCTTGTTATTTACTCTCGTAAACTTATACGTAAGTAATAAACGAGTACATTATTAGGAGGGAGTTATTAAAATGATGAAAAGACAAGAAATTAAAGCTGACTACCGTACTAATAAAAAATTAGCTATTCAAAAGACTAATACTGTACTCAGAAAAATTTTAGTTTATGGATTTTTAGTTTTAATGGCACTTATTATTTTATTACCTTTTTACTGGATGCTTAACATCTCGTTTCAAAGTAATAATGAAATATTCGACTCATTAAGCATTAGTTTTTTCCCGCAAGAGTTTTCTCCAGATAACTATGTTAAAGTGTTTTTATATGAAACAAGTACTAGTGCAGGAACTACCTTTACTAGATATTTAACTAATACATTGGTTGTAGCTTTTTTCTCAACAGTATTTGGAACGATCTTTTCAATCTTAATTGCTTTTGCTTTAGCAAGATTAAACTTTAAAGGTAGAGATTTACTATTTACACTTTTATTAGCAACAATGATGATTCCTGGTGAAATGATGGTTATTTCAAACTTTATTACCGTTTCCAGACTGGGATGGGTTCATGATCCAGGTATAGGTTCATATTTAGCAATGATTGTTCCATTCTTAGTATCAATATTCCACGTGTATTTACTAAGACAGGCATTTAAACAAATACCCAATGAACTTTATTACGCAGCTAAGGTTGATGGATGTACAGATAGAAAGTATTTATGGAGAGTTATGGTTCCAATGGCAAAATCAAGTATCATTACAATTACAATTCTAAAAGTAATGGGAACATGGAATGCATTTATTTGGCCAGACTTAGTTGCTGACAATAAATTCAAATTAGTTACTACTTGGTTAAGAAGTCCATTTACAGACTCAACATTTGAAGTTCAAAGACCACTTACTAACTTACAAATGGCAGCGACAGTTATTGTTACTTTACCATTGTTGTTGTTATTTGTTATATTTAGAAAATACATTATGTCAGGTGTATCAAGATCTGGAGTTAAAGGTTAAAAGCCAATTTAAGAATTTTAAAGAAAGGTATTTTAGGAGGAGAAAGAATGAAAAAAATATTAAGTTTTATTTCAGTCTTAGTTTTAGCGTTACTATTAGTAGCGTGTGGCGGAGACAGAGGTGGCCAAATAGATGGCAAAATAGTTGAATGGTATGAATTGTCAGAAGATGCAGATTACAACGGTGAAGCAGTTACAATTAACTTTTGGCACCGTATGGGTGATGCAAACTCAGCAATGATTACAAAATGGGTTGAAGAGTTTAATGAAATTTATCCTAATATCACTGTTAATGTTCATAAAGCAGCAACAGATTATGACGCATTAGCAAACGCAATTTCATTAAATATTACAACAGGTAACTATCCTGATATCGCAGAAAGTTATCCAGACCACATCGCAAGATATGCTCAAAGTCCAGATACTTTGTTAGCGTTAAATAACTTTATTGATCATCCAACTTTAGGATTAACACAAGAACAACAAGATGACTTCTTAACAGGATTATGGGCAGAAGGTGTTAGTTATGATGATGAGGGAACAAGATTATCATTACCATTCTCAAAATCAACTGAAGCATTATTCTATAATGCAACATATTTTGAAGAACATGGTTATGAAGTTCCAGCAACATGGGATAAAGTATTTGAAATAGCTGAAGATATTAAATCAAGAGAACCAGAAGCAATTCCATTTGGTTATGATTCATCAGATAATATGTTCATTACATTATCAGAACAATGGCAAGCTCCATATACAGGATATAATGCTGAAACAGGATTGCCAGAAGTTCAATTTAATAATGATAAATCAAAAGAAATGATTAAATTCTATAAAGAAAAAGTTGATGAAGGTTTATTATTAACTAGAGCATTAAACGCTGGTGCTTTCACATCAGATATTTTCAAAACTGGTGAAAAATTATACATGTATGTTGGTTCAACAGGTGGAACACGTTATGCATATGAAGGTGTTTCAAACGATTTATTTAATAATTATATGGGCAAAGGCTTTAGAGTAGGCGTTGCACCAGTACCTGCAAAAGATGAAAATCATAGAAGACAAATCCAACAAGGACCAAACATCAACTTATTTAACCACGGTGATGAGCAAAGAGCAATCGCTGCATGGTTATTTGCTAAATTTATGATTCAACCTGAAAAATCTGCAGAATATGCTATTCCTTCAGGATATGCTCCAACAACACAATCAGCATATGAAACAGATTTATGGAAAGAACATGTTGCAAACAATGTTGTTGAAAATCCACAAAATCTAACACAAGCAACAAACAAATTAGTTGTTGAAGCTATTCAAATCTTTAGTGAATATGAAGATTCATTCTTTACTTCAACCGTCTTTAACTTAAGTTCAAGAACTAGGGGCGAAGTCGGAAACTTATTAAATTTAATTTTTGAATATGAGGGAAATAATTTGGATGCTTATATTGATGAACAATATCAATCAAGCTACAATTACATTGTTAACTAATAATTATTTAGTAACAAAAAACAAAAAAGGAGATATAGTATGAAAAATATGAAAAAAATATTTAGTATTTTTTCAGTGTTATTCTTGGCACTGGTCTTGGTAGCATGTAAAAAAGATGAAGCCGTAGATCCAGCACAAGAAAAATTAGATAATGCCTATGACACAGTTATGGTATTGTTCGAAAATCCACAAGAGATTACATCGAACTTATCACTTCCTACCTCAATGGCAGGAGGAGTTACTGTTGAATGGTCATCAAGTGAACCAGGGGCAGCATCAGTAGGAACACCAAGTGGAGGTTTTGTAACTATTACTATTAATAGAACTCCAGGGGTTGACACTAATGCAGTTTTAACAGCTAAATTTAGTATTCCAGCTGAAAACTCAGATGAAATTTTAACAAGAAGCAGAGATATTCCAATTAAGATTATTGCATCTGCTGATTTAAATATCCCAAGAGGAAATATTGGTGAAATCTTAGCAATCGTTCATCCAGAATCAGATCCAAGTAATAAAGCTGATAAACTTGATGTTAACTTACAAAATGTTACAATTTTTGCTCAAGGTGAAGGTTCAGTAGTATTTGGTTATGATGGAACAGGAATTATTCAATTCTATGGTGGTACAAACGAATGGGAAGTTGGAAAAGTATATAATGTATCAGGTTTATTAGAATGGTACTTCGGTATTTGGGAAGTTATTGATCCAGTTGCAACATTAGTAGAAGATGCAACTCCACAATTCCCTGAAAAAGAAACAATTACTGATCCTAACGCATTTGTTGCTGACTTAGTTGCAGCAGGTGAACACGAAGCAGCATTTGGTGATGTAACTGATGGTAACTTTGAACCAATTTGGGCAACAGTTACAGGTACAATCTTTATGTCAGATAGTAATGCAGGTAATAACTACAATACATTCTTATTAAGTTCAGACTTTGATACAGAAAATCCAGGGGTACCAGGAACACAAGGAAATCCAGCAGAGGGATTAATGTTCTATTATGGAACAAACGGATTTAACGAAGTTAGAGCATATAACGGTATTGAAGTAACAATGGATGTTGTTATTTATACATACCGTTCAAATAATCATGCTTTCGCTATCTACTATACAGGTGATGAAATTATTGCTGACTTATCTGATGAAGATTATGTTGATATCGATGGTGGATTAATTAATATAGTAACAGAATTTACAGAAGACCAAGAAGGTGGATTAGTTCTTCCAACTGAAGGTCAAAATGATACAACAATTGAGTGGGCATTAAAAGATGATGCAGATGCACAATATGTTGATTTAGAAACAGGCGACATTACAACTCCTGAAGAAGGAAGAGTAGAAGTTGTCTTAGTAGCAACCGTATCAAAAGGTGATGCTTCTAAAGAATTTGAATTCACATTACTTATTGGTGAATATGAATTAATTACAGTTGCTGAAGCTGTTGCATTAGAATCAGGTAACAGTGTAATGATTAAAGGTGTTGTTACAAACAAATTTGCAAATGGAACATATGGTTTCCAAGATGCTACAGGAGCAATTGCAATTTATACATTTGATGTTACATTAACACCAGGATTAGAATATACATTAATTGGTGAAAAAGATAATTACAATGGCTTACATCAATTGAAAAATGTTGTTGTTGAAGAATCAGCACCAGCATTATTACCAGAAGCATTTGATATTACATCAATTTTTGATAATAATGAAGAACTTGCAAAACATATTGCAAAATATGTAAGAGTTAATGATTTAGAAGTAGTTGAAAAACCAGAAGAAGCTTCAAATGGAAACATTATTTTCGACGTTAAAATTGGGGAAACAACTATGGAATTAAGATTTGATTCAAGAGCTGGAAATATTCCAACAAAAGATGCATTATTAGCGTTAGAAGTTGGCGAGAAATTCTCAGTTGAAACAAACTTAGCATGGTTTAACAATCCACAATTAGGTTGGGGACCAAACTCAAAAGTTTTAGGCGCTGATGCTGAAATTGGCTTACCTGAAGTTGAAGGTTCAATCACAATTGCTGACTTCCTTGAATTAGAAGATGGTGAAGAAGGGTTATTAGTGGGTGTTGTTACATCACTTGCTCCATATAATTCATTTAGTATTGAAGATGACTCAGGAGCAGTTGCACTTAGAATTTCAGG
>Ga0209075_1002744_pt1 | contig 15236 bp, 13 predicted proteins | sample Stecom2011_FD_187523 | JGI IMG/M metagenome (GOLD analysis project Ga0209075, IMG submission 187523) | Agricultural soil microbial communities from Utah to study Nitrogen management - Steer compost 2011 (SPAdes) (version 2) | ecosystem: Environmental > Terrestrial > Soil > Agricultural land... | reverse complement strand
CAGAATCGTAATTCGTATAGAAAATAAACCCTTCTTCATTAAACTTTTTGAGCAAAACTACTCGAGCTTTCGGAAAACCGTCGAAACCGATAGTCGAAACCGTCATCGCATTGACTTCTTCCACACCACCGAAATCTTCCACTTCATGAAACCACCGATTAAATAGGTTAATCGGATCTTCAGGAATTTGAGTTTCTAGAAGTTCGCTTTTTTCGTATGATTTTCTGTAATCGCTTAAGTCGTTCATAAATTAAAATTTATTTCAATAATTCTTTTACTCTCGGAACAATCTGTTCAGCATAAATTTTAATAGAATTCATCATGTCTTGATGTGCTGGACTTCCGACGTCCATATGAGCAGAGAATCGGGTAAGATTGAACTCCTGAATAATAGTTGTTATTTTTTGAGCGGTTCCTTCTGCTGCTCCAACCAACAAATGTCCGTTTGGTGAACGTCCGTAATCAAAATTCTGTCGTTGATACGGAGGCCAATTTCGACTTCTTCCGATACGATCCATTTGGGCAGAATAAACTGGATAATAACTGTCAGCTACACCTTGACTGTCTTCACCAAAAAAGCTGTGCATGTGCACTCCAACCTGAAACTTTTCAGGATTGTGACCATTGTCTAAATAAGCTTGTTTGTAATATTCAAAAAGTGGTTTAAAATTTCTCCAATCTCCTCCGATAATCGCAAACATCACAGGTAATCCTAATTTACCTGCTCTGATAACCGAAGCCGGAGTGCCACCCACAGCTACCCAAATAGGCAATTGATCTTGTTGAGGTCTCGGAAAGATTTCTTGTTTGTACAAAGGTTTTCTGAATTCTCCACTCCACGTAATGGTTTTCTCTTGGTTTAATTGTACTAACAACCTTAACTTTTCATCAAACAAGGCATCGTAGTCTTTCAGGTCTAATCCGAAAAGCGGGAAGGATTCGATAAACGAACCTCTACCTGCCATAATTTCGGCTCTACCTTTTGAGAGTAAATCAACGGTTGCGAAGTCTTGGAATAATTTCACCGGGTCAGTCGAACTGATTACCGAAACAGCACTTCCTAATTTTATGTTTTGGGTAACGGTAGATAAGGCAGCCAAAAATATTTCGGGTGAAGCTACCGCATAATCTTCTCGGTGATGCTCCCCGATTCCGAAGAAATCCAATCCTAATTTATCCATTAGTTTTACTTCTTCAACAATTTCTCCCAGTCTCTGCTGAGCGGGTTGAATATATCCTTTTGTTTCATCAATTTGGACATCACCAAACATTCCGATTCCGAATTCTACCATGATTTTAATTTTTTAAACCTTCTTACAAAGATAATTCTTAAATTTGAGTTTTAAACGCTAGAATGGTAACTAAAACACCTTTGCTTCAAATCCAAAACCTTGTAATTTCTTTTTCGAGAGAAAATACTTGGACAGATGTTATCAAAGACATTTCTTTTGAACTCTATAAAAACGAAATCTTGGGCATTGTCGGGGAATCCGGTTCTGGGAAATCGGTTTCATCTTTAGCTGTATTAGGGCTTTTACCCGATAAAATTTCAAGAATTTCTAACGGAAAAATTCTTTATCAAGAGAAGGATTTAACCCAAAAATCCTCAAAAGACTTTCGCAAAATCAGAGGGAAACAAATTTCGATGATTTTTCAGGAACCTATGAGTTCTCTTAATCCGAGCTTGAAATGTGGTTATCAGGTGGAAGAAATCCTTTTTGAGCATACGAATCTTTCGAAAAAAGAAATTAAAGAAGAAGTTTTGTCTTTGTTTGAAAAGGTAAAGCTTCCGAATCCTGAAAAGATTTACAACAGCTATCCGCATCAAATTTCAGGAGGACAAAAACAACGGGTAATGATTGCCATGGCCATTGCCTGTAAGCCTAACATCCTGATTGCAGACGAACCCACCACAGCTCTGGATGTAACGGTTCAAAAAGAAATCATTAAACTCTTGAAAGACCTGCAACAAGAAACCGGAATGAGTATCATTTTTATTTCGCACGATTTGGCTTTGGTTTCTGAAATTGCTGACAGAGTACTCGTGATGTATAAAGGAGAAATTGTTGAACAAGGCGAAACAACAGCCATTTTTCACCATCCGAAGCAGACTTATACCAAAGCACTAATTGCTTCCCGTCCTTCTTTGGATGAAAGACTGAAAAGACTCCCAACCATTACTGATTTTTTAAATGATACTACTCCAACCGAAATCATAACTCCGAAAGAAAGAGCAGAAAAATTAGAAAAACTATATTCAACACCTCCGATTTTGGAAGTGAAAAACATCGAAAAAATCTATTATTCCAGAATGGGAATATTGGGCAAAAGAGTCGGTTTTCAAGCTTTGCAAGATATTAGCTTTAAAGTCTATGAAGGCGAAACCAAAGGACTCGTAGGCGAATCAGGTTCCGGAAAATCAACCATCGGAAATGCAATTTTACAACTCGATAAAGCTACCGAAGGTCAGATTTTTTATAAAGGGATCGATATTACGGCACTTTCCGACAAAGAGTTTAAAAACTTCCGAAAAGAAATTCAGATTATTTTTCAAGACCCTTATTCTTCGCTTAACCCAAAAATGAAAGTCGGAGAAGCCATTATGGAACCGATGCAAGTGCATAAACTTTATAAAAACAACAAAGAGCGAAAACAAAAAACAATTGAGATTTTAGAACGTGTCGGACTTTCGGAAGAACATTTTAACCGTTATCCTCACGAATTTTCAGGAGGACAAAGACAGAGAATTGGGATTGCCAGAACCATCGCCTTGCAACCCAAACTCATTGTGTGTGACGAATCAGTTTCGGCTTTGGATATTTCGGTTCAGGCGCAAGTTCTGAATTTACTTAACGAACTAAAAGAGAATTTTGGGTTTACTTATGTTTTTATTTCGCACGATTTGGCTGTCGTAAAATATATGTCAGATAAAATCTTGGTACTCAATAAAGGGAAATTAGAAGAAGAAACCGAAGCTGATGAATTGTACCAAAACCCGAAAACAGAATATTCCCGAAAACTGATAGATGCTATTCCTAAAGGAAAATAAATAATTAAAATATTACGATGCTTTCAAAAGGTCTTACCACAATCTTTTGTCAACTGAAATTATAATTTTTAGCACAAAACTTAACATTTTCTTTTGACTTTAAAGGTGGTGTTAACTTTGTTTTGTTGTTCACTTAACCTTAACTTAATCTTACTCCCCTACCTTTGTCCCATAATAATAGAGGTATGTTAAGAAACACATTTGTCCTGCTAATCATAGGTTTAGTCATTTTCCAATCTTGCTTTTCTGGAGAAGATAAATACGTAGCTATCAAAGTCAGAGGTTCTGATTCTGAAGTAAATTTAGTACAAGCTTTAGCCGAAAACTTTATGGACCAAGACAGCCTTGTTTCGGTTGGAGTAACCGGAGGCGGTTCGGGAGCAGGAATTGCAGCACTCATTAATGGTAAGACCGATTTGGCTAATTCTTCGAGAGAAATTACCGAAGAAGAATTAGAATTTGCACGAAAAGCAAACGTTCAGCCTTATCCTATTGTTTTTGCTCAAGATGCTTTGGCAATCATTACGCACAAAGATAATCCGGTTGATAGCTTATCTATTGAAGAAATCAGTGCTATTTATAGCGGAAATATTGAGAATTGGAGTAACGTTGAAGGTGGAAACAACGAGACAATCACTTTATACGGAAGACAGAGCAGCTCGGGAACTTATATTTATTTCAGAGAAAATATCGTAAAAGACGAATACAAAACATCGATGATCGGAATGAGCGGAACGGCTCAAATTGTAGATGCTCTAAAAACCGATAAAAACGGAATTGGATATGTAAGTTCAGGATATTTGAGCGAAAATATTATGAAAGACATCAAAGTATTAAAAATAAGCTCTGATGCTAGTTCAACCGCTTATTTTCCGAACAAAGAAAATATTACTTCAGGAATCTATCCTATTACACGACCGCTGTTACAATTCACAAACGGAAAACCTGAAGGAAAACTTCTAGAATTTATTCTGTATCAATTTAGTGAAGAAGGAATGAAAATCATTGAAGAAAATGGATTTTATCCAGCTGATTACTCCACTTATAACAAGGAGTTATTCCAAAAATAAAATGCTATGAAAAAGCGACTGATTGAAGACCTGATAATGAAACAAATCTTCCGTTTGGCAGGTGTGTTTTCGGTTTTAGTTCTCATCGGAATCATCATTCTTCTCTTTACGAATGCCATGCGAGCATTCAAACACATTCCGTTTTCTTCCTTTTTTAATATCAGTTGGAATCCTTCAGCCTATGGAGAACCATCGTACGGAATGCTACAATTATTATGGAGCTCGCTTTTGGTAACCATCGGGGCTATGGCAATCGCTATTCCACTCGGAATCGGAGCTGCAGCTTATCTTTCGGAAGTTGCTCCTGAAAGAGTCAGAAAAATTGTTCGTCCGATTATCGAAATTTTAGCCGGAATCCCGTCAGTAACCATTGGATTTATCGGAATTGTTCTTATCGGACCATTTTTAGCGAGAGCCTTTGATCTGAGTAATGGTTTTAATGCACTTAATGGAGCAATCTTACTGGCTTTTATGGCTATACCGACTATTGCAAGTGTTTCAGAAGATGCTCTGAAGGCTGTGCCAACTTCTTTCAGAGAAGGCTCATATGCTTTGGGTGCTTCAAAATGGATAACTCTTCGAAAAGTAGTAATGCCTGCTGCAGGTTCAGGAATTATAGCCGCTTGTATTTTAGGATTTGGTCGAGCTATCGGAGAAACAATGACTGTACTGATGGTAACCGGAAATGCAACGGCAATGCCTGACGGATTTTTTGACCCTGTAAGAACGATGACTGCTACGATTGCTATTGAATTAGGAGAAGTTCCGTTTGACTCGCCTCATTACTATGCTTTATTTGTACTCGGATTTACATTGTTTATAATAAGTTTAGGAATCAATCTACTTTCGGAATGGATTGCTTCAAAATTCAGATATAAAGTTTCATAATGAAATTAATTAACAAGAAAACATCCGCACTTTTGGGAATTCGATTTTTAGGATTCTGTACCATTTTGGTCGTGGCTTTCATTCTCTTGGTTTTAGCTGATATAACCTACAAAGGAGCTGGAGTATTGAGCTGGGATTTTATTTTCTCCATTCCAAGAAAAGGAATGACCGAAGGAGGAATTTATCCAGCAATTGCAGGAACCACCATGGTTACGATTATTACGGCTATTTTCAGTATTCCGGTCGGAATTGCAACCGCTATTTACCTGAACGAATATGCTAAAGATAATTTCTTAACCAATATTTTAAGAGCATCCATCCGAAATTTAGCCAGTATTCCTTCGATTATCTACGGACTTTTTGGAGTTGCCTTATTTGTTGAAGCACTTCATTTAGGAAGTTCAGTCGTGTCTTCAGGACTTACGTTGGGATTGATGACACTTCCGTATATCGTAACATCAGCAGAAGAAGCGCTTCGCTCTGTTCCTCATTCTTATCGTGAAGGAGCACTTGCTTTAGGAGCTACAAAATGGGAGGCCATACAAACAGCGGTACTTCCGTCTGCAATTCCCGGAATCACTACCGGTTCAATTTTAGGGCTTTCGAGAGCAGCAGGTGAAACCGCACCGATATTATTTACGGGAGTTACGTTTTATTTACGCTTTCCACCTGACACGTTAGACAGCGAATTTATGGCATTGCCTTATCATTTATATATTTTATCAACACAACATCACGCTATCGAACAAGTAAGACCACTTGCTTACGGAACTGCATTAGTACTGATTTTACTTATCGTTGTTCTGAATATAATTGCCTTTATCATCAGACACAAGTACACACCCAAAACAAGTAGATAATTATGGAAAATAAAATAGAATTAAGAGATATAAAGCTTCGTTTCGGTTCAAAAGAAGTACTAAAAGGTATCAATATGGATATTCCTAAAAATTCTGTAGTAGCCTTAATTGGTCCTTCGGGTTGTGGAAAATCGTCTTTGCTTCGCTCCATCAACCGCATGCACGATATGACTACAAATGCACACGTAACAGGAAGCATAAAACTTGACGGAAAAGAAGTTTTAGGAAATGATGTCGAACCTACACTAGTGAGACGTAAAATCGGGATGGTGTTTCAACGACCAAATCCGTTTCCGAAATCTATATTCAACAACATTGCGTACGGACTTAAAATCAACGAAATGGCCAAGAACGGAGAAGTAAAAAAAATCGTAGAATCTTCTCTTCGTGATTGTTATTTGTGGGATGAATTAAGCGACAACCTCAATCGCAGCGCTATGGAAATGTCTGGAGGTCAGCAACAACGTTTATGTATTGCCAGAACCATTGCCGTAAAACCGGAAGTTATTTTGATGGACGAGCCTTGTTCAGCTCTTGATCCAATCAGTACAGCTAAAATCGAAGAACTAATCATACGCCTGAAAGAACATTATACCATCGTAATTGTAACACATAATATGCAACAAGCTATTCGTACAGCTGATTACACAGGATTTATGTATTTAGGTGAACTTATTGAATTCGACAAAACCGAAAAAATATTCAATAATCCAAAAGAAGAGCTTACCAAACGTTATGTAGAAGGAAACTTCGGATAATTTTAAAACACTTTAGCCAACTATCCTAGCTCCACCCATTTTTAAGATAAAAATTTCTAAAACCTAATTTATTCTACCCTCAAAAATCTCCAAAGCTTCGTATCTTTGCATTTATAAAAGAGACGGATGTTAGAAAAAGAAATAATAAATTTTGAAAAAACAGTTATTGTTGGGATTATAACGCAAGGTCAAGAAGAGGATAAACTGACCGAATATCTTGACGAATTGGAGTTTTTGACCACTACAGCAGGAGGAGAAGTCGTAAAACGTTTTTCTCAAAAGCTTGAAAAACCAAATCCTAAAACATTTTTGGGAACGGGTAAAATCGACGAAATTGCATATTACGTCAAGGATAATGATGTTTCAACCGTAATATTTGATGATGAACTTTCTCCTTCACAACAAAAAAACCTAAATCAAATTTTAGACGTAAAGGTTTTGGACAGAACCAATCTAATTTTGGATATTTTTGCCCAAAGAGCCCAAACTTCGTATGCACGTACCCAAGTTGAATTGGCCCAATATCAATATTTACTTCCAAGATTGACAGGAATGTGGACGCATTTAGAACGTCAAAAAGGAGGTATTGGACTTCGTGGACCAGGAGAAACCGAGATTGAAACCGATAGGCGTATTGTGAGAGATAGAATCAGTTTGCTAAAAGACAAGCTAAAAGTTATCGATAAGCAAATGGCTGTGCAACGTAGTAATCGTGGAGCAATGGTTCGTGTGGCTTTGGTAGGTTATACCAATGTCGGTAAATCGACCCTTATGAATCTGATAAGTAAAAGTGAAGTTTTTGTAGAAAACAAACTATTTGCAACCCTCGATACAACAGTACGAAAAGTGGTCATCAAAAACTTGCCTTTCTTGCTTTCTGACACCGTTGGTTTTATCCGAAAACTCCCTACTCAACTCGTTGAATCGTTCAAAAGTACACTTGATGAGGTTCGTGAGGCAGATTTATTGCTTCATGTTGTGGATATTTCGCATCCTGATTTTGAAGACCATATTGCATCAGTTAACGATACCTTAAAAGACATCAAATCAGACGACAAAGCAATTATTATGGTTTTTAATAAAATTGATGTTTACAAACATTTGACCATAGACGAAGATGATCTGATGACCGAAAAAACCAACAGACATAACACATTGAGCGATTGGGAAAAAACATGGATGAATAAAGTAGGAGAAAAAAACGCCTTATTTATATCAGCTACCAACAAAGAAAATATCGAAGAGTTTCGCGAAAAAGTATATGAAGCGGTTCGTGAAATTCACATTACTCGTTTTCCGTACAACAACTTTTTGTATCCTGAATACAAAGATGCATCCGAAGAGTAATATATTTCTTTAAAACAAGGGAATATCAGGTGTTTTTTTGTACTTTTGAGATGTTTAATACCCTTAAAACTCAACTCTAAATGCTCCGAATATTCTTAAGCCCTTTATTAGTAGTTTTGGTTGTACTGCTAATTCCTTCCGTTGAAAAAGCATTGTTTTATCTGCCTCTGATTTTTTCTTTATCCTTAAGTATTGTTAATTTTAGAAAAATAAAAATACGCAGAATATTAGGGTTTTTCTTATCGATTGTGCAGAGTTATGCGGTTTTTTTAGGACTTGCAATCGTAACACTGTTTGCAGATGAATTTCTCCAAGATATCAATATTTCCGAAAATGATTCGGGCTTGAAGGGAATTATTTTGATTACCGTAGGAGGTTATCTGGCAGCTCTGTTGCTGTTTTATTTCTATTCGTTTGTATTCAGAATTGTAAACAAAAGGTTCTCCTATATTGTGCTTTCCATTTGTTACGCTGTTATAGTATTGGTTATGCAGGTTTTTTCTAAAAACGAATTCTTACAGTTTGGAGTAGAGAAATTCTCATCATTTCTAATATCTTGGATTATTTTTATGAGTTTAGCTTTCAGCTTGGCTTATAATCGGGATGCACTAATGCGTTTTATAGACCAAAGAAAACAATAAAATTACAGTTTCAGATAAAAGTCTTTTACCAGTTCTTTAAACTCGGAAGTGTAGTGATGTCTTTCGATTTCGAGAATCAGGATATCCGAAACTATTTCTTTTTCTTCTTTTGAAAAAGCGATTAAACTGCGCTTTATTTTTGAAGTCATAGTTCCTTTTACATGAGTTATTTTAAAGGGAAACAAACCGAATCCTGTTGCCATCGAAACAAACTTTTGTTCTTCGTCAAAGGGAATTATGACCGTAAAAACGCCACTATCCGAAAGCAGTACAGAAACTCCTTCGATAAGTTCATCAAACGGAAGCACATCATAAAACCGAGCAGTTTCTCTTGCCTGATTTTTGATTTGGTTATTCGATTCAAAAAACGGAGGATTACAAACGATTACATCATACTCCTCTTCGATTTCTTCTACAAACTCATCAAGACCTGCATGATAGCAAAACAGCCTGTCATTCCATGGGGATTCTTCGAAATTTTCGACAGCTTGTTCATAAGCGTTTTCTTCAATCTCAAGAGCGTCAATCTGTTCGGCATAACTTCGTTGAGCAAGCATTAAAGCCACCAATCCTGTTCCTGTTCCGATATCTAAAATACTGTGCGGATTATTGTCAAGTGGTGTCCAACTGCCTAGCAAAACTCCATCTGTACCGACTTTCATCGCTGTTTTATCTTGCTTTACCGAAAATTGTTTGAATTGGAACATTATTCCAAATATAAATCAACGAGTCCTTCTGGGGTTTTTAGGACAATAGTTTTGTTGGTTCTGTCTACTTTTTCGATGAATTCATCAATTATTGGAATCAGAATTTCCTTGTTGTCTTCATTTATTATAATGAAAATAGCTTGAGCTCCCGAATCGTTAATTTCGGCAACCGTTCCGATGATTCCGATGTTGCTGTCTTTTGCTGTAAATCCAATAATTTCGTGAAAATAGAATTGATTTCCTTCAAGTTTCGGAAGCATCGAAATAGGAAGGTATACTTCATTCCCGATGATTTTATCTGCTTCTTCTTCTGAGTTGACATCTTCCAGTTTTGCTCTCAAAAACTTATTCCTGTGAAGAGAGGAATTTTCAATAAAAAAAGGAATCAAATCTTTGCCGAATCCGACAAAGATTGATTCCAAGTTTTCGTAGAGTTCAGGCTCGTCTGTGTCTAAAAAGATAAGTACTTCGCCTTTGAAACTAAATTTTTTAGCGATTTTGCCCAGATTGAAATAATCTTCGTTTTGCATTAATCTACTAAAATAATATTAAGCTTCTGTTTCCTCTGTGTTTTCTTCTGCTTGAGGTGCATCTTGTGCTTCTACTACTTCTTGAGCAGCTTCAGCTTCTGCAGTTTCTTCTGCTAAAATAGCAGCTTCAGCCTCTTTTGTAGCAGCAATACGTTTTTCGTTTGCTTCTTTTTCAGCTGCAAGTGCTTTTGCCTTAGCATCAGCTTGAGCTTTAGAAAGACCTTCTTTTTTAGAATCTACTTTAGTAGCTTTCTCTTCTAACCACGTAGCTAATTTCGCATCAGCTTGTTCTTGTGTTAAAGCTCCTTTACGAACTCCTCCGTCTAGGTGATGCTTAAGCAATGCTCCTTTGTAAGAAAGTATAGCTTTTGCAGTTTCAGTCGGTTGAGCACCGTTGTGTAACCACTTTACAGCACTGTCAAGGTTTAACTCGATAGTTGCAGGGTTAGTGTTTGGATTGTAAGTTCCTACTTTTTCAAGGAATTTACCATCTCTTTTGGCTCTTGAATCAGCAGCCACAATCCAGTAAAAAGGTTTTCCTTTTTTACCGTGTCTTTGTAATCTAAGTTTTACAGGCATAATCGTTTGATTAAATTTTGAGGTTCCCGACCTCTGTTAATTAAGGGTGCAAATATACAATTTATTTTATATAAATTACACCCTTTTTTATTTTTAAATATTTTAATATACTACTGATTAATACCCGAATAGCTCTTCTAAAGTAAGTTCTTGAACATCTCCCATTTTCTTCACAACATCCCAGTCTAAATTCTCTTTTTTACCAATCAGACCTACATTAAATGTTTTTCCTTTTACATTTTGGTTAAAGAAAGCTTCAAGGTCTTGCAATGTAATTTTTTGAGTTTGCTCATAAATATCTCTGTTGACATCATAATCAATTCCTCTGTCCTGAAGGTTCAGCCAATAGAAAAACAGACTCAACTTAGTATAACGTTGTGTGGCAATCCTTTTGAGTGCTGCATCTTTAGAACTGTCAAACTGATTTTGAGCTTTAGGCATATCGTTCATCAGTTCCATCATCGCATCGACAGCAGTATGAAGTTTATTAGCCTGTGTTCCTACATAAGCCAGCAAATAATTGTACTTATCTTTTTGTGATGCGTTCGAATAATTTGCATAAGCCGAATAGGCCAACGAATTTTTCTCTCGGATTTCTTGGAATACAATAGACGACAAGCCAGAACCAAAATATTCGTTGAATAAGCCAGAAGCAGTCAATAAGTTTTTGTCAAACATTCCTTCTCTAGAGCGGAAAGAAATTTCGGTTTGAACCATATCATACGGAGCAAAATAAACCTTCCCGTTAGTTATTGGCTGTGGATATTCAGTTTTTGCAGGAATTTTCTGTCCTTTTCCGAAGTTATGATGCTTGGTCAAAGATTTTTTGGTTGCTTTTAGGTCATTTCCATAATAAAAAACCAGGTGGTCGTAGTTCAGAAAATTATGTATAATCTCCACCAATTCATTCGGGTTGATTGCTCTCAATTCATCTTCAGAAATAATAGCTCTAAATTTACTATCTTTTCCGAACATTACGTATTGATTCAACGCATTTTGGATTCCGTTCTTTTGAGTTTTTGCGTTGGCTCTGTCTTTTAGAATCTTCGCGACATAATCATCATACGATTTCTGGTCTGCTTTGGCATCGGTTAACAAGTGTTCTAACAAAGCAATTCCCTTATCGATATTTTGTTGTAACCCAGTAACAAATATTGAAGTTCGCTCTGCTCCTGCTCTAACACCATAAGTAACTCCTAATTTATAAAACTCCTTTTTTAAATCTTCAGGAGAATATTTTGAAGTTCCTAAATAATCTAAATAATTGATAGCCAACGTAAGTTTTTTGTCGTGGTCAGAACCTACTTCGGTAATATAATATAAGGTTGAAATATCGTTTGTCTTGTTCTCTATAGATAACAAAGGTGATTTTTTCAGTTTTTCTCTTTTGATTTCTTTGTCAAAGTCTACAAAAACAGGTTCAATATTTCCAGATTCTATTTTCTGAAAATCCTTAAAGAATTGCGATTCTGCATCTCTATTGATTTGGATTGGAGTAAGTCCTGGATTTTCAACGCGAATCAGGTCTTTATTTTCACCTTGTCTTTTATACACAATTACATAGTTATCATCGTAATGTCTGTTGGCAAATTCAACAATATCTTTTTTGGTGATTTTTGACAATTCGTCCATTTGTTTTACCACATCTTCCCAAGCTACCTCGTTGATAATCGAGCTATAAATTTGTCGTGCCAAACCTCTTGGAGTTTCCCAGTTTTGTAGTCTTCGTTTTTTTAGATCATTTACAGCGGCTTGAACCAACCATTCATCAAACGCTCCTTTTTTAACCAATTCGATTTGCGAAAGTAATATATCTCTAACGTCTTCAAGAGTTTGTCCCTGTTTTGGAGTTCCCGAAAAATAATGAGCTCCATAGTCTTTAAATAACGTATAATACGACCTTGCTCTTTGAACAGTCTGTTTTTGGGTAACGTTCAGGTCAATAAGCCCAGCTGTTCCGTTGCTCAAAATCAAGTCAAGGATTTGAAGGTATTTGGCATCCTCAGAACTATGACCTCCGAATCGATAAGCAAACAGAACACTCTCAGAAGACGGACTGAATACTTCTCTTACTTTTACTTCCGAAAGTGACTTTTCTTTTGCTACATAACGATTAGGCTCTGCTTGTTTTTTATATTTTCCAAAGTGTTTTTTAACTAAATCATACGCATTTTCGAACTCGAAATCTCCAACCAAGACTACCGACATATTGTTAGCGACATAATATTGGTCAAAATAATTATGAATTGCTTCCATCGAGGGATTTTTAAGGTGCTCAGAACTACCTAAAGTGGTTTGTGTTCCATAATGACTATCCGGGAAAAGCGCTTCTGCCATAGCATAACTCACCAATCTGCTGTCATTATCTTGTGCTCTGTTGAATTCTTCATACACCGTTTCTAATTCCGTATGAAAAAGACGTAATACCAATTCCGAAAAGCGGTCAGCCTCAATAACCAACCATTTTTCGAGTTCGTTTGAGGGAATATTATTGTGATAAATAGTTTCGTCATACCAAGTGTGCGCATTGGTTCCGCTAGCTCCGATAGACGAGATTAATTTGTCGTATTCATTCGGAACTGCATAACTTGAAGCCTCATAAGACAATTCATCTATTTTTTTGTAGATAGCAATTTTTGCTTCAGGGTCTGTTTCCTTTTTGTGGTCTTCATACAAATCAGAGATTTGTTTGAGTAGTGCTTTTTCTTTTTGCCAATCAACCGTTCCGATTCTGGAAGTTCCTTTAAATAGCATGTGCTCTAAATAATGAGCTAATCCAGTATTGTCTTCCGGATCATTATTCGAACCTGTTCTTACTACTATATGAGTCTGTATTCTGGGTTCATCTTTGATTTGAGATAAATAAATCTTCAGACCGTTTTCTAAGGTATAAATTCTGGTTTTAGAAGGGTCGTTGTCAGCATATTCATACTTAATTCCATTCTTGTCGGTAGCGGTTTTCGCTTGTTGAGCTTGGGTTTCTACTGCAGCGAAAACCAAACTCAATAAAAGAATTGTTCTTTTCATACGATTAAAAGTTAGTTACATAATTTTCAAAAATAATCATTTCAATGATTTAACCTAAATAATTAACGCTTTACTAAGAGTTTTTGGAGCATAAAAAAAGCCTCGAACTTTGAGTCCAAGGCTTTCAGAATTTATATTTTTAAATCTTCGTTAAAGCTCTAATGCTTTTTTTGGATTGTTATCCATCAATAATTCAACCGGGTTTTCTAAACCTTCTTTTACAGCTACTAGGAATCCTACCGACTCACGTCCGTCAATGATTCTGTGGTCATAGGATAGAGCAATATACATCATCGGGTGAATTTCCACTTGCCCGTTAACGGCAATAGGTCTTTCGATAATGTTGTGCATTCCTAAAATTCCCGATTGTGGAGGGTTGATAATTGGAGTCGAAAGCATTGATCCGAAAACTCCTCCGTTAGAGATTGTAAAGGTTCCTCCGGTCATTTCATCAACAGTGATTTGTCCGTCTCTTGCACGAATTGCCAAACGTTTTATTTCGTTTTCAACACCTCTAAAAGTCAAGTTTTCTGCATTTCGGATAACCGGAACCATAAGTCCTTTTGGACCAGAAACCGCAACTGAAATATCACAGAAGTCATACGAAATCTTATAATCTCCATCAATCATCGAGTTGACATCCGGATAGAGTTGTAAGGCTCTAACAACGGCTTTGGTAAAGAACGACATAAACCCTAAACCAACACCATGTTTGTCTTTGAAAACTTCTTTATATTCTGCTCTCAATTTGTTAATTGGAGTCATATTCGCCTCGTTAAACGTAGTCAGCATGGCTGTTTCGTTTTTAGCCGAAACCAATCTTTCTGCTACTTTTCTGCGAAGCATTGAGAGTTTTGAACGCTCTGAACCTCTGTTTCCTCCAGTTGGAGTTCCCATCGAAACCTGAGCCTGAACCGCATCTTCTTTGGTTATGCGCCCGTCTTTCCCTGTTCCTTTAATATCGGAAGGATTGATGCTTTTTTCGTCTAATATTTTCTTTGCAGCAGGCGAAGCTGTACCTGTTGCATAAGTAACAGGAACTTGTTCAGCCTTTGGAGCTTCAACTTTTTTCTCTTCTTTAGGAGCTTGTGTTTTTGTTTCAACTTTAGCAGGAGCATCTCCGCTTGGTTTTGCAGCAGATGTATCAATCAAACAAACAACTTGTCCTACTGCAACTGCTTCTCCTTCTTCGGCTTGTAGCGTAATAATTCCGCTTGCTTCAGCAGGTAGTTCTAAGGTAGCCTTGTCAGAATCAACCTCTGCAATAGCTTGGTCTTTTTCAACGTAATCTCCGTCTTTTACCAACCAAGTAGCAATTTCTACTTCGGTAATGGATTCTCCCGGTGAAGGGACTTTCATTTCTAAAATCATCTTTAGTAATTTTATGTTGTTCGTGCTCTATTCTTAAAAGTACCAAAAGGTACAAAATTTATTTATTCTGAAATAATTCCTTATCAAATACCATTGCAATGGCAGCCTGATGACGTTTTTTAGCCCTTGTGCTACTTCCTGCTGCAGGTGCTGCATACGGTTTTGGCGAAGCTACTCTAAATTTCACCAAATCAAAATTCATCAGCATGTATCCGTAAGCTCCCATATTTCGTGGTTCTTCTTGTGCCCAAACATAATCATCCACATTCGGATAAGAAGCAATCACTTCTTTTAACTGCTCAACAGGTAACGGATAAATTTGCTCCAAACGAACAAACGCCACATCTTCTCTACCCAGACTTTCTCTTTCGGCTAATAAATCATAATAGAATTTACCTGTACAGAAAAC
>Ga0209075_1002743_pt1 | contig 15244 bp, 14 predicted proteins | sample Stecom2011_FD_187523 | JGI IMG/M metagenome (GOLD analysis project Ga0209075, IMG submission 187523) | Agricultural soil microbial communities from Utah to study Nitrogen management - Steer compost 2011 (SPAdes) (version 2) | ecosystem: Environmental > Terrestrial > Soil > Agricultural land... | reverse complement strand
GGCCGACACAAATCTCGAGCTTCCGACGCCTTGTCCCAAAGGCTACGTTCGCGCAGGAGTGGCTGGCTATCGGCCGGCGGAGGTCAAGACTGACGCCTGAGCTACTGCTTCCCGCTTGTCGAGGCGTCCACCGATCGCTCGCAGTACGGCGAGGATGGCAGCGAGGTCGACGAGTTCCTGGGTCAACGCGCCGGCGGTCGCCGGAATAAGCCCGAACGCGGCGACGACCATCAGCACCACGGAGATCACAATGCCGAGCCAAATGCTCTCCAAGGCGATTCGCACGGTGTCGCGTCCGATTCTGACGGCACTGGCGACGCGCGAGATATCGTCGACCAGGATCACCACATCCGCTGATTCGCTTGCCGCGGTGGCGCCCTTGGCGCCCATGGCGATTCCGACATCCGCCGCGGCCAGCACCGGGGCGTCGTTCACGCCGTCGCCGACCATGATCACCGGGCGCTCCGCGATTCTGCCGACTTCCGTCACCTTGTCTGCTGGTAGGCATTCGGCACGGACCCGCGTGATTCCCAGTTCGGATGCGACGTGCTGGGCGGTCTCGGCGGCATCGCCGGTCAACATCATCGTCTGCTTGACTCCGAGTTCTCCGAGTCGGTGAAGAGTGGCTCCCGCGTTCTCCCGCAGGCGATCACTGGCCAGCAATGCGCCGGCGAACACCCCACCGACTGACACGTAGACGGCCAGTTCGCCGGGCCCGATCTCTGTGCGTCGTGCCGCCGAGGCGTGTGCGGCCACGAACGCGAACTTGCCGACAACGACCTCTTGGCCGTCAATGAGGGCGATGACGCCATTGGTTGCTTCCTCGCGAGCGGATTGGGCCTCGCGCAGGTTCAGACCGCGCTCCTGGGCGGCGGAAATCATGGACGCCGCGAGAACGTGGGAGGAGTACTGTTCGGCGCTGGCAACCAGTGTCAGCAACTCATCCGTCGTGAACGGATGTTCGGCCCTCACCTCAGAGAGGGACGGTGCCCCATGGGTGAGGGTGCCGGTCTTGTCAAAGACGACGGTCTTGGCCGAAGCAAGTTGTTCAAGCACGGCGCCGCTCTTCACGATGACGCCGTTGCGTGCGGCTCGGCTCATCCCGCCGATGAACGCGACCGGTGCCGCGATCAGGAGCGGGCAGGGGGTGGCGAGCACGAGCACCTCGGCAAACCGCACGGGGTCGCCGCTGAGCCACCAGGCGACACCGCCGAGTGCCAGAGAGAAGAGCGTGAACGGTACCGCATAGCGATCGGCCAGCCTCACTACGGGGGCTTTGCTCGCGGATGCTTGGGCGACGAGCGCCACGATCTGCTGGTACTGACTGTCAGACGCAATCGCGGTGGCCCGAATCTCTACGGCCTGTTGCCCGTTCACGGCGCCACTGAGCACAGAGTCTCCCGCCAGTTTCTCCACTGGGATGCTCTCACCGGTGATCGAGGACTGGTCGAGGGTGGTTTCGGGGGAGAGCAGTACACCGTCGACGGGAACGATTTCTGACGGGCGAACGAGCAGTAGGTCACCGACCTTCACCTCGTTGATGGGAAGGTCTGCGTAGCCACCGTCGACCGAGAGGTGCGCAAGCTGTGGCGCCCGACTGAGCAGGGCGTCCAGTTCGCGTTTGGCCCGGCGGTTCGCGAAATCCTCGAGAGCTTCGCCACCCGTCAGCATGAGGACGACGATCAGTGCAGCAATGTATTCCCCGACCACCACAGTGGCGATGATCGCGGTCACGGCGAGGATGTCGAGTCCGAACTCGCGGCGCAGCAGCGCGCGCACCATGCCGACGGCCTGCCAGGCGGCCACCGCAAGTGCGTAGGCACTGAACAGCCACTGCACGAGCCAGCCGGAGCCGGTGAGCGCCAGAACGGCACCAGCAAGCCCCACGGCAATGGTGAGGGCGACCGGCCAATACCGTCGTGCGAAGTCAACGATGAGGGACATACGACCAGTCTCGCCGTCTTCGAGCTGAGCGGGCGCTACGCCACGACATCCTCTGCATAGCGGGGCGCCAACTGCTCCATCTGCTCCATCACAAGTTTGATCGCTTCGGGTTGCTTGTCTGGCGGGTACCCATTGCTCACCAGCAGCCGCTTGATCGACGACCGCAGCTTGGCTTTCACACTGTACGGCACATCTCGTCCCTGGGTGGCCTAACAGACGGCACACACAACCAACCTCCTTCGACCGCCTCGCGATGGTTTTAAATACCCCTGGGGGTATCGGCTATAGTAGGACGGACGGTGCGAACGAGGCGCACTGCGCCACGGAGAAGGGTTTGATTCAAGCATGAACAGCATCAGCACCACCGAACTTGCCGCGGTCGGAAACCTCGGCGCAATTCTGGACGTGCGTGAGGCGGACGAGTTCGCAAAGGCTCGGGTCGAAGGGGCACAGAACCTGCCGCTGAGCGAACTGCCACACCGACTCAACGAAGTCTCCCGCGATCAGACCGTCTACGTGATGTGCCTCTCGGGTGGGCGAAGCGCCCAAGCCGTCTCCCACCTCAGTGAGCAGGGATACGACGTGGTGAATGTCGACGGCGGAATCAGCGCCTGGTACCAGAACGGCCTTCCCATTGCGATGGGAGCATAGTCATGGCCAGGAACGCTGCAATGACCGACCAGGAAACCCAACGCAAGATCCTCAACCGACTCAAGCGCGCTCAGGGCCAGCTGGTCGGGGTCATCGCCGCAGTGGAAGGCGGAGCTGACTGCCGAGCCACCGTCACGCAGCTTGCCGCCGTCACCAGCGCACTCGACCGCGCCGGCTTCGCGATCATCTCCTCGGCCATGCGCGAATGTCTTGCCCTCGAAGACCAGCCGGGCGCTGAGGACGAGGAAGAGTTGACCATAGACCAGCTGGAGAAGCTGTTCATGTCGCTCTCCTGACAGCCCATCCACCCACTCCCGGCACTCGCCAGTCGAGGCGCCGCGCCGCTGCACGCCCGGCGCGCCTCTCTCTTCACACCAGAAATGGATTCATGGCTTCCAAACGCATCATCATCATCGGCGGTGTCGCCGGTGGCATGTCCGCCGCGACCCGCCTTCGTCGCCTCGACGAGAGTGCTGACATCGTCGTGCTGGAGCGCGGCGGCCACGTCTCGTTCGCCAATTGCGGACTGCCGTATTACCTCGGTGGCGTGATCGAAGAACGCGACAGCCTGCTCCTGCAATCTCCGAAATCACTGCAGGAGAGATTCAACCTGGACGTGCGTGTACGGCACGAAGCTGTCAGCATCAATCGTTCCGCACAGAGAGTACTGGTGCGCAATTTGGCCACCGGCACCGACACCGAAGAGCGCTACGACGCCCTCGTCCTCTCGCCCGGGGCGACACCGGTGCGGCCATTGATTCCCGGAGGCGATCGAATGCTGACCCTCCGCGACATCGAGGACGTCGACGCCGCGATGTCCACGCTGATCAGCGCACCTCGCAGCGCGCTCGTCATCGGCGCCGGCTTCATTGGCCTGGAGATGGTCGAGAACCTCGTCCACCGCGGTATCGCGGTCACCCTTGTACAGCGAGGCGATCAAGTGCTGACGCCACTGGACCCGGAGATGGCCCAGCCCGCCCTGGAGCGTCTCCGCGAGGCCGGAGTTGACGTGCGGCTCAACACCCAGGTCGCCGAGCTCACCAGCGACAGCGCCCTGCTCGACGACGGCAGCATCGTCCCCGCCGAGTTCGTGCTCGCCTCAATCGGAGTCCGACCGGACACTTCGCTCGCCACGGCGGCCGGAATCGACCTGGGCGAGCGCGGAGGCATCCGCGTCGACGACCAACTGCGAACCAGCGACCCGCTCATCTACGCCATCGGAGACGCGGTCGAGAAGACCGACGCCACCTCCGGCGAAGCACGCCTCGTCGCGCTGGCAGGCCTCGCCAACAGGCACGGCCGCCTGGCCGCCGACGCCATCTTCGGCAAGGCCATCAGCGTGAAGCCCGCACTGGGAACCGCGGTCGTCGGAGTGATGGGACTCACCCTCGCCTCCACGGGCAGCAATGAAAAGCTTCTGCGCAGTCAGGGCCGCAACATCCGCGTGTTCCATACGCACCCCGCCTCGCACGCCGGCTACTACCCCGGCGCCGAAACCATGGCGCTGAAGCTCATCGTCGACGCCGAAACCGATGCGATCCTCGGCGCGCAGGCTGTCGGCGGGGAGGGAGTCGATAAGAGAATCGACGTGATTGCCACGGCGATTGCTGGCGGCCTCACCGGTTCCGACCTTGCGGATCTGGAGCTGGCGTACGCGCCCCAGTACTCATCGGCGAAGGACCCGGTGAACCTGCTCGGCTACGTCGCATTGAACGCGGCCGAGGGGCTGACCCCGGCGATCCAGTGGCACGAACTGGACGCCGAACTCGCCGCCGGCGCCATCCTGGTCGACGTGCGAACCGCGGGGGAGTATGACGACGGGGCGATCCCTGGCTCCGTCAACCTGCCGCTGGACGAGATTCGAGAACGCCATGCGGAACTGCCTGGTGGCCGGCTCGTGGTCCACTGCAAGGTTGGACAACGCGGCCACAGCGCAGTCCGCCTGCTTGCTCAGCTCGGTCACGACGTTGTGAACCTCGACGGCGGATATCTGACTTGGCGAGCCGGCACCGCTGCCTCCCTCGTACCGGTCCCCTAGACACCACTCCAGAGAAAGAGAAAACCATGTGCAGCGCAATCACCTGCCGAAAGTGCGGCAAGACCACCTGGGCCGGATGCGGCCAACACGTCGACCAGGTAATGCGAAGTGTCCCGCGAAACCAACGCTGTGACGGGCACCCGAAGAAAGCCCGCTCCGGATTCTTCAGTCGGCTCTTCAACCGTTGAACGGCTTGGATCGTATCCACGAGTCCGGATGGACGCCGACCAGCGAGCGGGATCACGGAGCGGACGATCCGTTCAATGACGTGGGCAATCGCGTGGTCAGTCTTTGATGTTGACGTCGGCTCGGGTGCTTCGGTCGGGCTGTGCTACGCTCCGAGCTTCTTCGCGACGGTCGAGTCGACCTCCCACAGCGCGTAGGGCGGCGAGGATCGTCGCCAGGTCAACCAATTCCTGAATGAGCGCTCCAGCGGTCGCGGGAATCAGCCCGAACGCTGCGATCAGCATCAGCATGGCCGAGATTGCAATGCCTAGCCAGATGCTTTGCAGTGCGATGCGAACGGTGTCACGTCCGATGTTCACGCCGAGGGCGACGCGGAAGATGTCGTCGATGAGGATCACCGCATCCGCCGATTCGCTGGCCGCTGTTGCGCCCTTGGCACCCATCGCGATGCCCACGTCCGCCGCCGCGAGCACGGGCGCGTCGTTCACTCCGTCGCCGACCATGATGACGGGTCGCTCCGCGATGCCGTCTATTTCGGCGACTTTGTCTGCTGGCAGGCATTCCGCACGCACCCGGGTTATGCCTAGCTCCGACGCGATGTGCCGGGCCGTCTCGGCGGCATCTCCGGTGAGCATCATCGACTGCTCGACGCCCAGGGCCTCAAGTCGTTGCAGCGTGGCTTTCGCATTGCCCCGTAAGCGGTCGCTTGCCAGCAACGCTCCGGCGTAGACGCCGTCGATCGCCACATAGATGGCCAGTTCACCGGGAGCGATCTGGGTGCGCCGCGCATCCGGAGCATAATCGGCTACGAACGCGAACTTGCCCACCACCACCTCACGGCCCTGAATCATGATTCACGTCGCGTCAGGGTTCGTTGTCCCCACCTGTCGCGGAGGCGCCTGTATTGACCTGCCCCACCCCCGTATTCACCTCACGCGCCTGCGCCTCCGGGCCCGCAGCCCACGTCCAGTCGGCGACCTCTGGGATGTCTTCGCCGTGGTCTCGCGTGTATGCGCGGGCGCGCAGTCGCGCGTCCAGCATCCGCTGGCGAAGGCCCGCATAGCGTTCGCCCAGGCCAGGGACGCGATCGAGTACGTCGACGACCAGGTGATAGCGGTCGAGGTCGTTGAGCATCACCATGTCGAACGGAGTCGTCGTGGTGCCTTCTTCCTTGTAGCCACGCACGTGCAGGTTCTCGTGCCCGGTTCGACGGTAGGTGAGGCGGTGAATGAGCCAGGGGTAGCCGTGATAGGCGAAAAGGACCGGGCGATCCTTCGTGAATACGGCGTCGTACTCGCTGTCGCTCATCCCGTGCGGGTGTTGGCCTTCGTTCATCAGGCGCATGAGGTCGACCACGTTAACGACCCGCAACCTGAGATCGGGGATCGACTCACGCAGGATGGAGGCAGCCGCCAGCACCTCCAGCGTGGGAACATCGCCTGCGCAGGCGAGCACGACATCCGGCTCCTCGCCCTCCACCTCTGTGCCTGCCCAGTCAAAGATGCCGAGCCCTCGGGTCATGTGCGCGATCGCCTGATCCATGTTCAACCAGTTGAATGTCGGTTGCTTACCCGCCACCACAACGTTGACGTAGTCGACGCTTCGCAGGCAATGGTCGTAAGCAGACAGCAGTGTGTTGGCATCGAACGGAAGGTAGACCCGCACAACATCCGACTTCTTGTTCATGACATGGTCGATGAACCCGGGATCTTGATGGGACAAGCCGTTGTGATCCTGCCTCCACACATGAGACGACAGCAAATAGTTGAGAGAGGCGATGGGGCGGCGCCACGGGATGTCCTTGCTGACGCTGAGCCACTTCGCGTGCTGGTTGAACATGGAATCGACGATGTGCACGAACGCCTCGTACGTGTTGAAAAGCCCGTGCCGCCCGGTCAGCAGGTAGCCCTCCAGCCAGCCCTGGCACTGGTGCTCGCTGAGCATCTCCATGACACGCCCGCTGCGGGCGAGATGCTCATCGGTTGGCAGGATCTCGGCATTCCACTGCTTGTCGGTCGCTTGGTATACCGCGCCGAGTCGGTTTGAGGCGGTTTCATCCGGCCCGAAGATGCGGAAGTTGTCCGGGTTCGCACGGATCACATCCGCCAGCCATTCGCCAAGTACGCGGGTGGCCTCGTTCACGGTGGCCCCGGGAGCCGGCACGTCGACGGCGTAGTCGCGGAAATCCGGGAGCACGAGATCACGTTTCAGGATGCCGCCGTTCGCCACCGGGTTCGCGCTCATCCGCAGCTCGCCGTTCGGGGCGAGCGCCGTGGCGACCGGCATCAGGGCGCCGGTGGCATCGAACAGTTCCTCCGGCCGATAAGAGCGGAGCCACCCGTCGAGCACGGCAAGGTGCTCTGGCGTGTCCCGAGCGCTTGCCAGCGGTACCTGGTGCGACCGCCAGCTGTCCTCGGCAGGGAGCCCGTCGATTTCGGTCGGGCAGGTCCAGCCCTTCGGGGTACGCAGGATGATCATGGGCCACGCAGGCCGCCCTTTGAGAGTTCCGGCCGCGGCCGAGGACTTGATCTCGGCAATCTGGTTCAGCACGGCGTCGAGTGTCTCCGCGAACCTGCGGTGCACGGCCGCCGGGTCTTCCCCATCGAAGCCGCCGGACACTAGATATGGAGTGTGGCCGTAGCCGCGCATCAGGCTGAGGAGCTCATGCTCCGGAATTCGTGCCAGCACCGTCGGGTTCGCGATTTTGTAGCCGTTCAGATGCAGTATGGGCAGCACCACGCCGTCGGCGACCGGATCGAGGAACTTGTTCGAATGCCAACTTGTGGCAAGTGGTCCGGTCTCGGCTTCGCCGTCGCCTACGACGGCTGCGACAAGTAGTGTCGGGTTGTCGAACGCGGCACCGTACGCGTGAGAAAGGGCGTACCCGAGCTCACCGCCCTCGTGGATCGAACCCGGCGTCTCGGGGGAGGCGTGGCTCGGAATACCCCCGGGGAACGAAAACTGCCTGAAGAGTTCGCGGACACCGTCCTCGGTCTGAGCGACACGAGGGTAGAGCTCGGAGTACGTTCCGTCGAGGTAGGCATTCGCGACCATCCCCGGACCCCCATGACCGGGGCCTGTGATGAAGATGGTGTCCAAGTGCCGCTCTCGGATGACCCGGTTCAGATGTGCATAAAGGAAGTTCAGCCCCGGTGTGGTGCCCCAATGGCCAAGCAGTCGCGGTTTGAGCTGGTCCCGTTCGAGCGGCCGGCGCAGCAGCGGGTTATCGAGAAGGTAGATCTGCCCCACCGACAGGTAGTTAGCCGCGCGCCACCACGCGTCGATCGCGGCCAGGGTTCCATCATCGAGTTCTGCCAGATCCCGGTGAACGAACGCAGCAGCGCCGCCATCCGAGGCTGCGGTGATGGGGAGGCCAGTCGGACTCATCCGTACCCTCTTCCTCTGCTCTTGCACTTCGAAAGCCGGTTCGCGCTCCATTGGAGTGCTCGGTGGTCTCATTCCAGCTTAGTCAGCCTCCATGCGGCACCGCAGGCTCGATCTGCGGCAACAAAGACCACCAACTGATCTGTAGGGTCACGTCACTGCGATGCCTGCCATCACGAGCACCGCCAGCAATACGCAGGCGGTGATCAACAAGCTGGGGTGCCATCCCTTCCCGGATTTCAATGAAAGCCAGCGCCATCCGAGCACAGTGGCTGACCCGGCCGCCAGGACCGCGTAGACAAGCCAAACGGGGAACGGGTCGAGGATACCCATCAGGCCGGCGGGAAGAACGACGCCGAGCAGTACAGTTCCGGCGGTAATGCCCAGCACATGTGTTAAAGCACGCTGGCGTGTGGGGGTGTGCCGGGCGATCTGCCAGATTCCCCACACCGCCCATCCGAGAACCCCCAGAGCGATCAGCGCGGTAAGAACCATGACGACGGTGTCACTCATGTTCACAGGCCCTCGTCCAGCAGGGTCGAAACGAGATCGCCCTGCAGCGTCAGAAGCTGCGCGCCGGTCGGGACCGAGTTGACCACATAAGCGAGACCGCGGCCAGTCCGCGGGCAATAGCCTACGTAGGAGTGGTGCGACCCAGTGAGCCCGTTGTGGAAGATGAGTTCCTCTCCTCCTGCGGTTGTGGCGCGAACCCATGTGATGGTCATCTGTGCCTCGGGCATCCATGGCAAGATCGGTGCCGGTGCCACCGGCTCTAGCCCGGCCGCCCCAGGTTGTCGCCCATCCCTCGTCAGCCGCATCCAGGATGCGAGGTCCGCGCAGGTGGACCACATGCCGCCTGCCGGTCCCAGTCCGCCCAATGTCCACGGCTCGGCAGGACGCCCGCCGAGTAGACCTTTGTCCCATCCGTTGCGCAGGTCCGCTCGCGTGACTGGGAGGTATGTATCCACCAAAGACAAGGGTCTCAGGATCCGCTCGGTGAGCAACTCCTCGTAGTCGGTTCCGGCCCGCTTGGCCAGCAGATGGGCCAACAGTGCAATGCCTGCGGAGGAGTATGAGTAGTCGCCGCGCGACTCCAAGCGTTGTCCCAGTATGTCGATCACAGTCGCCACGGCGTCCTGACGAGCGCCGTCCGCATGGAGCAAACCGAACCACGTGTTGCGGCTACCGGTCTGGCTCGCCGTGAAGTCTGGCAAGCCCGCTGTGTGCGACGCGAGCTCCTGCAACGTCACGCTGGCCAGTTCCGACTCGTTCGCATCGGTGAGTTCACTGACCGTTGTGTCCAGGGTGACCTCTCCCGTGGCGACCATGTCCATCAAGACGGCCCCACAGAATGTCTTAGACACTGAGCCGATCCCGAACGGCGTCTTCTCGTTCGCACCGATGCCCGCGTACCTGACGGCGTCGCCGTCGAGGTAGGCGAGCGAAACCCGATTGAGCCCATGCAGGTATGGCTCCATCCGAGCCATTAGGGCGGGGTCTCCGCTGCGGCCGGATGCCATGCCCACGGGGTGCGGGCCGACCAAAGCCAAGAGTCCCGCTGCCCCCAGGCCCGCGCCGGTGGCTAGAAGGGCCCTTCTGGAAATCGGACTTGCAATGGACATCGTCAGTCAGCCCGAGGCCTGAGAGCGGACGAGGGGAACAAAATCTCGGTCACGCCCGCGCTGCGATCGAGCATGATCCTGATGCCCTCAACCTGCTCCTGGAACACCACGTAGAGCACGCCCGCGCCCCAAGACAGCCCGAATGTTGCGATGAAGAAGGGGATCAGCGAGCGGAAGGTCATGCTGTCAGTTGTCGACGGGGGACTGCTAGCGGCCCGCGCGGCTGTGCTGCCGGTCATGATTACCTCGTCCTTTGGATGAGGCCGCCGTACGGTTGCCGCCTTCACGAAGCGTGACAACTCACTCGCGACTCAGTGGCCACGCTAACGCATTAGGTGAGGGGCCGTCGTTTCAGACAGCAGCGGCCGCGCCGAGTTCCTTCCATTTCGAGCGCGGAAGAGATCATCATCGGCCCGACACCGGCCTGACCATTGGGAACGCACGGTTGCCTCAGCCGATGAATCGTTTCAGGGATTCGGCCATCTCCTCAGAGTGCGTCCAGTGCAGGTAGTGACCGCCGTCGAGCACGACCAGTTCCGAACGGCTCACGGGCTTCAGTTGCTCTTCGTGGGCGGGACGCCACTGGCTGTTGGCGTCGATGAGCTGTTGCGAGAGGAACGACAGCACCGGTAGCTCGGCTGGATAGCCCATCCCCTCCACCTCATCAAAGTTCTCGGCGGACCTGTTGTTCTCATCGACCATCGCCGGGTTCGCATAGTTCCAGATAGTCATCAACCGGATCTGCTCGATCTCTCGCTCGGAGTAGACACCTTCCGGAGCTGCCGGCGCGGTCAGGGCCGGGTTGAGTGCTGTCATCCACCGCACCCAGCCGGTCACCGAAAGGAGCCGTTGCCCCGAGCCGACCTTTGGTGCAACGGCGAAGTCCTCAGGAACGGCCCCATCGATGGTGACCAGTGCTGAGACCTCGCCAGGGAAGCGATTGACATAGTCAAGGCTGTAGATTCCCGCCAAGGAGTGAGCCATCAGGACGTAGTTCTTGACGTCGAGGTTCGCGAGGGTGTCGTGCAGTTCGGTGGAGACGTTGTCGACTGTCCGCTCGGTGACATCCAGGTCGCTGTAGCCATATCCGAACCGTTCGATCACGACCACGGTGTAAGTGTCGTCAAGTTCAGCGATCAAGGGCGCGAAGTCCAGCACCGGCGATGCCGTCCCGTAGCCACCGAGCAGCACCACGGTCTGCTCGCCCTCTCCGGTCACCGCGACGTTCATCTCGCCGCCGTCGATGCTGACCGTTTCGCCGTATGGGTCGAGGTTCGCTCTCTCGACCGCGCCCATAATCAGGTTGGTCCCCGTGGAGACAGCAACCAGGGCCGCGACCGAGAGCGCAATGACCCCGGCAATCCTCAAAGGTTTCCTCACGGTGCCACCGTAAGGGCAATTTGCGATGTCATTGGTCGTGGGACATACCCGGCAGCACCAACTATCCGGAAGCCAGGTATGGATGCAGGCCCGCGTTCAAGCCCATGAGTGTGCCAGGCTGAGCCCATGAGCGAGCTAGGCGATTCCACACTCCCACCGGCGCGAGCGATGACGCGGCCGTCTTCCAACACGCGAACTGTGGATACCGGTCGGACAACCTCTGGCGGCCGGGCGTTTGGCGTCGCATCTGTCGTTGGCGCGTCGATCGTGCCCGCTTGGGCGCTAATCGCGACGATCGCCGGTGGTCTCACAACCTTGGCGTGGCTGCCAGTGCTCCTTTTCTACGTGATCCCGTACAACCTTGTGTACTTAGTTCTGCTCGTCGCAGCGATAGCGCTGGGGATTGTCGCCACGCGTCGACGCGCGGGCCGGCGTCTCGGTCAAACCGGGTTGATTATCATCGCCGTCCAAGTGATCGCCGTCGTCGCATTCACAGCGTGGGCGCTGATCGATCGTTCTCCCGTTTAGGCGGCTTGCCCGCTCGGCTCCAAGAGGTCGAAGGAGAGTGGCACAGTTATCACGATGCGAGTCGGGTGGATTCGGTAGCCGCGGCCGAGCCCCTAGCTACGGTTCACCGGCTCTTCGGTCTGAGTGGGGAATGTCGAGTCGCGGGGCTCAGGGTGCACTCCTCGCTTTCGAAGCACCATGATCAGGTAAGCGGCGTAACCCGCGCAACCGCACCGAGATCATCTGCCTCATCCACAACAACGACGCCACCGTCATCACCACCAACGGCGAAGTCCTCGCCGAATTCACCCTCGACCCCACCAAGGGCTACCAACGAAAAAACGGCTGAACCCCCGAAACCGGGGGTTCAGCCGTTCACGATGTCCTGGGACATCACAATGTGCGCGAAGGGGGACTTGAACCCCCACGCCCTATACGGGCACTAGCACCTCAAGCTAGCGCGTCTGCCATTTCCGCCATCCGCGCGCAATCGATTGCCCATTACTGAGCTACCGAGGTACGAGATTAGCACGATTGGGCGACTCCGATAACCGGCCTCAGCCGGTGCCCAGCAACCTGGCCCGCGTTAACAGATACCGTGGACTCATGGACCTGCCGCCGACCCAGACGAGCACCGAACCCACCCTCGACGAAACCGCGATCATCGCGCGGGACCTCATCCGCATAGACACGTCCAACTACGGCGAGGGCAAGTCGAACGGTGAGACCGAGGCTGCCGAATATGTGACCGCCAGGCTCACCGCGATGGGCCTCGACGCCCAGATGTTCGAATCGGAGCCGGGTCGCGTGAGCGTCGTGGCACGGGTCGAGGGGCGCCAGAGCGACACCGGTGCCCTCGTCGTACACGGCCACCTCGACGTTGTGCCCGCGGTCGCCGATAACTGGAGTGTCGACCCCTTCGCCGGGGTGGTCAAAGACGGCATGCTCTGGGGCCGCGGCGCCGTCGACATGAAGAACATGGATGCCATGATCCTCACGGCCCTGGACGACATCCTGGGCTCAGGCCGCCAGCCCGCGCGTGACCTGGTCATCGCATTCTTCGCCGATGAAGAGGCCGGGGGAGTGCTCGGTTCCGGATACCTGGTGAACCAGCATCCGGAGCTCTTCGAAGGCGCCACCGAAGCCATCAGCGAAGTGGGCGGATATTCGATCACTCTGGGCGGTGAGCGCGCCTACCTGCTCCAGACCGGCGAGAAGGCGCTCATCTGGATCAAGCTGATCGCCCGCGGCACAGCAGCGCACGGCTCCCGGATCATCCACGACAACGCGATCACCAAGCTCGCGGAGGCCGTCGCCAAGGTGGGGCGCCGGGAGTGGCCCATCCGCCTGACCGAGACCACCACCCTCCTGATGTCGGAGATCGCCAGAATCCTCGGCGAAGACCCGCAGAAGGTGGGGCCGGAAGAGCTCGCCATCGCGACGGGGACGGCGTCCGGGTTCATCCAGGGCTCGCTGCGAACCACCACCAACCCGACTGTGCTGCACGCCGGTTACAAGCACAACGTCATTCCCGACACCGCCGAAGCGCTCATCGACGTCCGCGCGTTCCCCGGCGAGGAAGACGAGGTCCTGGCTGAGATCGCCGAGCTGGTCGGGCCCGACATCGAGATCGTCACCATGCACCGCGACATCGGCATGGAGACCGCCTTCGACGGGCCCCTCGTCGACGCGATCAAGACCACGCTGAACCGCCACGACCCAGGCGCGCCCGTGCTGCCGTACCTGCTCTCCGGCGGCACCGACAACAAGGCCCTCAGCACATTGGGAATCAAGGGCTACGGATTCGCGCCGCTCAAGCTTCCGGCCGAGCTTGACTTCCCCGGAATGTTCCACGGGGTTGACGAGCGCGTACCGCTGGACGCATTAGTCTTTGGCAGGCAGGTTCTCAGGGACCTGCTGCTTGACTACTAGCACGACGTCGGGAGCGCACGTGGAATTCTTTGAGGCAATAATCCTCGGCCTCATCCAGGGCCTCACCGAATTCCTCCCCATCTCGTCCAGCGCCCACCTGCGCATTGCCGGCGAATTCCTTCCCAGCGCGACCGACCCCGGCGCCACCTTCACCGCCATCACCCAGCTGGGCACCGAAACGGCAGTGATCATCTATTTCTGGGGCGACATCACGCGGATCATCGGCAAATGGTTCCGCCATTTTGGTTCCAGGCGGATGCTCGCAGAGCAGCCTGCGCACAACTCCGCCGCGGTGCTCGAGGGCGCCGAATCCGCAACGCATCGCGCCGCCCGTCGCTCGTCGAGAGTCATCGAGAAGAACGACCCCGACGTGCGTCTCGGCTGGCTCATCATCATCGGAACCATCCCGATCGTGCTGCTCGGGTTCTTCGCGCAGGAATACATCCGCTCCGTCTTCCGATCGCTGTGGCTGGTCGCCATCGTGCTCATCGTCTTCGGGCTCATCCTCGGGCTCGCCGACTGGGCCGGCAAGCGCACCCGGGAGATCGAGAACATGTCGTACAAGCACGGCATCCTCATCGGGGTCGCTCAGATGCTGGCGCTGATCCCTGGAGTTTCCCGCTCCGGAGCAACCACCACAGCCGGGCTCGCGCTCGGCTACACCAGGCCCGCCGCCGCGCGATTCGCCTTCCTGCTGGCCATCCCAGCCGTGTTCGGCAGCGGCCTGTACGAACTGGTGCACAGCTTCGGTGAGCCGACAGGGCACTACGGATATCTCGAGACCGCAGTCGCAACCGTGGTCGCATTCGGCGTCGGACTTGCCGTGATCGCCTGGCTGATGAACTACATCTCGAAGAAGTCGTTCCTGCCCTTCGTCATCTACCGCGTCGCGCTCGGCGGGGCGCTCATCGTGCTGCTGTCGACCGGGGTGCTGGCGCCGCTGTAGCGCGTGTCGTCGGTTCGCTGATCGAGCCCGCCTTTGCTGATCGAGCCCGGCCAGCCCGCGTAAGCGGGTCGAGCTCGTCCGGCGGCGTAAGCCGGTCCAGACCGCGCAAGCGGGTCGAGCTCGTCGAGACCAGTCGAGCTGGTCGAGACCGCGTAAGCGCTCGCCCAGCCCGCCTGAGCGGGTCGAGCTTGTCGAGACCCGAAGGCCCAACCCCCCAACTCCTCCTCCACAACCACCCACCAATCGACTTCTCCACAGATTCTCGAGAAAACTTCGTAATCATCTTCGACTCTGCGAGAATCAATGCATGTCCACCCTCGTCTTCAGTTTCGATACAGCGGATGCTTCAGCCTCCGCCGCGGAACTGTCGAGCGCCCTCACCCAGGTGATGCCGACAGGCGAGATCCTCGGAATGACAGACGACGCCCTATTGGAACACGGTGCCGCACTCGAACAGCTCGGGCGGCAGATCGATGCCCGCCGGGCCGAATGGGCCGGAGAAGTGGGGGAGCGGTCGCGGCGGGAACTCGGTTCCGCTTCCCTCGCTGCGAAGAAGGGCTGCCGTACGGCATCCGAACTGGTCCAGCGCGTGACCCAGGTCTCTGGCGCCACCGCGTCTCGGCTGCTGAAACTGGGTGCGGAGACTCGATCGCA
>Ga0209075_1002742_pt1 | contig 15248 bp, 14 predicted proteins | sample Stecom2011_FD_187523 | JGI IMG/M metagenome (GOLD analysis project Ga0209075, IMG submission 187523) | Agricultural soil microbial communities from Utah to study Nitrogen management - Steer compost 2011 (SPAdes) (version 2) | ecosystem: Environmental > Terrestrial > Soil > Agricultural land... | reverse complement strand
ACCCTGCTTTGGCGACTATCAAGACGCCATGTCTGACAACGAAGACTGGCTGTTCCACTCCATTCTGTCACCCTATATCAACTGCGGCCTGCTCGACCCTCTCGCGGTATGCGAAGCTGCAGCGAGCACTTGGTATGCCGGGCAGGCGCCTATTAATGCGGTTGAAGGTTTTATCCGCCAAATTATTGGTTGGCGCGAGTTCATAAGAGGCATTTATTGGCTGCACATGCCGGAGTACGCAAAGGAAAACAGCCTTGGTAACACCCGCGCACTGCCCTGGTTCTACTGGACGGGTGAAACCAAAATGCGCTGCATGCACAAAACCATCGACGCCACCCGGCGCAATGCCTATGCCCATCACATCCAGAGGCTGATGGTTACCGGCAACTTCGCACTATTGGCAGGCATAGCACCGGAGGAAATTTGTGACTGGTACTTGGCCGTTTACGCCGATGCCTATGACTGGGTTGAGCTGCCCAATGTGCTAGGCATGGTGATGCACGCTGACGGCGGCTATCTGGGATCAAAGCCTTACGCCGCCAGCGGCAAATACATTCAGCGTATGTCTGACCACTGTTCCAACTGCCACTACAAGGTTAGCAAAAGCACCGAGCCCGACGCCTGCCCATTCAACTCCCTGTACTGGCACTTCATTGACCGCCACCGAGCTGATTTCGAACGCAACCCACGTATGGGGATGATGTACCGGAACTGGGACAAGCAGAAACCGGAAAAACGCGAAGCCCTGTTAAGAAGGGCGGAGAATCTGCTAACTAATCTTGAGGTCATATAAGGAAAAATCCCTTTGCAACTGCTAGTGTCCTATAAACTTCACTCTCCCCTGACAAATGGAATGTACGGTCATTATGGGATACCGGCCACTAGCACTTGGTGCCATCGCATTGCTAACATTTCAGGTTTGCTTCGCGCAGCAGCCCTCTCTGAATCTTGTTACGTTTGAGGCGCCGCCCTATCAGATAAGCCGAGAGGGTACGGACATACGCGGCGAAACCGTAAACACTGTAACCTGCGCTGCAAAAGCAGCCGGCTGGACCACAAATATAACTATGGTGCCCCAAAAACGCGCCATTTATTCACTTAAGCGGAACATGGCAGATGGCTATTTTGCAGCAGATCCATCTGCGGAGCTGGATGCCATAGCCCGCCAGAGCTACCCGGTCGCGCTGGAGAAGTGGTACTTCTTTACTCTGGATGCGTCACCCAAACCGAGCAAAGACCGGATAGGCGTTGTTGATGGCAGTAACGAAGAAGCCTGGCTGAAAGCAAACGATTACAACATTTATTTGAGCGTTACTTCACCCAAGCAGTTGCTAGCACTACTCGAACGAGGAAGAATCAATGCGGCACTCATGGATGAGCGGGTAATGCAGGACCTGAACACCGACTCCGGAACACCCGCCATAGACAGCCTACACTCCCACTTTCTTCGCTATGCGCCATTACACCTGTACCTTGGTGATGTATTTCAGGTGACCTACCCGAACTTTCTATCTGCGTTCAATGAGGCACTTCCAACCTGCATGGGGAAAAACCTGCAGCTGTCCGAGCGAGAGTTAACGCATATTGAGGTGTTAACAAGGCGACTGCTAGCCGAACTGCGTGGGCTACTAAACCTACAGCAAGCTCTAAAAGCGGGCCCGAAACCCAGTACTCTAGCGGAAGTGCTGTCAATCGATAGCAAATGGCAAGCGTTGGCCCCAAAGGCCGAACTGCCTCTGGCATCGCATATTCGGAACCTACCCGCTTCGCAAACACTCGAAAGCTGGCAACGATCTTATCAAGGCCTGATTACAGAGGTGATGCTAGTCAACAGCATGGGCACCATTGCTGCAATGAGCCAGCTCACTTCTGATTATTGGCAGGGAGACGAACCTAAGTTTCTGGAGGTCGCTGGCAGCGAATTAACGACAGAGCCGCGAGATCGAAATTTTCTCTTTGTTTCTCCTGTTCGATACGATCAATCTACAACCCGATTCCAGATTTCTGTCAGTGCCCCCCTCTTTTCTGGCGATGACAAAGCGCCTAACGGGGTCATCGTATTGGGTCTTGATATTGAAGAAGCTATGGGCATTTAAGGCGGCCCGATTTCGCACGCCAGCACCAGCGCCCAAAATTCAGAAAAATCATTGACCACCACATCGGGCTTGTCCGGATGCTTGTGGGTGCCGGGAAAGATTTGGTTCAGCCAAGGTAAATCCCACTGGGCGCCGTTGAAGAAAACGGAGGTCATGCCCGCACGTTTAGCTGCAATCACATCGGTGGTGCTGTCACCCACGTACCAAACACTGGGGTCGGGCGGATAGTCGAGCTTCTGCACTGCCAGCAAGAGTTGGTCTGGGTGCGGTTTGCGCAAGGGTGTGTCATCACCGCAAACATCTACATCAAAGAGCTCCACCCAACCGGTATCTTCAACCGCAGCCAGTTCGTGTTCGAAAAACTCACGGTCACGGTTGGTGATGACACCCACCTGAATGTTCAGGCGCCGCAGCCCCTCCAGCACTGCGCGAACCTTGGCTTCAAAGGCTTTTACCGTGCCGTAGTGATTTCGGTAATGGTAATTGAACGCTTTGTGGGCTATTTGTTTTGCGTCTTGATCATCGCCGAAAAGCACTTCAAAGATGTCCGTACGTGAGATTTTTCGATCGGCCTTTACCTTTGGGTGAAGCTTGGCAAATTCACGAACATAGGCCACCAGTTTTGCGTCTTCCGGTGTTTTGCTATCTTCTGGCGCGACCATCCGCTGCATTAGCCCGAGCTTGTGAAAATCCGGGAACATGTCGTCCACCGCGTGATACATGGCGTCTAGGGTATCCACAAGCGTTGCGTGCCAATCGAACAATATGACCTCTGGCCGAATCAGCTTTACTACGGCGGGGTGCCAATCTGGCTCTATGCGAGGTTCCGGGCGAGCAGGCGGAGGAAAAGCAGCAGGACGAACATCTGCCGGGGAGTTCAGGAAGTTCTCGGGATCTGCACGCTCTATCAGCGCAAGTAAATCCATCAACTCTTCAAAACTATCCACCACAGCCAGTGGTTCATCACGCCGGGTAAACCAACTGCGTATCCGATCAGCTTCCCACTGGGCACCGTTATAGAAAATACCAGACACCCCGGCACGATTGGCAGTCAACATATCGACATAGCTATCGCCGATGTACCAAGCCCTCGCGTTGGGCGGGAGACTGAGTTCGTCCAGAACCCGGTGGATTACCTGAGGGTCCGGCTTGTATTCCGTCACATCATCAGCGCACACAGTTGCTTCGAACAAATGTTGCCAACGCCCCTCATCGACGGTTTCCAATTCCGTATCGAAAAACTCCCGATTTCTATTAGTGGCCACAGCCAAACGGATGCCCATGGCTTTTAACGCTGAAAGGTATTCATAGGCACCGGGCTGAAACGGTCGCACCTGTCCGAAATATCGGCGATACGCTTGGTTGTAGGCCTGATGGGCAGTCAATTTAGCGACGGTATTCTCACCAAAAATCGCATTGAATATATCGGTTCTTGATACCCGCCGCTCTGCCAGAATGCGCGGGTGCAAGCGCCGGAAAATGCGGATGTAGCGAACCAGCCTCACATCCTCTTCCGTGCGACATTCTTCTTCCGGAAGCAGTTGATCAACCAATCCCAGATCTTCCAGTTGCGGCAGCATGTCTTCCATGGCGCTGAACATGGCGTCGTGTGTATCCACCAAGGTTCCATGCCAGTCAAATATCATCACAGACGGCGCAGCCAGAGATTCACTCAAGCGATCCATAAACAATCCTTTGGCGTTTCAGGGGCGTATAGACAAGCGTTATCCATCAGTTAAAACCATCATGGACCAATGCACAAAAAACCGCACCTACCAGAGAAGATCTGCCCCATCTGCCAGCGCCCTTTCCTTTGGCGGAAAAAATGGGCGAAAGACTGGGAGAGTGTTCGCTACTGCAGCGAGCGCTGTCGGCGCCAACGGAGGGTTGCGCATTGAGCACTTTGGTCTGGTTCAAGCGCGGCCTTCGGGTTCGGTGACCCTGAGCCAGCCTAAGCCTCGCCTTCAGTCTCTTCCGGCGCTTTGACCAAGGAAGGCAAGATAAGCACTGCGCAACAGGCATTAACTGCCACATACTCAACCGTAGCCCGGCGCATTGGCCAGCGGCTACTGGCGCCCTTGGATACCAGCACAAGCAAGTCTGCCCCAATATTCGCGGCCAGTGCTAACAACTTTTCACCCGGTGTGCCTGCCACTACGTGCAGACTGGCACTGTGTTTCATGGGTAGGTACTTACGAGCCAACAGGCTGAGGCTTTCCCTTACCTCGTTTTCTCGGTCTTCAGGGGCATCTGTAGTCACATGGGGAAAGAAGCCAGCCCCACCCGGATTAAACACAGTGGCCAAGTGCAGTTCGCTACCCTCACCCATCAACCTAACGCCTTCTTCCAGCGCCCGCTTGCCCTCGCCATCGTCTTCGTAATCTATGGCTAACAGTATTTTACGGTACATTCTGACCCTCCTCTTTCCGCACAGGGGTGCCTTCCACTTCCGGGAAAACACGCCCCTGCACAAGTTCGCTCACGGAATACCCACGATGGTCGGCCCTCAAAGCCCGGAACAGCGACGCCGCCATAAAAACAAGCAACACACAGAACGGCAGCCCCAAAGAGGTGATTACGTTCTGCAGCGCATCCAACCCGCCAGCCAGCAGCAGAGTTGCGGCAATGATTCCCTGAGCCGCTGCCCAAAAAATTCGTTGGCGCACCAACGATGGCTGATCTTCCCGGCGCGTGAGCATATCAATCACCAGAGATGCGGAATCTGATGAGGTTGTGAAGAAAATAACAATAATGATGATACTGAGTAACGAGGCAACTTCCGCCAACGGAAAGGCCTCGAGAAAGGCAAAAATGGCCACCGACGGGTCCTGCTGCACCAGCTCATACAAGGCCACCTGCCCATTCATTTCAACATTGATGGCGGAGAGCCCAAACACGCCAAACCACACCAGAGTGAACACCGTTGGCGCAAACAACACACCAGCAACAAACTCACGGATAGTGCGGCCTCTAGAGATCCGAGCAATAAAAATACCCACATAAGGCGCCCAGGTAATCGTCCAGGCCCAGTAAAACAAAGTCCACTGCCGCTGCCAGTCCGATTCAGCATAGGTTTGAGTCCAGAACGCCAGCCAGGGCAAAGCGTCGAAATAGTCACCAATGCTCTGAACCATTCCCTCAGCTATGAACACCGTAGGCCCTACCACTAGCACAAATAGGATAAGCAGCAGCGCCAGCACAATGTTGATTTGGGATAAACGGCGCACACCCTTGTCCAATCCCAACGCCACCGAGGTAGCCGCAATACTGGTGATCACTGTTATCAGCAGCACCTGAACCCATCCCGTAGAAGGGATTCCAAACAGATAAGTAAGACCACTGTTCAGCTGCAAAGTACCCAATCCCAGAGAGGTCGCTACACCGAACAGGGTTCCCAGCACCGCAATGACATCCACCGTCCAGCCCAATGGCCCGTATATGCGATCACCAAGCAACGGATAAAACAGACTGCTGATGCGCATGGGCAGGTTGTGCCGGTAGGCGAAGTAAGCAATCGCCAAGCCGGGCATGGCGAATATGGTCCAGGTGTGTAGGCCAAAGTGATACAGGGCGATTGTCATGGCATCGCTGGCTGCGCGCTCGCTACCGGCAATAACGCCCTCAAACGGTGGATTGGCAAAATGGGAAACCGGCTCGGCGACGCCCCAGAACATCAAAATAGTGCCAATACCCGCCGCAAACAACATGGTGAACCAGGTGAGATTGGAGTAGTCCGGCCGGGAATCATCTGCACCTAAGCGGATGCTGCCATAGCGGCTAACGGCCAGCCCTAACAGAAACAGCAAGAGTGAGGTAACAGAGAGGATATAGAACCAGCCAAGATTTTGCGCAACCCAGCCGGTGAGTACTCCGAAAACAGTCGCAACCGCCTGATCAAAAGGTATAGCAAGCGCGACAAACAGCGCTGCCACCCCTGCGGATGTAAAAAACACTCCCGGTATTGTCTGCAGTCCAAGCAAGCGTTGCAGGCGCTCCAGCAAGGTAAGCCTCCCTGTGAAAGTTCACAACTGATAGGGTTATCCCCTACCATAACCAATACAGCCCAATCGCAACACCGGCCAGATCAATAATAAACAGGATGCGCAAATGCAATGAAAATCGGTGAGATCTCCAAGCATTCGTCCGTGGCCGTAGAAACCATCCGGTACTACGAAAAAATCGGCTTGCTGCCAAAACCAGATCGGGACGCCAGCGGCTACCGCGCTTATCGCAACGATCATCTGGAGCGCCTTTTGTTCATTAAGCGCTGCCGAAGCCTTGATATGGCTCAGGACGAGATACGCGAGCTCATTCGGCTTTCCGAAAATCCCGAAGCAGACTGTCATCAAGTGAGTGCCCTTCTCGACAACCACCTGAACCATGTCCGGAACCGCTTAAATGAACTCTTAAACCTCGAAAAAACGCTACAACAACTGCAAAAAGCCTGCTCAGACGCGGGCACGGTTCAAGACTGCGGCATTATGGGGGGGCTTAGCTCCGAACTAAACACTCCGAATCCAGAACACAACGACCATGGGGACGATCACGAAAATCACGTGCCGGGAACCCACAGGCCGGGCAAGCGTTAAAACGGTCTAAAACCGAAAACAAAGGGTTGACCCTGTAGCTACTACAGGGCTTTTACTGCACGCTTAACTATTATGGAGGTGTGTATGGCATGCAGTTGCTCTGGCCCTGAACCCCAATCCCCTGCTCCGGGCTTTCGTCGCGCGCTCTGGATTGCTCTGTGGGTCAATCTGGTTATGTTCTTCGTGGAAGGCGTTGCCAGCTTACAGTCTGGCTCCGTCTCATTAATGGCAGACGCCATCGACTTCTTTGGTGACAGCGCCAACTACATTCTGTCGCTTTCCGTTCTCTCTATGGGCATGCTTTGGCGCGGTCGCGCGGCTTTGGTTAAAGGCATTACCATGACGGTTTTTGGCGCGATTGTGTGGGTACGTGCACTCTGGGTAATGCAACAAGGAACAACCCCCGAGCCCTTAACCATGGGAACCATTGGCCTGCTGGCGTTGGTTGCCAACGTATGCGTGGCGCTTATCCTTTTCCGGTATCGAGACGGGGATTCGGATATGCGCTCGGTGTGGCTGTGTAGCCGCAATGACGCCATCAGCAATCTGGCTGTTATGGCCGCTGCGTTGGGGGTGTTTGGTACCGCAAGCGCTTGGCCGGACCTTGTAGTCGCTGCCATTATGGGTACTCTGGCAATAACCGCAGGCGTCAGCATAGTGCGTCATGCCCGAACGGATATCGCACAGGCGAACGAACGTGCTAAAACGCCAGCGAAATCATTACCGGGATAAACACCAGCGCAAACAGTGTCGATAACATCACGGTACCGGCCGTCTGCCGCGGAGACGTATCCAGCAAGGTTGCAATAACCACGGTATTGGCGGCAATGGGAGTGATGGAGATCAGGAATATGGCCTTATGTACGGCTGGCTCATAAACGCCCAACACCTGTGAGTCCAGCCACCAGAATGCCGTTGCCAACAGCGGCCAGGCCACAAACTTCCCGAAAAACGCCAAGGCGGTAAACCGCATATTACCCGCCAAACCGCGAAAACTGCTGATGCTCATACCTATGATCATCATGCCCAAAATGCTGTAGGCGCCGCGCAGGTTATCAAACAGCGGCACAAACACCTCAGGAATACCGATGCCTGAAAGGTTGAACGCTACGGCTGCCAAAAAGGCGTATACAGAGGGCAGCTTGGCAACGCGCAAAAGCGAGTCTTTAAGGTCGTGCCGCCCCCGTGCTGCAAGGTAGTAACCCACCGAACTTTCGTAGAGGGTGACACCCAACATGCACACGATATAAATCGCCAGCCCCTCCTCCCCAAACAACAGTAGAGCGACCGGCACACCGAAATAGCCCGTATTCCCCGACCCCACACACAGGGGAATCATGCTGGCACTGCCATCGGTTAACACCCGTCGTGCCAGTTTTAGATGCGCAAAAGCAAGCACCGTTGCAAACCCAAACACTAAAAACGGAAGCAGGATCACTTCTGGCGAAAGCGGCGCTGCCATAACACCTGAGAACACTACTGACGGCGTAACGATATAAAGCATAATGCCAGCAATGTGCTTACCGCTGGCCTCCAGATAGCGGCCAGCCACCCAGCCCAGAGCTACCGTGACATAAAGCGGAATCAGCTTGATAAACAACGCCAAGGCTGCGGCCATTATTACTCCAGGCATTCGGGTTCATAGAAAGGGCTGCAAAGTCTACCATCTACCCCTGCAGAGGTAACTCCCCGGCGCAATAGTGAGATTTCCAACTTTGCTTGATAATCGTCAACAGCATTGCGAATACATCTTTATATCCTAGTAGGGCAGTCAGGTATTTCACAACGACCAAGGAGAGAGACCAATGGCCGAACGCTTTACCAAAAGCATGGCCAGAAACATATATCTGGGAGGAAGTACGTTCTTCGTCCTGCTGTTTCTGGTCCTGACTTTTGATACTCAATCGCGGGCTATGCCCGAAAGAGATAACAGAGACCAACTTACCGAAGAGGTAGTCCGGGGCAAACACGTCTGGGAAAACAACAACTGCGTCGGCTGTCACTCCCTTATGGGTGAAGGTGCATATTTTGCGCCTGAGCTTGCCAACGTATTTGACCGCCGTGGCGGGGCCGATAGCGAAGTGTTCAAGATGTATATGAACGCTTGGATGAACGCCATGCCCACTAATGTGCCCGGCCGTCGACAAATGCCGCAATTCAACCTGACCGACCAGGAAATCGACGATCTGTCCTCGTTCCTCGAGTGGACATCCAAGATCGACGATAACGGCTGGCCACCCAATATCGAAGGCTAAGGGAGAAACCATGAAATACGAGTCTCAACGGGTCGCCATGCCCTACTTCATCTTTGCCTTGGTGCTCTTCGCTGGCCAAATCGTGTTCGGCCTCGTGCTGGGCATGCAGTATGTGGTGGGTGATTTTCTATTCCCGGAAATACCCTTCAACGTTGCGCGGATGGTTCACACCAACCTTCTGATTGTATGGCTGCTGTTCGGCTTTATGGGCGCAACCTACTATCTGGTACCTGAAGAAGCACAAACCGAGCTATACAGCCCGCTGCTTGCCTGGATTCTGTTCTGGGTCTTTGCCGTTGCTGGCACACTAACCATTCTTGGCTATTTGTTTGTGGATTACGCCACTTTGGCGGACGTCACCATGAATAAGCTCTTGCCCACCATGGGCCGGGAGTTTCTTGAGCAGCCCACGATTACCAAAATTGGCATAGCCTTAGTGGTGGTCGGCTTCCTGTTCAACATCATGATGACTGCCCTCAAGGGTCGCAAAACCGTCGTTAACATTGTGCTGATCACCGGCCTAATCGGCTTGGCGGTCCTCTGGCTGTTCTCGTTCTATAACCCGAGCAACCTCACCACAGACAAGTACTTCTGGTGGTTTGTGGTGCATCTGTGGGTTGAAGGTGTGTGGGAATTGATCATGGCGGCCATTCTGGCTTACGTGCTGATCAAACTCACCGGGGTAGACCGGGAAGTCATCGAGAAGTGGCTGTACGTGATCATTGCCATGGCGCTGATTACTGGCATCATCGGCACAGGTCACCACTTCTTCTGGATTGGGCCACCTGAATACTGGCTGTGGTTGGGCTCTGTGTTCTCCGCTCTGGAACCGCTGCCGTTCTTCATGATGGTGCTGTTTGCCTTCACCATGATTAACCGACGCAAGCGTAATCACCCAAATAAGGCTGCCATTCTCTGGGCCATGGGTACTGCGGTAATGGCGTTCCTCGGCGCAGGCGTGTGGGGCTTCCTGCACACACTGGCACCGATCAACTATTACACCCACGGCACCCAACTCACAGCGGCCCACGGCCACATGGCCTTCTACGGCGCCTATGTGATGATTGTGCTGACCATCATTTCCTACGCTGTGCCCATCATGCGTGGCCGACCTTATGGCAACAGCAATACTGCTCAGGTTGTGGAAATGTGGGGCTTCTGGCTGATGACCATCTCCATGGTGTTCATTACCCTGTTCCTGACTGGCGCAGGCATCCTGCAAATCTGGTTGCAGCGTATTCCGGACAGCGGCGAAGCACTATCGTTCATGGCTACTCAGGACAACATCGCGTTGTTTTACTGGGCGCGTATGATTGCTGGCTGCTTCTTCATGGCCGGTCTGGTGGTGTACTTCGGTAGTTTCTTTATCAAGGGACAAGCGTCTTTTGACGAAGAAGTTCGAGGCGCTGCTATTCAGGACGCGTAAATCAGCGTCCGTCTAACCCACAGGGCCGGAACTTGTTTCCGGCCCTGTCTACCCTGGAACTGACCTGTGACCGTGCAGCAAGCAAACCCCAAGGACACACTCCAGAACAAGCGCCTGATCACTCGCGCTGCGTTTTTTGGGCTGTTCCTGCTGGCACCGGTTCTGAACATCTTTCGCTATGACTTAACGGAAGCCCGATTTGTCCTGCTTGGCTTTCCGCTTTCGTTCAATCTGAATCTCGACTGGGTGGTGCAAAGTTCTCCTGCGGACGTCGCCAGCCAGGTTCTACTGTGGTTTATCCTCCCCATTCTTGTTCTGGTTCCCCTTGTGCTTTGGGTTGCCTGGAAATGGGGCCGAATCTACTGCGGTTGGTTGTGCCCGCATTTTTCTGTGGTGGAAACCATCAACGGCTTGATGACCCGCATGACCGGCCGCCCGACACTCTGGGAAGCCTTAAAAAAAGGCCGTCGTGGCAAGGTTATACATTGGGCTGGCCTAACACTGGTGTGCAGCCTGATTGGCTTCTCCTGGGCTTTGGCAATGCTTTCTTACCTGCTGCCACCCATTCCGCTCTATACAGACTTGGTTACTGGCAACCTAAGCTTCTACCCGGCAATTTTCCTGACGATAGCAACCTTGGTGTTTACTCTGGATTTCCTATTTGCTCGCCATCTCTTCTGCAAATACGGTTGTGCTTTTGGTGTGGTGCAGAGCATTGCCTGGATGACCCACGGCCGCGGCCAGTTAGTAACGTTTGACACCACTCGGGCGGCAGCCTGCCGGGACTGTACCAAAGCCTGCGATGAGGCCTGCCCCATGCGGCTACCCACCCGCAGTCACAAACGCGCAAAATTCTCCTGCACTCAGTGCCTGCAATGCGTGAGCGCTTGCCGTGAGGTGCAAAAAAATAATCCGGAAGGCAGTCTGCTGCACTGGCAGCCAGGCGAGCCCAGCCGGCAAACAATTCTAATTCCTGTTCGCCAATTAACCACCGGCCCCCAGCGTGACAGCAAGCCTGTCAGCTCGCAGGCCTAAAAGGAACTCGAAATGGAAGAATGGGTCGGCTATAAATGGCATGAGTACATCACCCGCCAAGCTTTGGGCGAATTTCCAGAGCACGCCGTTTACCTAAAAGACGAAGCCCGCAGTTTGGGCATCGTGTTCCGCGCCTTCGGAGGCGACCCGGCGCTCAGCCTGGTGACCGCAGAACCTCGACATTTTCGCCTGCGCCGCAAATTTTTGCACAAGCTCGCGGGAACACACCGTAAATTTGAACTGGCATGGCGGGACGACCAAAACCTGCGCCTGCCTGAAAAAGTTGCCCGTTTCCCATCGAAGCAGTTAAACCGGGATCTCTACATCTGGCTAGCTGCACTTGCGGCCACCCCGGCCCCGGCGGACAGTGATTGGTTTACCGGAAACCAAGCTCTGGTGCAGGATGTTCTCTCACGCTGGCCGGGACTGGAAAATGTTTACCAGCGTCTGGTCAAGCACGTTTTATACTGGCGCCCTGACCCAGACAGCCTGACCGACCCGGAGGCAATCCGCGAACAGGCCATCTGCCAAGCTCTGATTCATCCCGGCAGCGTTCCTGCCCTGCCATCTGCCGACACAGACCCCTGGCCCGTCATCCTGTGGCTGTACCCGGCTCTGGAGCAAGGAAAAGCCAGCGGGCAGGTAACCGGCGATGAGGACACCCAGTCAAGCCCGGGCGGCCTTACCAAAAAGAACAAGCGCAAGCAGGCAGAACGAGTAGAAGCCTTTGACCGCGACCAGGGCCTGATGATTTTCCGGCTGGAAAGCCTGTTTTCCTGGACTGAGTTTATTCCTGTTGACCGGGCGGGCGACGATACCGACGAAGAAGATGCCGAAGCCGTTGCCAATGATATGGACATGATTTCCGTATCCAACGACCGTAAAGAAGCCTCATCGGCGATCAAGTTTGATCTGGATTTACCTTCGGAGGAACACGACGACCTGCACCTAGGCCCTGGCATTCATTTGCCGGAGTGGGACTGGCGAAGCCAAAGTTATCGTGAAGCCTTCTGTTGCCTCCAGCCCTTGTTAGCCAAGGACGCGGTACCGGCGGAGCTTCCCGAAGCTTTGCGTCGACCCGCAAAGCGTCTACAGCGCCAGTTCAGTGCCCTGAAGCCTCTCAAGCAATGGCAAAAGCGGCAAGTAGACGGTGATGAACTGGATCTGGACGCTTGTCTCGAACGGGAAGTCCAACACCGGCGCGGTCAGGGCATTATCGATCAAAAGCTGTTCCGCCGCTGCCAACAAAGCCAGCGTGATCTTGCCTGTCTGGTACTGGCAGACATATCGCTATCGACTGAAACTTACATTAACAACCAGCAGCGCGTTATCGACGTTGCCCGTGACGGCCTGCAACTGCTCAGTGAAGCGTTACAGGCAAGTCGCGACCCCTTTGCGCTGTTCGCGTTTTCATCCCGGCGCCGCGACCACGTGCGATTCCATCATCTGAAAAGCTTCGACGAGCCCTATACCAGCACCATTCGTGGCCGGATACAGGCACTGGAACCGGGCTTCTACACCCGCATGGGCGCCGCCATTCGCCAAGCAACCAAACTGCTGGAGACGCGCCATGAGCATCAGAAAATTCTGTTGCTGCTGACCGATGGCAAGCCTAACGATCTGGACATCTACGAAGGGCGGTACGGCGTGGAAGATACACGCATGGCGGTGCAGGAAGCGCAAAAGGCAGGGCTAACCCCCTTCTGCGTCACCATTGATGACGAGGCTAGCGAATACCTGCCCTATGTATTCGGCAGCAGTAACTTCGTGGTTATTCGCGACCCGGCACAGTTGCCGTTGCAGCTTCCTAAACTCTATCTGAATCTGACACAGTGATATGGGTGGTATGAGCAATATGACGAATCAGAACCTTTCTCCAGACCCGAATACTCGCCAGCTGCCCGGCGATATAGCGGTATGGATATTCATTTTCGCCGAACTGGCAGTATTCGGCATAATGTTCATAGGCTTTGCCGTCGCCCGCAGCATGGACCCGGCCACTTTTCATGCGGGCCGCGAAGCTCTGCACCCGCTAATCGGCCTGCTTAATACCGCTGCACTGATCACTGCCAGCTATTTCGTTGCAACGGCTGTTCACCAGCTCCGTCACAGGCACTCGGGTGTGCAATGGCGGCTGTGGCTGGCTGTTGCGGTTTCCTGCATTTACACCGTTGGCAAAATGTACGAGTACGTGAACCTTTACAGCCAAGGCTACAATCTGGGTACAGATACTTTCTTCATGTTCTACTTTTTCCTGACGTTTTTTCACTTCATGCACGTCATTTTGGGGCAGGTCATTCTGGTTGTTCTTGCGGTTAAAGTGGGCAACGGCGACTACGACGGTTCGGATATGAATGGCATGGAGTCTGGCGCTTCGTACTGGCACATGGTGGATTTGGTGTGGCTGGTGTTGTTTCCGATGATTTACGTACTGGCCTAGGGAGGGCTTGGAATGCTGACAGTCTATTTTGCACTGATGATTTGCACGGCCCTGCCGGTGATCGCTCTAAAGGCTGGGATAGGCCCGGAGTTTCTGGCGTGGCTGGTGTTCGGAATGGTGATTGTGAAAGCTATGTTACTGGTAGACCACTTCATGGAGATGAAACACGCCCCGCGGGGGTGGAGGCTGATAGCACAGTCCTGGGCGCCGGTGGTTATTGTTGCTGTTGCTGGGTTTCATACGATTACGTGATGGAAGTCAGTCTTCCTGACTGTACTCAAACATTGTGCAAGGCGTCAGGGAGGACAGTTTTCCAAAACACGTTGTGAATACGTCCTTGTACGCTTGGCTCGCCATCCATGGCTCCGCACAGTTTTGGAAAACTGTCCTCCCTGACGCCGTCTAACACTGAGTTAGAGCCACTTAGCCGGAAACAAAGGTGGCTTATCAGACATAGCCTGAGCAAGTGAGATCATTCCCCACAACACAAACCCTGTGTGTAATGCGATTGCCCAAACCAGCGCGAACGTACCGAAGTGGCCAACATCGCCGAAAAACATCCAGCTAAGGAGAACACCTGAACTGATCAACACAAAGCCAAGCAATGACATGAACAGAGCCGCACGGGTATGCGCCCTGCGAAGTTCATTCGTTCCTGAGCTGTTAATAAACAGCCAGAGCAAAACCAGAAAACCGATAACCGGCGTTGCCAGCAAATTCAGCAAATACCAAACAACGGGAACAATCGCTCCGCTAGCGGGTTTCTTCCGGGCGCCCGAATACTGCATATACCACCTCCATTAATGAAATAACTGTTGCTTCGTCATCTGACAATGGCTCAATCATGCCCGCGCGGCAGGCTATCTCTGCAGGCAAGCCAGCGCGGATCAATAGAGCCGTGTGTATTAGCAGCCGGGTTGACGCGGCCTCTTCAAGGTCGTGATCTTTAAGATTGCGCAGCGCTGTCGCGAGGTTCACAAGCTGTTTGGCAAGATCGCGGTCGCATCCGGACTCTTCCGCTACGATGGTTTGCTCTGCCTCTTCGGCGGGGTAATCAAACCGCAAGGATACAAATCTCTGGCGCGTGCTGGGCTTCATGCCCTTGAGTAGGCTCTGATAACCCGGGTTGTAGGAAACCACCAACATAAAGCCGGGTGCTGCGGTGAGCAGTTCTCCTGTTCGCTCTATGGGCAATTCCCGGCGGTCGTCCGCCAGCGGGTGTAGCACTACCGTTGTGTCTTTACGGGCTTCAACCACTTCATCCAAGTAGCAAATACCGCCTTCACGAACCGCGCGGGTCAATGGGCCATCCTGCCAATAGGTGCCTTCCGGGCCGATGAGGTGCCGCCCAACAAGATCGGCGGCGGTCAGGTCGTCGTGGCAGGCTACGGTATAAACCGGCCGGTT
>Ga0209075_1002741_pt1 | contig 15249 bp, 13 predicted proteins | sample Stecom2011_FD_187523 | JGI IMG/M metagenome (GOLD analysis project Ga0209075, IMG submission 187523) | Agricultural soil microbial communities from Utah to study Nitrogen management - Steer compost 2011 (SPAdes) (version 2) | ecosystem: Environmental > Terrestrial > Soil > Agricultural land... | reverse complement strand
CAAGCTCTTGTACTCTTTTTTGTCTTATAAAAAACGTGTATGTAAATATCTTAAAGATCGCTGTTAGTCTGTCGCCCCGGGGAAAACCAAACGGTGTTCCTTCCAAAAGCGGGTGCAAAGATAGAGATTGTTTTTTTAGCATCCAAACAATTCAACAAGAAAAGTTGATATTTTTCTTTCTTTTTTCCTGCACGCACCCTTAAGATAATACATTTCAACGAGATAACAAAATCAACAAAATTCAACTTTTTTCTTCCCCCGGGAGTCGCGTCTTAAAAAATTGATACGGGGTACAGGGGGAATGACATTTTATGAGTAACTTGCAGCCGATTTTAAACTACATGATTCATGAGAGGTATTATCCGTATCTTACAACGATTCCTGCCACCCTATAAGAAATACGTGTTCTTGGCATTTTTTTTCAACATGCTTACCGCAGTGCTGAACGTTTTCTCGCTGGCCACTATTATCCCGATTCTTCAAGTCTTATTTAAGGTGACTTCGGGTGTTTATGAATTTATCCCGTGGAAAGGTACCGACGCATCGTTCGTGGATATTGCCCTGAACAATGCCAATTGGTACATCACCATGCTAATCGAAACACGCGGAAGTAGCTTCACCCTGTTGATGCTTGCCGTGGTCTTGATAAGTATGACGCTACTGAAGACGGCAAGTGCCTATTTTGGCTCCTACTTTATTGTACCTGTAAAAACAGGAGTGGTAAAGGATATGCGTGACCGGATCAACGACAAAATTCTTTCCTTGCCACTCGGATTTTTCACGGAAGAGAGAAAGGGAGATATCTTGGCTCGAATATCGGGAGACGTGAATGAAGTGGAAAACTCGGTAATGAGCTCGTTGGATATGCTTTTCAAGAATCCGATCCTAATCCTTATTTACTTGGTCACGATGATTGTTTTGAGCTGGCAGCTCACTCTCTTCGTGTTAGTCGTACTCCCGATAATGGGGATGGTGATGGGGCGCGTAGGGAGAACATTGAAAAGAAGTTCGTTTGAAGCACAAAATAAATGGGGAGAGCTGATGTCGCAGGTGGAAGAAACCCTAAGTGGCCTTCGGGTAATTAAAGCATTTAACGCGGAGGAGAAGATATCTAAACGCTTTCACGCGGGAAGTGACTTGTTCCGCCGAATGTCGAACCGGATATCTCGCCGCCAATACCTGGCGCATCCCATGAGCGAGTTTTTGGGCACTATCACCATCGCCATCGTGCTCTGGTTCGGGGGTTCACTTATCCTCAGCGGCGACGGAATGATTGATGCAGCCACTTTCATCTATTATTTAACCATCTTCTACAGCATTCTTAACCCCGCGAAAGAGTTTTCGAGATCGGCATACGCGGTACAACGCGGATTGGCCTCCATGGAGCGCATTGATAAAATACTGGATGCTGAAAATACAATCGTGGAATCGGCACGGCCCAAAAAGGCGAACTTCAAAGAAGTCATTGAATACAGGGATGTATGGTTCCGTTACAAAGAAGATTGGGTAATCAAAGGGGTCAATCTCACGATTGGCAAAGGAAAAACCATCGCCCTGGTCGGCCAATCCGGATCGGGAAAATCGACAGCTGCCGACCTGCTTCCGCGGTTTTATGATATCCAAAAGGGGGGAATATTTATAGATGGGGTAAATATAAAAGAGATGGCACTGCACGATTTACGATTGCTAATGGGAAACGTGAATCAAGAGCCCATCCTATTCAATGATACTTTTTATAACAATATTGCCTTCGGGGTAAGTCAAACTACCGAGAGCCAGGTGAAAGAAGCGGCGAAAATCGCGAATGCGCACGATTTTATCATGGCAACCAGCGAGGGATATCAGACCAATATCGGAGACAGGGGAGGAAAGCTCTCCGGCGGGCAACGCCAACGTATAAGCATCGCACGAGCGATATTGAGGAATCCGGAAATATTAATTTTAGACGAGGCGACTTCGGCACTCGACACCGATTCTGAAAGGCTCGTTCAAGAAGCATTAGATAACCTGATGAGAGACCGCACGACCATCGTGATTGCTCACCGGCTTTCCACGATTAAAAATGCCGATGAGATTCACGTGCTAAAGGAGGGCGAGATCGTTGAATCGGGTCAACACTCGAGCCTATACGCCCTGGGCGGGTACTACACGAAACTGTGCGATATGCAAGGCGACTTAGTCGAATAATTACTCCTTTGAGATTACTGTTTCTTTCTCGATTTTCTCTAATAGAGTATCAACCGCTTCGAAGGGTGAATTGATGCTCCGAAACTCGGGCACTATCTCTTTCATTTTTTTCACCGTACGCATATCATCGTAATCGTATGAAACACGAATAAGCGTATCCACCATCTTGCTCACCTCGCTGTATTCGTATTCGCGTACATTGGCAATCATGATTTTCTCGTGGTGAGTGGGTTTGGTGTGCTCCGCCTGATTGAGTAGCTCCTCGTAGAGCTTCTCACCATGTCGTAGGCCGGTAAATTCAATTTTAATACTCTTCATCCCCGATAAACGAATCATCCGTTTAGCCAGGTCTAGAATGCGGACCGGTTTACCCATATCAAAAATATAGATCTCTCCTCCCCTGCCCATGGCACCCGCCTCCAGCACCAGCTGACACGCCTCGGGGATGGTCATGAAATAGCGAATGATTTCGGGATGAGTCACCGTTACCGGCCCCCCGTGCTTTATTTGATCTCTAAAAAGAGGAATCACCGACCCGTTGGAACCCAACACGTTGCCGAACCGAGTAGTGATAAATTGAGTAGGCCGATCACTTTTCCCTTCCATATGTTTAGAAAGCGACTGCACGTATATTTCACAAATTCTCTTTGAGCACCCCATCACGTTCGAGGGGTTTACCGCTTTATCGGTAGACACCATCACGAATTTACGCGCGTTGAATTTCACCGCCAAGTCTGCCACAATTTTTGTACCCAATATATTTGTCTGCACTGCCTCCGACACGTTCACCTCCATCATGGGCACGTGTTTATAAGCCGCGGCATGAAAGATGTATTGCGGCCGTGTACGCGAAAAAACGCGTTCCATGCGAGAAGCATTGCTCACGTTGGCCACGACAACCTCGGCACGCAGCTCTCGCCACTGCTCCTGCAACTCGAGACGCATATCGTGTAGGGGTGTTTCGGCTTGATCGATTAAGATGATGCTATACGGGTTGAACTTGGCAACCTGGCGGACAATTTCGCTACCAATTGAACCGGCAGCACCGGTAACCATTACCCTTTTACCTTCGATGTTCGACGCGATCTCCAGCATATTGATATGAATAGGATCCCTGGGTAAAAGGTCCTCGATCTGCACATCCTTCAACTGCTCCTTGCGCGTGATGGTTCCATTCCACTCGTTAATAGGAACGGTTGTAAGCAACGAAATATTGTGGTCCACGAAGTTAGCCAGCATGTTCGAGTTTTTAATTTCATCCATCTTTTGAGGCGACACGATGATTGTTTTCACATCTTTGCTCTCGAGTATTCGAAAGAGGTTCTCGTTATTCGCGTGAATGGTCACTCCCATTAACTCTTTCCCTACCATGTGATTCTCATCAGAGATAAAACCAAGCACACGATAATTGAACTCACTATTGCCTTTAAGTGCTTTTGCTACACTGATTCCCGCTTCTTTCGTACCATAAATGAAAACATTCACCGGCTTGGCACTACTGCCTGTTATCGCCTCGTAAACCTCTTTTACAAGGATACGGGAGAAAATCATTAAGAAGATATTCAAGAAGAAAATAGCAACAAAGGTGATATCGGAAAGATGGAAACCTTGGCTATACCGCTGCAACACTTTTACTGCCAAGTAAGTAAGGCCGTAACCGACAACAAGCGAGTAAGTGATTCTTAACAAATCGGTGAAGGATGAAAAACGCAAAATACCGCTAAAGGTACGGAACGTGACAAACGTAATGGTATTAAAAAGGACCAAGAGAATACACAACGTGGTACCATCTCCTCTTACCTCAGGCGTAAGACCGCTAAAACCATACATGACCAAATACATGGAAAGGCATGAAAAAACGATCATGAGAAGATCCATTACGAGAATCGCCGACCGGGAAAGCACCCTACGCGACAAGAAATTTTGAATAATTTTGCTCATAAAGATTCTGTTTAACGCCCATCCTATCTTACGACAGGCGGTATATAGGTATAAACATTCCGGCGGCAATAAGGTTTGATACAAACCCCGCCATACTATTTCCTGCTCCGGGGCCTACCCCCTGTATGCTTCGTTTATAATTGCTTCCCTGTCTGTTTTACCTGTTTCAATCAACTCGACACCCTTTTTAATAAGCGGGTCGTCTTTGTAATAGGCTTCCCAGAAACCCTCTTCACCGAAAAAATTTCTTACGATATACGCGTGCATCACGTTATCCAGCAAGTCGCTCGACTCCTGTATATAATAGGGCCGCCTACGAATACCGTGATGATCGGCATAACTCACCAGGTTTAACAGCAATGGCTGTTGAAGAAGGTATTTGTGAAGCTCTTGCCAAGTTTCAAAACTGTTTAGTTTTTCCCGGTTCACATCGGAGTAGAGCATCGCGTACTCTTCATCGAGCCGCCTATTTACCACCGCGTTATAATAGGAGTTGATCCCCGTTGTATCTCTGGCAATAAACAGATCGGGCATGATGCCATCCCCTCCATACACGGTTCTACCGCCCAACGTGGTAAATGGAACGAGATTATTCGTGGTGTCCACGTTCACGTAGTCGCCCCGCAAGTATCGATTTATCGCGTCCATCTCGTATTCGTCGTATTTTCCTTTCTCGTATCCCCTTTGGATAGATCTGCCGGAAGCCGTGTAATATCTTGCCACGGTAAGCCGAACCGCCGAACCGTCGGGGAAATTGCGCTGGCTTTGCACCAGTCCCTTTCCGAACGAACGCCTCCCGATAACCAGCCCTCTATCGTGATCCTGTATCGCCCCGGCGAATATTTCACTGGCAGAAGCACTCAGCTCATCAATCAAGACAACCACATCGTCCTCCTTGCATGTTCCTGATCCATTGGCGTAGTTATCCGCCCGAGGGAAGTTCCTTCCTTCGGTATAAACAATCAGGTCGCCTTTGTCAAGAAACTCGTTAAGCATGGCCACCACCACATCAAGCGACCCACCGACATTACCCCGTAAGTCGATCACGAAACCGGTTGCTCCCCTACTTTTCAACATAGAAATTGCTGAAATGAACTCACTGAAAGTGTTGAACCCGAAGTTCCGCCCGAGTTTAATAAATCCGATCTTATCCGTGAGCATATAAGTCGCGTTTACGCTGTTCATCGGGATGTCGTCCCGCGTTACGGTAATATTGATCAAGTCATCCGCCTCGTTACGCCGTATCCCGAGCGTAACTTCCGATCCGCGTTCGCCGCGCAATGTTTTTAAAACATCCTCGTTTTGAATCTTTTTTCCTGCCATTAGGCTATCATCCACCATCACTATCCGGTCCCACGGCATGATACCGGCCGCTTCAGAAGGCCCTCCGGGAACGATGCTCGTGACCACGATCGTGTCTCTTAACACGTAAAAGCTGACTCCGATACCGGAAAAGTGGCCCTCCAGGTCTTCATTTACCCGCTTCATCTGCGCGGCTGAAATATACTCCGAGTGCGGATCCAGTTCGTGAATGATATGGGGCAGCGCGTCTTCCACAAGCAGTCGCGTGTTAACCGTGTCAACGTACGACTCCCGGATGTAGTTTAAAACAGCATCGATCTTTCCCGAGCTCTCCATCCGTCCCGAAGCACCGAACTGCCCATATTTACTCCCTACAAATACTCCTATCGCGATTCCTATACTTACCCAAATCGGGAGCCATACTCCTATTTTTTTTCTTGAACTCATCCAATTCCTTTCTCTTATTTTTATTTGCCCATTTCAACGGCAACCAGATCAATCTCTGCTCTTTTCAACAGGTCAACCCCATCGCTCAAACGATAAACGTCGGCATATACCACCCTTTTTATCCCGGCTTGAATAATCAGTTTCGCGCACTCGATGCAGGGCGATGAGGTCACGTAGAGCGTGGCACCCTCGCTACTATTGTTGGAACGAGCCACCTTGGTTATGGCGTTTGCTTCCGCGTGCAACACGTAGGGCTTCGTGGTATCCTGCTCATCCTCGCAAACATTTTCGAAGCCGGAAGGCGTACCGTTATACCCGTCCGAGATTATCATTTTCTCCTTCACCAGAAGCGCTCCCACCTTTCTACGTTTACAATATGAATTCTCGGCCCAAATAAAAGCCATGCGCATGTAGCGTTCATCCAGTTGGGTCTGCTTATCTTCGTTTTTTTTCATTTCAACTATTCAACGGCTTTTAAACTCATGTCGAGGCTTTTCACGGAGTGCGTGAGTGCGCCCACTGATATATAGTCCACCCCCGCCTCGGCATAATCACGGATATCGTCGCGCGTGATCCCGCCGGACGACTCGAGTTCGACCCTCCCTGCCACCATTCGCACGGCCTCGCGGGTGACCTCGGGAGAAAAGTTGTCGAGCATGATTCGATCCACCCCTCCAACTTCCAGTGCTTCGGTCAATTCGTTAAGGTTTCTCACCTCAATTTCGATCTTAAGATCCCGGTTTTTTTCCTTCACGTAGCGATGTGCACCCCGAATAGCCTGTTCAATTCCTCCTGCAAAATCAACATGATTATCTTTTAACAAAATCATATCAAAAAGCCCAAGACGATGATTTTCACCGCCACCAATTTTCACCGCCTGTTTTTCTAAAATACGCATTCCCGGGGTGGTTTTTCGCGTATCAATCACTTTTGCTTTCGTGCCCTTTAGCAACCCTACATATTCTCGGGTAACGGTGGCTATGCCACTCATCCGCTGCATGATATTTAGGACAATCCGCTCCGTTTGCAAGAGTGAGTGCACTTTTCCTGAAACAACAAAGGCAATATCGCCCGGTTTTACCGGGGCACCATCCTTCAGTAACACCTCCAGTTGCAAGCCGGGGTCGAAATTACCGAATACCTTCTTGGCTATTTCAACACCCGCGAGAACGCCCGCTTCTTTGACAAGCAGCTGTGAACGACCCATTTCCGACTCGGGTATACTGCACAAAGTAGTGTGGTCTCCCTCGCCGATATCTTCGGCAAAGGCCAATGTTATAAGGTTATTGATTAACTCTTTTTCATCCATAGTTTAAACGAAATCCAAATCCATTCATTCAATTGATAAACAGATCAACTGTACGTTTTGTTATAAATTCACCCAATTTCACTACAAAAGTACAAAAAAAACGTTACATTTGTGGTTATCGGGACATTATTCGTCTTTGAAGATCAATTTATTTCAATAAATGAGGCTATAATCGCGATGAAGATAGGTTTACTCTCCGTGGGGAAGACGGACAACAAGCATTTTGCACGTATTATCGAAGATTACACGAAAAAAATAAATTATTACCTGCCCTTTGAGATGATATATGTACCGGACGTGAAAAACCGGGGGAGGCTGCCTACTACCGAAATAAAGAAGGCAGAGGAGGAAAAGTTACTCGCTGCAATGCATCCATCCGATCAGGTAGTACTGCTTGACGACAAGGGGAAACAATTGGATTCTCCCGGTTTTTCCGTTTATCTCGAAAAGAAAATGATTTCCGTCCCAAAACGGTTACTGTTTATCGTGGGCGGGCCCTATGGGTTCTCGCCCGGGCTGTACAACCGCGCTACCGACCGTTTATCACTTTCGCCCATGACGTTCACTCACGAGATGGTAAGGATGATATTCGCGGAGCAGCTTTATCGGGCTATGACCATCCTTAACAATGAACCCTACCACCACGAGTGATGGGATGTTTACATCATAATTTTCATCGTGCAGGATGGGATAAAATCGCTCAGATTCGATAGAATCATTTAGTTGGTTTATCTTTGTAAAAAAACAGGTCGAAATGGCAAAAAAGAAAACAGTACTCACCATAATGTGGATCGTGATCGCGATAATAGCCCTTGCCGCTATTGCTTCACTCATCATTTTTCCAAGATGGAAAGGAATGTTTTTAGCGGGTAGCGGTGGTTTTCTCATCCTGAATCTCCTCTTATCGATGTTTTTCATTCATCGCAACTTTAAAAACTAACGCGAACAGGCTCACTCCGGTTGGGAAATGACCTCCTCGAACTCGTAACGGAGCTGGTCGAACATCTCCCTTTCTCTTGAAACCATGGATGATTCCATGTGAGAGACCTCGTGTAGCACCCATGTCGCGTTCTCTTTCGACCTTCTTCCAAAAAATCGCAAAGCATTCAAAGCGGATTGGCAGAGTAAAAGAGACTCCTCACCCAAGTCGTTAATGGCACGTTTTAAAACGGCTTCACTCTCCACGCGGCCGACCACTTCCGGATGAACGATACAAAGGCGGGTAAAAAGCCAATACCCGGTGGTACGTGCAGATTCGTCGGCGTGAACCGACCATTTCTCCACCAGCTTATCGGCAAATGGCAGCTCTTGAAATAGATTTTTGCACGCTTGCTCTCGTATCTCTTGATTGGTTATTGACCGGCCCCATTCATCCGCCATTTCGGCCGACATTTCATCGCGGGGAAAAAGCATTGTCGCCAATATTTTTAACTCTCGAACATCTTCACCCCACAACCTCTCGGCTAACGCTGGCCCGAGTTCGTACTTGAGCGATATTTCCTTAATTCGGGAAATAGAAACCCCGAAGTTCATACGAAAATTCACCCCCAACTGACGCATGCTGGCGGCAGTGGCCCCGTCCATCGACAACCTAAGGTCGGTGCGTATATTTTTCAAAACTGTATCCATTACGCCTCTTTTCGTTATTATTATCCTACAAAGTTACTCGATTCATTGAAGGAACTGCCCTCTTTTGCTCAATTTTGACTATTTTTGTACTCTCGAGCGTTGTCCCGCCCGAACATCTATTGAAACAATCATCACGGCCGTGACCAACGTATAGCCCAGCAAGAATTTAAACAGTAAAAACAGATACAATGAGACTTTTATTAATCAGCAACTCCACCAATCCGGGAGAGGGATACCTGGAATACCCGACACCTTACATCAAAGATTTCTTGGGCGAAAAGCCGATAAACGCCGTTTTCATTCCTTACGCGGCGGTCACGTTTTCTTTTGAAGAATACGAAGAGAAAGTAAATAACCGGTTCGTGGAAATTGGTCATCACGTCACAAGCATCCACCGCTTTATTAACCCGGTAGAAGCAATCGAAAACGCCGATGCGATCGTCGTGGGTGGAGGAAACACTTGGCAGCTCGTCGGCATGTTGTGGGAAAAAGGGTTGATGAAGGCAATTCGAAAAAAAGTAAAGGAAGGAACACCCTACGTGGGTTGGAGCGCCGGTTCCAATATCGCCTGCCCTACCCTGAAAACCACGAACGACATGCCAATTACCGAGCCGGGAAAATTCAAAACTCTCAAGCTCGTCCCTTTTCAAATTAATCCCCATTACTTGGACGATCACCCTGCAAACCATGGGGGTGAGAGCCGGGAGACCCGCATTAACGAGTTTATCGAGGTAAACCGCAACGTGTATGTCGTGGGATTACGAGAAGGCACCATGCTCACGCGACAAGGCAATGAGTTGACACTGCTGGGCGACCGTCCTGCACGGCTCTTCAAGTATGGCGAGGAACCGAAAGAATTGACTAGCAACAACGACCTCAGCTTCTTACTCGGATAACAAAAACCGCTATCATACGTCGTTTTTTCGTACGATAGCGGTTTCCTGTTGCTACAATCGATCGCCAAAAATCGAATCGGAATGAAGAAGTAAATCGATATACTGTGCTCTTTTATATACCAGTAAATTATCGTTTTTATTCAACACGCTATTCGATAGTTTCCCCTTGAATTGATCGATGCTCTCGTATCCTTTTCGGCTCATCCAATCACTGATCCCTTGGTTTATTTCGGATATAATACCGATACCGTGCCTATAAACCGCGCTCACTACTTGCACACACGAGGCACCCGACAAGATGAGCTTGATCACGTCTTCGCTGTCAAAAACTCCTCGGCTGCTACACACGTCAGCTTTCACACGGTCGTATAACATCCCCGCGTAACGAAGCGACTGTTTGTAATCACCCTTCCGGCTAAGGTTAAACGCCCTGCGGTGTTTCTCCGTTTCGATATCGATATCGGGCTGAAAAAATGCATTGAAAATTACCATTCCGTCCACTCCCGCTTCATCGATCGCGTGCGCGAAATGGAGAAGATTGGTGTAGTCGGTGCTTAACTTCACGCTTACCGGAATCGAGAGCTGCTCCTTGATAGTGGAAACGATATCGATCTGGCGTTTTTCAATGGCGGCTGCATCTAAATCGAAGCGGGTGGGTGTTTGATACAGGTTAAGTTCTATTCCATCTACACCCGTTTCTTCGATCAGCTTGGCATACCTGAACCAGGAAGACTCATTCACCGCGTTGAGGCTAGCAATGACCGGAACGGCGAGACTCTCTTTTACTTGGCGCAGTTTTACCATGTAATACTCCACGTCGGAACGCTCTATATTCGGGTGAAGCGTGGTCATTTCGGCGTGGATATCATCATATTCGGTTACCAGCTCGTCGTGTTGAAGATTCTCAATTTGGATCTGCTCTTCGAAAATTGTTTTATAAACCACGGCAGCTGCCCCTTGCTGCTCTGCCTTTTTCAAGGTGTCAAGTTGTGAGGATAGCTCACACGCCCCCAGGATAACCGGACTTTTGAGCCGGAGGCCCATGTAGGATGTTTCTAAGTTCTTCATATCATTCTATTTTAATATAATGTGTCAAAAAAAAAGGTCGTTGAAACGTAGTTTGTATTATACAAATATAAACGTTTTTTTATAAAACCGTGCCATGAATTAAAAGTAAATGTTATTGTTGTAGGGGTGCCAAAACTCTGAAACCCTGAGAAAAAGAAAAATCGCTGTAAATCTGTCGACTTACAGCGATTTTTAGTACTCGGAGCGGGACTTGAACCCGCACAGCCTTAATGGCCACAAGATTTTAAGTCTTGCGTGTCTACCATTCCACCATCCGAGCGCACCTTAGATATATATAATCAGGGACTTTTACCAACAGGCAGTTCCCCGTGAAAAGGAGGCGTTCCTCCTATTGAGCGGAAGACGGGACTCGAACCCGCGACCCCGACCTTGGCAAGGTCGTGCTCTACCAACTGAGCTACTTCCGCAAAACCAAAATGCTACTTCCGCAATTATGTTAAAGAGTACCTTGCCAAGGTCGGTTTCATTTCTTCCCTTGGGACAAGGTCGTGCTCTACCCATCCTGAGCTACTTCCGCAATACCAGAATACTACTTCAAGTTGCACCTGAATAGCGAGCAAAAACATGCCCCCTATTTTCGCGACTGCAAATGTAAAGATGTTTCTTCGGTTTTCAAAGTAATTCGTTAAATATTTCACGAATTGGATGGCTTATTGTTTAATGGCTTATGTTGATGCGGGTGTCAATTCCACGGAAGTTGCTCGCGTAACTCGTTTCACGTAGCTGATAAAGAATCCGGTAAGCAATAGATTCAAACACATCGTCAAAACAGAAACAACCAGCAAAACTCCACCCAAATTATAACCTATAGCAATAAAGAGAACACCAGCACCTACCTCACCACGAGTAAACATCCCTACCGAAACGGCAAGACGTTCTTTTGTCGTTCTGTCCTTGTAGAAAAAGAGCGGGAAAAGCTTACCAATATTTGAAATAATAGTGACCATGAACACATGAATAGCAATAATTACCCAAGGCAACATTGGTATACCGGATATAATGGAATTAGATTGCTCTGCTACAGCAGCAAAATCTACTCCAATGAAGAGTGGCATACTCATACCCACCAACAGCATGAATAGGTAAGAAATGCCATTGGACACTCTTTCATCTTTCTGTCGCGGAACGGGACTGTGCTCCCCTTTCATGATCATGCCCAAAACAAATGCTGGCAGAAGAATTTCGATATGAATACTTCCTTCCCCTCCAAAAAAGTAGGTAGAAATCCGATACAGTGCATCAATCAAAAGAAACATAACCACTGAATAGCCCAGAATCCATTTCCATCCTTGGGGTAGATTATAACTCTTCATTTTTTTCCACCCCACTACGATTAGGATAATTGCAACGAAAAGTATCACAAACATTTGCCATCGCATACCAACCATTAAAATCTGCAACGGAATCATCAAAATAATGGTATCCAAATCGTCGAATATGGCCAATATCTGTACTTTTTTATATACCCACGTGAATTTCAACCCAGCTGCCGCGAGCATCGTGAACAAAATGCCGGCGGAGGTTGGAGCGGCGAATCGACTCAATAGAAAGGTCTCTTTCCATGCATCATCGTTATTCCAAATTTGCATTTCGGGGGGAGCCACCACGAAAAGATAGTACAAGGCTACAAGTAACCATGGGAAAGCCGCGGCACCCATTGCAACCGCGTAATCGACGGAATAGGTGCGCCATTGCTTTTTATTTATCTCGAATTCGCGACCAACATTTATCATGATGAAAGCCAATGATATGTACAGCAACGCGTCCAAGATCGTTTTGTAAACGTGAAAACCTGTTCCTAATAAATGAGGAACAAACTGCGATAAAACTAAACCAGCTACCAGTAAAAAAGAAAAAATAAAAACTTTTCTCATCCAAAAAAAGTTAGCGTTATAAGAACCTCACGACACGATAGCGTTGTGAACCTTAAAGGAAAAGTTATATAACCGCGGCAGGCCGAGATTGTTTAAAACAACCTGTAAAAAAAACTTAACACCATTCGTCACACGAAACGTGCCCGGTTGAACGGGAAGGGGATAAACAAGATAACTTTGCAACTCCTCGGTAGCAGGACCCTGCATCACGGTACCGCGACCATAAATCGTCGCGAACACGCTGCCGCAGCTTTCACAGGTGGCTGTACCATCATCCCGAGGAGCGATCTTAATCTCTCGTTTTTTCTCGTGAGGACAGCAAAGATCATACGCGTACAGCTCATTGGCAGTGGCACTCGAAACAATCACGACACCACTGAATCCAAAACGCTCCTCCGGGAATCGCCGGTCTTGCTCGGTAAAAACCTTGAATGACAAAGGGTTTCGCAACACGTGGTCGAGACCATTTAGGATAATTTCAAAATCAACGGGTGCAAATGGTATCGATCCCCTCGGTGTTTTCTCCGCACATGAAAACAAAAAGGAAAAAACCGAAAAAATCACGAAAGAAATCAGCTGTTGCGTAACAATAATATTTTTATTTTTTAATATTTTAGTGCAACGCCTTCGTTCAAACGCTCGTGCAATACAAAGCTTCATCCCTTCATTTTTTTCTCAATTTCCTTGTCCGATATAACATTCACGATAACCTGTCCATCCGGGGTGTAGGTGGGCTCTTTACTAGCAAAGAGCTGACTTACTATTAACAGCATCTCTTCGGAGGTAAGCCCCCTTCCGTAGGGGATAGCCGTCATATTCGCGAGGGAAAGCGCGATCGACTCTTGTACTTCGGCCTTTACATCGGTGTCTGTCTCCATACTTTTACTAATCATCCCTCGCACCAATTCTGTCGGATTATTGTATTCAATTTCGGAAGGAACTCCTTGAATCGCGAAACTCCGGTTGCCCAATTCGCTAAGCTCGAACCCCAACGCCTCCAACTCCCCGCTCACCGATGGCAGGGTAGCAGCTTCTGAAGCGGACAACTCCATCACCTCGGGAAATAAAATGCGTTGCGAGACTCCCTTCCTATTTTGGATCTGCTGTAAATATTTATCAAAGAGTATTCTCACGTGCGCTTTATGTTGATCAATGACCATAAGTCCCGATTTAACGGAAGTAAGAATATATTTTCGCTTGTATTGATAATGTTCCGGGAAAAGTTCTGGTTCTTGATTGGTTCCTTCTTGTTTAAATGCCAACGTAGGTTCTTTTTCTTCTTGAAAATCACCCGGCGATTCTTCACGTTCTCTCTCGCTTTCGAATCCCTCGTATAGTTGCTCCCACCCCAAAGCGGATGATGAAAAAGGATTATAGTCGGGATTCACGTTTACGCGTGGCATTGGAGCCGGTCGTGCAGGGTCGAAAATGGGTATATCGGGTGCATCGTCAGTATCAAAATCGATACTGGGCACGGCGTTGAATTTCCCGAGCGACTCCTTCACGGTCACCATCAATATCTGCCAAAGTGCTTGTTCGTTCTCGAATTTCACTTCGGTTTTAGTGGGATGGATATTCACATCAATCGCGTCGGGGTTAATCTGAAAATAGATAAAATAACTGGGTCTCTCATTCGGGGCAATCAGCTTTTCAAAGGCCACGAGTACCGCTTTATGAAAATAGGGATGGCGAATATAGCGGTTGTTCACGAAAAAATATTGGCTAACTTTCGTTTTCTTGGCAAACTCAGGGCGTGAAACGTAACCGTGTATCTTTCCCAACGTGGTCTCTTCATCAATCTCTATCAGTTGCTGATTGATGTTTTTACCCTCCAGCTGCACGATGCGTTGACGCAATCCCGTTTTGGGTAAATGAAGTGTTTCCACCTCATTTTCGATAAGCGTAAATTCGATTTCGGGATATACCAGTGCCAACCGCTCAATTTCGGTGAATATATTGCGACGTTCGGTTTCATTCGATCGCAAGAATTTTCTTCTCGCGGGCACATTATAGAAAATATTTTTCACCGCGATGGAGGTACCTTTCGCGCACGCGATCACTTCCTGTTTCTCGACCTTCGAACCGGCTATCAGCAATAAGGTTCCTAGCTCATCTCCTTCTTTGCGGCTTTTGACTTCCACGTGCGCGATAGCCGCGATAGAAGGGAGTGCTTCACCACGGAAACCCATGGTTGTAAGCGCAAACAGGTCGTTGGCTTGTCGTATTTTAGAGGTCGCGTGGCGCTCGAATGCCATCCGAGCATCGGTGGCCGACATCCCCACACCGTTATCAATCACTTGGATCAGCGTGCGGCCTGCACCTTTTATATGAATTGTAACTTCGGTTGCACCGGCATCAAGGGCGTTTTCTACCAGCTCTTTCACTACAGAGGCTGGACGTTGAATCACCTCCCCTGCCGCGATTTGGTTCGCGATAGAGTCGGGCAGCAAATGAATAATATCAGGCATAAAGAAATCAGTCTAACGAGGTTTCGCGCTTTTTCATTCAGGAACGAGAAAGATCGTCCTTTAACTCAGGATCCAAAGAAAGAAAAGCCCTAATAACACGATCACCG
>Ga0209075_1002740_pt1 | contig 15253 bp, 13 predicted proteins | sample Stecom2011_FD_187523 | JGI IMG/M metagenome (GOLD analysis project Ga0209075, IMG submission 187523) | Agricultural soil microbial communities from Utah to study Nitrogen management - Steer compost 2011 (SPAdes) (version 2) | ecosystem: Environmental > Terrestrial > Soil > Agricultural land... | reverse complement strand
GAGATCACCGAATAAGCGTAGAATTGTCTTAGTTTTGAGGTCTATTCAACAATAAGAATTACCATGAAAGATTTAAACCAAGCAGATTGGAAGGCACAAATTGAAGCAAATGAAAATGCTGTGATTCTTGATGTTCGTCGTCCTGATGAATGTGAAGAAGGGATTATTCCCAATGCTATCACCATAGATATTATGAATCCTCAGCCCTTTTTGAAAGAAGTTGAGAAGTTAGATAAAAATGTTCCGTACTTCATCTATTGTCGCAGTGGAGCTAGAAGTGGTCAAGCTTGCTTGATTATGGAGGAATTAGGTTTTGAAGAAACCTATAATCTCATTGGTGGTATTCTTGAATGGAATGGCGACATTGTTTAACACTTGAGGCGGAAAAAAACACTTCTGGAGTTATAACTTCACTTTCTTCATTCGAAAAGAAAGAATGTTATCGAATCAAACTAAAAGTACGGTGAAATTCTAATCAAGGTCAATAGACTTAGGCGTTAAGAAAAATATAGAGATTTCTCGTCATTCCATTCCAAGCTTTTGGAATGGAACTCCATCGAAATGACAACTGTCAGGTGGGCGTGTTGAAAAAGGAAGAAAAGCTTTGCTTTTCTTCCTTTTTCACTAACTAAATCCTATACGTTTGTCATTTCGATCATATTTAAAGTTGAAGATTTTAGATATGGAGAAATCTAATAAAACACTTCTGGAGTTATAACTTCATTTTCTTCATTCGAAAAGAAAGAATGTTATCGAATCAAACTAAAAGTACGGTGAAATTCTAATCAAGGTCAATAGACTTAGGCGTTAAGAAAAATATAGAGATTTCTCGTCATTCCATTCCAAGCTTTTGGAATGGAACTCCATCGAAATGACAACTGTCAGGTGGGCGTGTTGAAAAAGGAAGAAAAGCTTTGCTTTTCTTCCTTTTTCACTAACTAAATCCTATACGTTTGTCATTTCGATCATATTTAAAGTTGAAGATTTTAGATATGGAGAAATCTAATAAAACACTTCTGGAGTTATAACTTCATTTTCTACATTCGAAAAAAGGTCAACTAAGATTCAAAATCACTCTCATAAAAAAAGGAGACCAATTACGGTCTCCTTTTTTCTGTATTGTTATCGCAATGTTATTTACTCACAACTCCTTTAATGGTCACTATTTTTTGTGAACCTGGAATGTTAGCTGTAACTGTTACGTTCTTATTCATTGGAGAACCTTCTTGACCTGGGTTTGATTTGAAAGTCACTTCTAACTCGCCTTCTTCCCCTGGCATAATTGGCTCCTCTGGTTTACGTGGAACTGTACATCCACATGAAGCCTTAGCATCGTTAATGATTAACGGCTTGTCTCCAGTATTCTTAATTTTAAATACAGTAGAAACTGAGGTTTCCTTTGGAATATTCCCAAAATCATGAACGCTTGGCAAAATTTCCATTGTAGTTTGGTTGGCTAACCTTTCCTTTTCTGCTTCTTCTTGTTGCTTTCTTCTTTCCTCTGCCGCCTTTTGTAATTCTTCAGCCGATTGTGAACCTGCAGAAAGTTTAGAACGTTTTGCACCCTCTTTCACTTCAATATTCGAATCTACTCCGCCATCATTTGTACATGAAAATGTTAACATTGCAATCGAAAATACCCAAATCATTTTTTTCATAATAATACCATTCTTTGTTTATTGTACTACAAATATATAAAATGTAAAATACCTATTAGTTTTCTATCAAATTCATTTTTTCATAAGTTCCACTTTTCAGTGTTTTATAGGCTTCCATAAAGATTTCATTCTTTACATTAAAGATCTGATAGAAAGCTTCATAATCCCACAAGTTTTGAGCAACCATGGCTTTTAATCTTATTTTCAATAAATCACCACTAATGTCAAAATCTTCTTGTACAAAAGTCAAACTACTGTCTTGTTCTACTGCATAGTCGAAAAACTCATCTAAAAACTCCTGGTCAACTTCAAAATTATTTTTGAATGATGTGATATCCTTATGTTTGTTTTTAATGGCTTTTCTGTTCTTGTTTGCATATTCTAATGTAAAAGTATTGATGACTCCAGAACGGCTTAAATCCCTATAAAAATCAGAATATTCCAGGGTATCTAAAGGAACAAAGATATCAGGCATAATTCCTCCTCCTCCATATACATCACGATCTTTCATCAATGTTTTATGAATTAACGAATCCGGTAAATCGATGCTGTCTCGGTGCATCATTTCTCCATGAAGGTATCTTTCCATATAGTCGTTTCTATAGGCTTGCTTGTCCTCATATGGTTTTTGAATAAAACGTCCGCTTGGTGTGTAATATCTTGCTATGGTTAATCTTAATTGTGCTCCATCTGAAAGTTCAATTGGACGTTGAACCAATCCTTTTCCAAAAGAGCGTCTTCCTACAACTAGCCCTCTATCCCAGTCTTGAATTGCTCCAGATAAAATTTCACTTGCTGATGCTGAACTTTCATCAATCAACATAACCAATCTTCCTTTTTCAAAGTCTCCTTTTTTATCAGCCACTAAAACACTTCTCGGTTGACTTCTTCCTTCAGAATAAACGATTAATTTATCATCAGATAAAAATTCATCTGCCACGTACTTCGCAGCATATAATAGTCCACCACCATTTCCTTGTAAGTCAAAGATCAAATCTTTCATTCCAGCTTTTTTCAAAGTCTTAATTGCTGAATTTACTTCTTCTTGTGTCGTTCTCGAAAAATTGGTCAATTTTATATATCCTACTCTATCATCTACCATATAAGCACTTACGACAGAATGAACAGGGATGTTATCGCGGGTAATCGTGTATTCAATGGTTTCTTCTTTACCTCTGAGTATCGTAATTTTCACTTTAGATCCTTTTTCTCCAAGCAAACGCTCTCTTACACCTGAATTTTTGAGACCTACTCCAGCGACTAATTCGTCATCTACTTTAATGATTTTGTCACCTGCGCGAACACCAAGTTTTTCTGAAGGTCCTCCAGGAATTGGGTTAACAACCAAAAGCGTATCTTTTAGAATATTGAAACGAATTCCAACCCCCACAAAACTACCGTTGATTCTTTCATTGGCTTGCTCTACTTCTTCGGCAGGAATATAAGTTGAATGAGGGTCTAATTTTTCAAGCATCGAAATAATGGCCGCTTCTGAAATTTCTTTATTCGGAACATCATCCACATACATACGATCGATATAGGTGTAGACTTCATACATCCTCATCATGTTTGGATCTTCTTGTTGCGAAAAGCTTATTCCGGTTAGAAATAGTGTGGTTATTGCAAATAATATTTTGTTCATGGTTTTATAATTTGTTTGACTACTATCAAATCTAACTCCAAAAATAGTAGTTCATCATTATTTTAAACGCTTAAGTTAAAGATTTGTTTTTATTTTCAACCTTTTAAACATACAATTGTTAATCCTATTGTGCGCTATCAGGTGCAAAACACAAGACATTTAGCTTAGTTTTGTAGGTATAATTAAACTCGTATCATGCGGATATTACTCATTTCTTTATTACTTCTTTCATTTCAACTTTCTAGTTATGCTCAAATTTTAGAATTTGATCAACTCGAAATGCGCTATGATCAGAAACAATATAAAAGTGTTTATAGAAAAGCGAACCGTTTGTTGGACAATCCTGTTTATGACTTTTCATTTGTTCCTCGCTATTATTTGGCCCTTTCTAAACTCCAATTGGCACAGGATGATAAATGGAGAAGAAGAAATAAATATGCTATTGAAGAAGCGCAGCAAACCTTTAAAGAATTAAAACAAACGCACGAAGGTCGAGAAATCTTGCGTGCCCATCAATATGAATTAAGTATACTGAAAAGCGACCTGAGTCAATGGATGAACGAACTAAGCCTAGATGGTGATCGTCAAACGTTTGCTTTAATTGAAGATATTGTGGAAACAATTTTCACAGACGTCCCCGATGTTGCTGAAATGAAAGAAGACCATGTTGTACCTGAAGTTGATGTTGTCGTTGAAGAAGTGGTTTCAATCTCAAAGCAAAGAGCCAAAATTCTTGAGCTGTCAAACGATTTGCTAGGCGTACCCTATAAATGGGCAGGGAATACTCCCAAAGGATTTGATTGCAGCGGTTTTACTTGCTATGTTACAGAGAAAGGGACGGATAAAAAATTAAGTCGTCGTGCTGCTGACCAATATAAAAATGCAATTAAAGTCAAACGTAAAAATGTTCAACCTGGCGACTTTGTCTTTTTCGACAATGGTTCAGGGATTTCACACGTAGGTATTGTTTATTCAACCAACAACAACAGTGTTCAAATGATTCATGCCAGTACAAGTGTCGGAATTTCAATTGTTGATATTTATCAATCTTCTTATTGGAAACAACGTATCGCCGGATTTGGAACTTATTTTAAAGACTAATTGTGGGTTTACGGGTAATGACAAGTAGAACGCTTAATAAAGAAGCAATCCCTCCTACAATAACGAAAACACGTACATTCATTAACGATTCGATATTCAGTATCAAAACACTTGACAAGAAAAGAAAAACAGCATAATTAAGGATGCTCAATATTTTTTGTGATTGGTTTAATCCTTTTTTTATAAATCCACCTAAAATCGCAAAAATTCCTGTTCCTATCTGAAAGAGACTTCCTCCAACAAATACTTTCCATAATTCCAATAACAAATCAGGTTCTATTAGGCCCATAATCGGAAAGATCAAAGGAATGGCCAATACTATGAAAACCAAAACAAATAATAATCGAGAAAGCTCTTGATGATGAACAAACCAACCCAGCGAAAAGAGGGTCAAAAACACAGAGGATAAAAGCACTAAATACTTAAAGTTATTCACGAAGTTAATCACCCCTGTGAACATCAGCAAAGCCAAAACAATAATACTTAATAATCCAAGTATGCTTAATAACCCAATTGGTCTGTTCATTATATGATTGTTTTATTCAGTAGCAACATCATCTTCTTTTTTCATCAAGAAATCCTTAAAGAAAAATCCTCCTATTAAAATGAACAATAGAATCGATCCTGCTAATGCAATATTGTTTGCTGTTTTAAATTTAGGCACTTCAAATCGCATTTCTAAAGTGTAATTCCCTGCAGGAAGTTCAATTCCTCTGAGCAAGTAGTTGACCCTTTCTATATCGACCAATTCCCCATCTATGTAGGCATTCCATCCCTTTGGATAATAAACCTCTGAGAACACTGCAAATTGTTGCTCTTCAACGTTTACCTGATAACTCAATGCATTAGGCGCATAAGAAGTCATTTCAATGCTTCCTTCTCCACTATAGGTTAACGAAGACAAGTTATTTGCTACCGCTTCTCCTACTATAACTTCATTTTTAGGGTCAAAATTATGAATCGATTGTACACTTACAAGAGTAGTAAAACTCCCCAATGTGTCTTTTGCTAATTCAGCATTTGGTATCCAATTGGTTTGTCCGTTCACATCCTGCACAAAACTTGAATTCATGCCTGACCTAATTACTGGCATCAAGTCTAAACTAATTGAATCACCTGCTAGCAACACAATTTGCTCTCTTCCAGTAATAGTATCTGTTTTCTTTTCTGAATTGTTGACCAACAACTGGTTTTGTGATTTATTTTCTATCAAAAACAAGTTTCCTAATGAAAGGATCTCCATATTCGGTGAAGCTTGAACATTCACTTCTTTCACTAACCACGCATTTCCTAAAGCTCCGGGATTAGTTCTGGCTTCATTTCCTTGAATAAAATATTTTACATTCAACATATTGAAAACGGCCATATTATTGTAATTAATATGGAAATCTTTAACATTCTGAATACGTCTTAACTTCGCTCCATGATATCCATTAATGGCTTTATGAAAGTAGGAAGCTCTCGAACTATTAAATCCAATAGCAGGTTCATAGACACGGTAATTTGTTGCTGCACCAAGTGTTTGAAGTTTTTTCAACCACAATTCATCTGGATTCACACGTCCTCTTTCGTTTCCACTATTCACCTTAACATTATCCACCAACTTTTTCAATTCTGGATTATTTTTGGTTTCCAATTCAAGAATTTTCTTATCAGCTTGTGTTGCAGCAACAGGAAAGTCGTACTTTGCATTTTCAACCCAATAATCATAGTTACGTCCATCAGATTTCTTGTTATTAAGGTAATTGATGTCGACAGAAACCAAATCAATAAGAATAAAAACAAACAACCCTCCAAGAATATATTCCTTACGGACAGGCTTCATCAAGTACAACCAAACCAACAATATCCCGACAATTAAGAACAAAATTGAACGCAACATACTGGACTGATAAATTGATTTTCTAACATCCACAAGCGCATCAAACTGATCGTTTACTCGTTTCATTTGTTGATCAACGATTTGTTGAACTTGTTGCGGATTATTAATGTCTATCCCGTTTTCCATTAATAGCTGTGGATCTTCGTTGGCCAATTGCGCCCTAACTTGATCTTCATATCCATACACCACTTCACTTTCTTGTTGCGATAAATAACCGTCGCCTAATCCAGTAAATGTCAATAGAACAAGCAATCCTAAGGTTACTCCTGAGGCAATATAAAATGGTTTGATGTTCTTTTTAATTTCCTCTCTTTGTTTAAACAAACGATTCAAGAAAAGGACAGCGACCAAAGGAACGGTAAGCTCCACGACAGCAAGTACAATGGTAACGGCTCTAAATTTATTGTAGAAAGGAACATGCTCAATAAAGAAATCTGTAAGTCCCATAAAGTTTTTTCCCCAAGAGAGCATTAAGGCTAAAATTGTTGCACCAAAAAGAGCCCATTTCATCGTACCTCGAAGATAAATCATTCCTAATATAGCAAGGAAAAACACAATGATTCCTAGATAAACAGGTCCAGAAACAAAAGGCTGATCTCCCCAATAAATATTGTTTTGAGCAACTAAAGTCGCCTTAGAGCGCATTTCCGGTGTTCTCAATAAATCAGAAAATTGGCTATTTCCAAGCGCACTACTTGCTCCTCCATGAATATTTGGAGAAAGTAAAGTCATTGACTCTTTAATTCCATAACTCCATTGGGTAATATAATCTTTATCTAACCCTGAAGTTGCAATATTTTCAGTTGATGTTCCGTCTACTCCAATAGTAATGTCATTTCCTCCTCGTATGGTGTACTTTGAATAATCATTGGTTAAGGCTAAGTTTCCATAGTTCATCCCTAAAGCAAATAAATAGGCCACCAAAAGTCCTCCTGTCACTTTTAAGAATCGCATCAATTGCTTTTCTTTTATGTATCGAATAAATTCACCTATTCCGAGAAAAACAAGAACGATTCCCATATAATAGGTCACCTGAACATGATTGGCAATCAGTTCTAATGTCATAAACAAAGTTGAAAGCAGCAGTCCCCATTTCAATTGGTGACGATAGGCCATATAAAAGGCTCCTATTACAGGGGGTGCAAGTCCTATTGCAGCAGCTTTAGTGTTGTGTCCTGCTTGAAGAATAATGATATAATAAGAAGAGAAAGCAAAGGCAAAAGCTCCTAAAATGGCTACTTTAGGATTGACTTTCATGCACAATAACATGATATAAAACCCAAGTAAGTAGGCAAAGAACATTCCTGCTGGAGAGCTCATCCAAAGTTGGAAGCCTTTGTAGACATTTCTCAACAGATTTCCATCATATTTTGTCGAAATTTGGTAGGTAGGCATTCCTCCAAACATTGAGTTTGTCCATAAAGGTTCTTCCTCATTCACTTCTCTAAAGTGATTGATTTCATTAGACATTCCTTTAAACTGCTCAACATCGTGTTGTTTTAGGCTGTATCCAGAAAATTGGGGTTGGAAATAGATTAAAGTTGTAACGATAAATAATGCAATTGCTAAAAAATGAATCCAATTCTTTTTGAACAGTTGTTTTATATTGATATTTCTCATTCTTTCGAGGTTTCTCCTTTGATTTGTAAATTGTAAATATAATTAAAGTAGTGAATTATAAATGTAAGCAATGGAAATTTACCCGTGAATGGTTTCTTTCTTTCCATATTTATCCATCAGCGTAGCTTCATATTGTAGGAAATCTTTCCATCTTTGATCAACATCAATTGTAGTTGCATGCTTCTTGGCAAAATTGAGGAACATCACATAGTGACGCGCTTCACTTTCCATCAATTCTCGGTAAAAAACACGCAGCTCTGGATCTGATATATTCTCAGAAAGCAATCTAAATCGCTCACAACTACGGGCCTCAACCATGGCTCCAAACAACATTTTCTCTACAAATTGTTGTTCTCTACTCCCTCCTTTTTTCAGGAATGCCAACAAATCATGAATGTATTCGTCTTTTCGTTCTCTTCCTAATTGGTACCCTCTTTTTAAGAGCTCATTATGGACCATTTGAAAATGTTCGATCTCTTCCTTAACTAATTCAGCCATAGCCTCCACCACATCTGGATACTCGGGAAAGTTAACAATAACAGTAATTGCATTGGTTGCTGCTTTTTGTTCGCAATAGGCGTGATCCGTTAATATCTCTTCAATATTTTTCTCAACAATATCAACCCATCTTGGGTCCGTGGGCAACTTTAATCCTAACATAAACTTATTATTTTCAACAAAAATAGATTTTGCCTATCAATTATCAAGTAGAATTGATGAAAATCATCGATTTAGGAATTTATCTATTAACTATTGTTTAAAGAAATCATTTTTTTCTTCTTGACTTGAAGTAATTTTGATTAATTTTGATGTATTACTGCAACTCATAAAACGAAATTAAGTTATGAAATATACACTACTTCTTATATCTATCCTGATCTATTCAATCGGCTACGGTCAATCCTTTGGTCCAACGGCTGCGTTTGCAGTTGATACTATGGTGGTTTGTAAAGGTGATTGTATTTCATTTACTGATTTATCCACTGGAGATCCCACCTCATGGTCTTGGTCTTTCCAAGGTGCAGAGCCTTCAACATCAACTGCACAAAACCCTACAAACATTTGCTTCGATAGCGCCGGTGTATTTGACGTTACCTTAACGGTGACCAATGGTTCTGGTACCGACCAAATTATTAACTCTGTTACTGTAATGGATTTACCAGAAATCAATGGATATGGTGATACATTAATTGATATTGGTGGTGCCGCTGTTTTACTTGCAGAACCAATTGATCCTGGAATATTGTTCTGGGACCCTGAAGAGACGGTTGATTGTCCAACTTGTCTTGAAGTTACTGCTACCCCTTTAATTACGACAACATACTACCCTTCTTTAATTGGAGCCAATGGTTGTATTGGTAGAGATACCGTGCTTGTCATGGTAAATTTTGAAGAAATTGTTGAAGTTCCTAGTGCATTCTCTCCCAATGGTGATGGATCGAATGATTTCGTACATGTTTTAGGAATAGGAATTACAAGTATCGATTTTAGAATATTCAACCGATATGGTCAACTTGTTTTCTCATCAACTGATATTGAAGAAGGTTGGGATGGAACAATGAACGGAGAAGAATTGAATCAAGGCGTTTTCGTTTACACCTTAGAATATAGTCTAATCGACGGGACAAACGGAACAAAATCGGGGAACATAACACTAGTAAAATAAGATGAAAATGAAACCAATACTATTATCAATCGCATTATTCTTTTGCTTTGTTGCTTCAGCTCAACAAGGGAAAAACTTCAGCATGTTTTCATTGAATAATATGCAACATAATCCAGCTGCAGTGGGTACAAATGACAATGACATTAAAGTCTTTGCTAATTTTAGGTATCAATACTTCACTGTATCTGACAAGCCTTTTCAAACCATCTCTGCATCTGGTGAAATTAAATTGTTTAATTCTACTAGCACACGTAAAAAAGGGTATTTTGGAGTGGGTGCTTCTGTAATCAACGACATGAGCGGTGATGGAAGATATATGGTAAACAACATTGCTGTACCTATTGCCTATCATATTTACATGAATGAACGTAATTCACTTTCTTTAGGTGTTTCCCCAGGAATGTATCAACGTACTTTAGGAAGTGGTAACTTAACATGGGAAAGCCAATGGAATGGTTATGAATTTGACCAAACTATTGCGCCTGGTGTAGCCAATTCATCTGCAGCTAATTTTGATTTAGGCGCTGGACTTTTTTACAAGTTTCAATCTACAAATACAAACAAGATTTATTTTGGTGTATCCGCAAATCATATTTTACAACCAGAAATCAGTTTCAATATGCAAGACAAAATGTATATGCGTTATACAGGTCAATTTGGTATGAGACACAAATTTGAATTGAGTACTTTTGGAATATCACCACAGATTTTGGCCATGTTCCAAGGACCTAATCAAAATATTCTTTTTGGTTCTAATTTTGATTTTTACCTGCAAGAGCCTTCTCTTAGAACTCTGTTTTATACACCAACGATTTTTTCTTTTGGAGTTTACCATAGGTTAAGAGATGCCATAGTGGTTAATTTTCAATTCTCCTTTAAAGGGATGACTGTTGCTGCTTCATACGATTCAAATATTAACTCTATGCTACCTGCATCGAAAAGCATTGGTGGTTTTGAAGTAGCGTTTGTTTATGACCTTATGTTAAACAAAAAAGGAAGATATATTTACTAAGCCATTGAATTATCTAGGCCACTTGTTCTTTTCTAAAGACGAACCTTCGCTTATGTTAGCGAACTTATTCGGTGATTTCGTTAAAGGAAAGGACTATACTTATTTACCAGAGGACGTTCAAAGGGGGGTTTTATTACACCGTCAGATTGATGATTATGTAGATCACCACCCTAAGGTTACAGAATTAAGGCTGATGCTCTATAAAGATCTTCCTAAGATTGCAGGTATAGCCATAGACCTTTACTTTGATCATCTGTTGGCCAAGCAATGGAAATTTTATCACAATAAAAACCTGTTTGATTATATTGACTCTTTTTTAAGCTATGCTTTAAATCCAAATCACCTCACTTACAAAGAAAAAGGGTTTGCTTATCCTCAATCTTTTATTCATCTATTGCGCATAATAAATGAAAAAAACATCATAAAAAGATATGTTGAAATAGAAGGATTAGCGTTCGCTTCAACTGGTCTTTCAAAAAGATTATCCTTCCCCAATAATTTATTCGAAGCTGTAGCTGTTTTTCATCAACATGAAAAAGAAATTAGTGCAACTTTTGATGACTACATGACAGATGCAATAAAAAAATTTAAAATTAATGCTCCTGCTTTATAAGGTGTGCCCTATTCCTACAATTAGAAAATAGAATCGGTATATATTATTTTTTTTACTATATTTAAAAAAACAAATTATTACTTTGACCAACAAATTCAAACTTCTTTCGCCAACTGTGATGCTTTCATGCATCCTGCTGTGCTGTACCTTCGCTTGTCAGAATTCAACTCGCAAAGAGAAAGACAAGGGAGTAGTTGGTAAAGTGATGGTCAAAGAACAAGATGATTTAGGAGAAATTCTAAAAAACAACAAACTGACAGTTCTTGCAGAAAACAGTGCAACAAGCTACTTTATTTATCGAGGTCAGAAAATGGGTTTGGAATATGAAATTCTAAATCAATTTGCCAAAGAAATTGGTGTTAAGTTAGAAATCAAAGTGGTCAAGGATCTTGACAGCATGATCACTAAGCTAAACAATGGAGAAGGAGACATCATAGCTTGTAATTTCACAGTAACCAAAGACAGAAGAAGTCATGTGGATTTTTCTCAACCCATCATGAGGACCTCTCAAGTCTTGGTGCAAAGAAAACCATCAGACTGGAAATCAAGGAGAAAAAAAGATTGGGAAAAAGAATTAATTCGTGACCCTGCTCAACTCTCACGAAAGACTATTCATGTATGGAAAAATTCAAGCTATTACGATCGCTTAATCAATCTTCAAAATGAATTAGGAGATACGATTGTACTTATGCCACTTGATGGAAATGTTATTCCTGAAGATGCCATTGAGATGGTCGACAAAGGTTTCATTGATTATACAGTGGTAGATGAAAATGTAGCGATGATGAATAAACGCTACTATGAAAACATTGACACTGAATTGGAAATTAGTGTAAAGCAAAAAATTGCTTTTGGTGTCAGAAAACAAAGTCCACTGTTGAGAAAAAGACTTGATGCATGGCTAGATGATTTCATGAAAACCTCTACGTTTAATTACATTAAACACAAATACCTCAATATTTCGATGTATTCGACAAGAGCCAAAAGTGAATACTCTTCAATTAAAGGTTCTAAGATTTCGCCCTATGACGATATTGTAAAAAGTGTGGCAGGAAAATATGGTTGGGACTGGAGGTTAATCTCTGCCCTTATTTATCAAGAATCAAAATTTCAGTTAAACCAAGAATCTTGGGCAGGAGCTTATGGCTTGATGCAATTTATGCCTACTGTAGGTCCAACTTATGGTGTTTATCCTGACTCCCCTCCTGCTGTTCAAATTGATGGAGGAATTAGAAAAATCGTCAGGAATTTTAGAGACTGGAAATCTATACCTGATTCTATACAACGTATTAAATTCACATTTGCGACGTATAACGCAGGACTTGGTCATGTGCTTGATGCTCAAAGATTGGCCAAGAAATATGGAAAAGACCCATTGGTTTGGGATGACAACGTAGAGGTTTTTATCAAGAAACTATCTGAACCTAAATATTACCATGACCCTGTGGCCTATTATGGCTACATGAGAGGTTCTGAAACCTACAATTACGTCCGTTCAATATTTATTCGATATACTGAATACAAAACCGCCTTCCCTGAAGAGATTTAACCGATTGACCCAATCTTTCTTTTCATGTTCCCTACTGTAAAACAGGGATTACATCACGTACTTAGCCATTATGCTTCGACTATGCGTTAGTGTTTTAAAAGGACCAAAATCAAGGAGTCAGGTAAGGTTTTATAAATCATACAAATAAAAAAAAACGGGCACCCTCAAGGAAGGCACCCGTTCAATTTTATAAAAGAAGAATTACTTGCTCAATTCTTTAATCAATGCTTCGTTCATTCTAACATAGTCATTGTTCCCAGCCTTTTTAGACTTCTCCAGAGACAACTTAGCAGCATCAATTGCTTCTTTGTTCTTCCCTAACGCTTTAAGAATATTCGCTTTCTTATGGATGTAATAAAATGGAGCATCACCGTTCATTTCAATGGCTTTATTTACATAAATTAATGCATCATCCAACTCGATGTTTTCACTTACGTAATAACTTGCTGCATCGTAAAACTCGCGCTCTGTTGGCTTTCCCTTCATCCCTTTCTTAATGGAAGCGATAGTCAATTCTTTAGTAGGTAATTTCACCTTAATCGGTAAAACTGTATGTTCCCACTCAACCACCAAATCAAAATGATTGATGTTTAAATTAGCAAAAGAAATAGTAAATGTTTCAACGGATTTTTCATTCTTTTGAACAGGAACCTTAACTTCAGCTACAACTTTTGAATCCTCCCATTTCCTAGGAAGTCCCCAGTTACTTGTTTCATTGTACAATGTAATCTTCCATTCACCTTCTCCTGGTACAGCATACATTGCATATTTCCCAGGCTTTACATCAACACCACCAAAGTTAATGGCTGTATTAAAAGATAGGGTAGAATTTTTATTCGCCCCAAAGCGCCAAGCTTCTCCATAAGGAAGAATCTCTTTGTGTAGGTCTCTTCCTCTTAACGAAGGTCGAGCGTACTCAACCTCAAATTCTGTTAATCCAACAGTTTGCTCAATTTCTGTTGCAGGACTTAATTGCGGCGTCTTAACTTGTGCTGTAGTTGCTAAACCAATCATTAAGCCACTCAATAAAAACAATGTCTTTTTCATATATTATAATTTTTACACAAATATAGAGATTCATATGCAACTAAGCGAACCTTGAACCTCTATTCCTAAATGAAGTCGAAAACATTAGTCTGTACAAGTCTATATTGCCCTGATGAGATGAAACTTATACATAATTTCAAAAGCTGTAAAAAGTGTTAAATCTCTACTTGACATTTGTTAACCCACTAAAACTCCATATATTTAAAAGAGGCTATTCAAATCATCAAAAGTGGCGATCAATAGCTTTATACAATACTATAACTATACCTCATTTTTAGCATAAAGTATTTATCAAACCAGAAACAAACACTATGAAAAGCTTAATAGAAATTTTAATTCCAAAAAGTAAAAAGAAAAGAAGACGAAGAACAGTATTTCTGGTGTTTATTCTAATTTTAATTGGTGTTAGAATTTGGCTTCCTTACTTTTTAAAAGATAGATTGGTCGCTGCGGTAAATGAGGTTGAAGGTTATGAGTGTACGTTGGGAGATTTAGATTTAGCTTTGTTCAGAGGAGCGATGGTTTTACAGGACTTTGAAATAAAAATTACTGAAAATGCGGTTACCAAACCTTTTGTTTACTGTAAAAATGCTGATATATCTGTAGAATGGAGAGCAATATTCTATGGGTCGATTGTAAGCGAAGTCATTTTAGATCAACTTGAACTTTATTTCGCAGATGGAAATTCAGAAGAGGAAGAACAAGCAGGTGATGCTTCTTGGGTTGAGCCCATTATAGATTTTATTCCTTTAAAAATAAACCGTTTTGTCATCAACAATGGTCAAATTGAATTTGAAAACATGGTTTCAGATCCGCCAGTTAATTTAAAACTAACCCAACTTCAATTAAAAGTTGAAAACTTGACAAATTCAACAGACATTAAGGAAGCATTGCCGTCTCAATTATTGCTCACCTCAAAAGTATTAAACAAAGGGAATCTACACATAGCTGGTGGTTTAAACATTTTAAAAGATTTACCTGATCTGGATTTAGACATCAATATAAAGGATGTAGATTTAACTGAGTTAAATGCTTTCACTGAAGCTTACGCGAATTTTGATTTCGAAAAAGGTAATTTCGCAGTGGCATCTGAATTTGCAATGTTGGACGGAGAAGCCAAAGGTTATGTTAAACCTATTTTAAAGGAAGTAAAAGTACTTAATTTTAAAGAAGACACCCCTGCTCTTAATGGTTTTTGGCAAGCATTTGTTGGTTTAGCATTTAATATCACAAAGAATATTCGTCACGACAAGTCAGGTACTAAAATTCCTATATCTGGTAATATAGATGATCCAAAAGTCGAAATAGGCGCCACAATTATCAATATTTTCAGAAACGCTTTTATTAAAGCATATGAGGCTGAAATAGACAACACAATAAGTCTTAACGATATTTCGAAAGAACAAAATGAAAAAGACTTCTGGGAAAAGTTTAAAGGGTTATTTAATAAGAGAAATTAGATT
>Ga0209075_1002738_pt1 | contig 15253 bp, 13 predicted proteins | sample Stecom2011_FD_187523 | JGI IMG/M metagenome (GOLD analysis project Ga0209075, IMG submission 187523) | Agricultural soil microbial communities from Utah to study Nitrogen management - Steer compost 2011 (SPAdes) (version 2) | ecosystem: Environmental > Terrestrial > Soil > Agricultural land... | reverse complement strand
GGATGTGTATAGTTCCACTATTTCCGTTAGCTAGGATTCCACTCGGGTTATTAAATTTGGCTCTAAAACTTATGGTTCCAGTTGTTCTGTCAACCTGACCGGTTACGGTTTCAATTTTTCCTTTTTCGGAGTACATTGCTCCGTTTGCTAATTCTAACTCAACCAAAGGAAGGTTTTTAAGTTTTTCATCTCTTGTTTTTCCTTCTGCTTGGCTTATGAAATCAATATAATCTTTTTCGTTAAGCGCAAAGAAGACATAGACATCGTCTGTTGTAGAAATAGTTGTTAAAGGTTGCGGATCAGCAGGACTGATTAAAGATCCTTCTCTGAAGTTTATTGCACCTACATATCCGTCTATCGAACTTCTGATATTTGCATAATCAATGGTTGCAGCCACACTGCTATATGTGCTTTGTGCTTGGGCTAATCTTGCTTTGGCTGTTTCTAGCTGTACGCTACTGATGATGTTTTTTTCAACCAATGGCATAAGTCGGTTTACTTCTACTTGAGCTGCGTTTACGTTAGCTTTTGCCGCTTGAGCATCTTGGCTCATCGATTGGGTTTCTAAAGTAAAAAGGATTTGTCCTTTGCGAACTTTTTGTCCTTCATCTACCAAAACTTTTGTGATATAGCCTGAGACCTTAGCTCTTACATCACTGTTAGTTGTTCCTTCGATGTTTGCGGGGTAAGTGTCATATCCTGTAATAGACTTTATCGGAACTTCTATAACCGGAAACGGTAGGGCAGAAGGCGCCTGTTGTTGGTTGTTATTCCCTTTATTACAAGAAACGAGTAATAATGAGGCTAATAATCCACTCCAAATAATTGATTTGCTCATACTTCAAAAGTTATATTTAATTGTTGTTGATAAGGTTTTTTTCTTCTGTTCTTTTTAATTTTTCCAGCATTTTTCTGGTTAGCTGCTCTATTTCATCAAGGTGCTCTTTATAGGCTTTGATGTTTTGTAAAGAACAAGTGTTTTCGGTTGTTTTTTCTTCTTTGTTTTTATATAAGATAATTTTATCAAGTAATGTTTTTTCGAATTCCATGTTTTTCAGAAACCTCACAAATCGTTCGCTAAACGGATAGGCTTTGAAATATTTTTTTCGATCGCCTGCAATAGTGGAATAATAAATTTTATCTTTTTTTGTAAGTAAATTTAGACTGGCCGAAACACTGCTTTTACTTACCTGAAGCTTTTCTACTAGATAGTCAAAAGTAAGTCCACTATCTTTGCCTTCTATGATGAGTGTAGCCCAAATTCTGCCTGTAAGAGGGGAAATGGAATGCTGATTTTGAAGATGGATGCCCATCATCTCTATCAGTTCTTCTTTTTCTAAATCAGTATTCAATGGTAGAATCATTTTAAATAAAGTGCAAAAATAAGTTTAGTTCGGCAACTACCGAACTAAATGAGCCTAAATTTGTGTTAATTTTTCAATCGATACTTTTCGGAATTCTTCGATAAATACGAAGATTAGCAAGAATAAAAATAAATCTCACCAATGATTTAAGTCATGATTTTTGAACTTAATAGAAGATAATTTTGCCTCATAAATTTTTAATCAATTATATTTTATGAGAAAAATAGTTTTAGCTGCTTTTTCGATTTTTTTATTGGGAGCAGGTTCGGTACATGCACAAGAGACAGAGAACTCAAAAGATTACAAATGGCAATTCCGACTTCGAGGATTAGGAGTTGTAGCTAACGAAAGTGCCACAATTGGTGCTATTGGAGGAGACGTAAATATTTCTAGCGATTTAATTCCTGAATTGGATATAACGTACTTCTTTACGAAAAACATTGCTGCGGAGCTTATTTTAGGTACAACAAAACATGATGTACACACGGTTGGATCTGATTTATCTCCAATCGGAGGTGGAATTGCAGATGTCGATTTAGGCTCTGTAAGATTACTTCCGCCTACTTTATTGGCTCAATATCATTTTTATCCGAATGAACATGTAAAACCCTATATCGGAGCAGGGATTAACTATACTTTGTTCTATGATGTAGAGGCTGGAAGTACTGTTAAAGATGTAAAATATGACAATGCACTAGGATTTGCTTTCCAAGTAGGTTCGGATTTTTTCTTTACGGATAATTTCTTTGTGAATTTAGATGTTAAGTACATTTTACTAAAAACAGACGTTACTGTAGACGCTTCTAATTTAGCAGCCGGATTATCCATTCCTGCAGAAGTAGAAATTAATCCTCTTTTGGTTGGGTTAGGATTTGGATACAGATTTTAATTTTAGTTAGTCAGTAAAAAAACGCTCCAGAAGGAGCGTTTTTCTATTTATGAAATCATTTGGATAAAATCTTGTTCCGATAAAATGGTTATTCCTAAACTGGTGGCTTTTTCGAGTTTTGCCGGTCCCATATCAGCTCCTGCTACAACATAATCAGTTTTAGACGAGATAGAGCTCGCGACTTTTCCTCCGTTATCTTCGATAGCCTGCTTGATTCCATCTCGAGAAAAATGCTCAAATTTTCCTGAAACCACAATGTTTTTCCCTTGAAGAATAGTACTTACTTGCGTACTTTCTTTTTCAATCAATTCGAGTTGGACTCCGTATTGTTTCAGTCGGTTGATGAGCGTTATGTTTTCATAATTTCCAAAGAAATCAATTACACTTTGTGCAATTCGTTCTCCGATTTCGTCTACCAACATCAAATCAAGCAGTGTAGCATTTGCCAGAGCGTCAATATTTTTGTAATGAGTAGCTAATTTTTTAGCAACTGTTTCTCCTACATAACGGATTCCCAAGGCGTAAAGTACTCTTTCAAACGGAACTTCTTTAGATTTCTCAATTCCATTTATCAGATTTTCAGCTGATTTTTCGGCCATCCGATCCAGTGGAATAATTTGTTCTTTTTTCAGTTCGTATAAATCGGCATAATCTTTCACAAGACCTGCGTTGTACAAAAGTGCGACGGTTTCACTTCCTAAACCTTCCACATCCATTGCTTTTCGACTGATATAATGTTGAATACGACCTATAATTTGAGGTGGACATCCGTAAAAATTAGGGCAGTAATGTTGTGCTTCTCCCTCTTTTCGTTCCAGTGAAGTATTGCATTCAGGGCAATGTTCGATGTATTGAACCGGAAGTGAATTTATTTGTCTTTGGGTTAAATCAATTCCCACAATTTTCGGAATAATTTCTCCTCCTTTTTCTACGAAAACGGTATCGTTGATACGAATATCTAACTTTTCGATTTGATCTGCATTGTGCAATGAGGCACGTTTTACGATAGTTCCCGCTAGTTGTACAGGCTCGAGATTAGCAACAGGTGTAATTGCTCCGGTTCTTCCAACTTGATATACAATAGAGTTCAAGCGAGTTGAGGCTTGCTCGGTCTGAAATTTGTAAGCAACAGCCCAACGCGGAGATTTTGCTGTATATCCTAGTTCGTCTTGATAATACAGGTTGTTTACTTTGACCACTACTCCGTCTGTTTCGTACGGAAGATGATGTCTTTGGGTATTCCAATGTTCAATAAAAGCAAAAACCTCGTCCATACTTTTGGCTAAAATAGATTCGGTCGGTACTTTAAAACCTAAATTTCTTGCTTTTTGCAGACTTTCGAAATGAGTTCCTACTCCAAAATCTCCAATTAAATTATAGAGAAGACAATCAAGAGGACGTTTGGCAACCAAAGCACTATCTTGTAGTTTCAAGCTTCCTGAAGCAGTATTTCTAGGGTTTGAATAAGGTGTTTCTCCAATTTCGATTAACTCCTGATTCATTTTTTCGAAACCTTTTAACGGAAGGATAATCTCTCCTCTGATTTCAAATTCTTGGGTGTAATTTTCTTTGAGTTTTAACGGAATGGATTTAATGGTTTTGATGTTGTTGGTCACTTCATCGCCTTGAAATCCATCGCCACGAGTAACAGCCCGTTTTAGTTTCCCGTTTTCGTAGGTAATACTAATCGAGGCTCCGTCATATTTCAGTTCGCAAGTATATTCTAAAGGAACATTTCCTAAAATCCTTTGGATTCTATTTTCCCAATCCAATAATTCTTCCTTGGAATAGGCATTATCTAAAGAATACATTCGGCTTTTGTGTTGAATGGTCGGGAAGTTTTTAGTAATACTTCCTCCCACGCGTTGCGTAGGAGAATTCTCATCGAAAAATTCAGGATGTTGGTTTTCTAACTTTTGAAGTTGTTTTAGCTTTTGGTCAAATTCAAAATCTGAAATCACAGGTGTATCCAATACATAATAATTATAATTGTGTTGTTCCAATTCGGCTCGTAAGGATTCGATGAGTTCTTTTGTATTCATTAGTTTTTGGTTTGAGAATACAAATATAAGCAAACAAAAACCTCCTTTCTAAAATTTGAAAGGAGGTTTTTTTGATTTTACCTTTCTTGAATTTGTAAATAACGAATATTTATATGGTTTTGTGCTATTCAATAAAGATATCATAAAAATTAAGGCACAAATCAAAAGTATATTGCGTAATTATTGATTTTCAGTCTGATTTTCAATAAAACTTAAATTCGAAAACGATATAGTATTTTTAGATTGTTTATCTCGTTGCTTTTTTTCTTAAAAGGGTTATAAAATAAGAGGAAAAGCTAAATAAAATGATTAAATTTACACATTGAAATAAACTAAAATTTATGTCAGGAATAAAAAAAATAGCAGTACTGACTTCGGGTGGAGATGCTCCGGGGATGAATGCAGCTATTCGTTCGGTTGTGAGGACTTGTGCTTATCACAACATAGAATGTGTAGGAGTTTACAGAGGCTATCAAGGACTTATTGAGGGAGATTTTAAAGAAATGGGCCCAAGAAGTGTAAAGAACATTATTAACAGAGGAGGAACTATCCTCAAATCGGCACGTTCCAAGGATTTTCAAACGGAAGAAGGACGAAAAACGGCTTTCAAAAACATGCAGCAGCGAGGTATCGATTCTTTGGTTATCATAGGAGGAGACGGAAGTTTTACCGGAGCAATGGTTTTTAGCAGAGAGTTTGGTGTCCCTGTAATTGGCATTCCTGGAACAATCGATAATGATATTTACGGAACAAGTCATACCCTCGGATATGATACAGCTTTGAATACAGTGGTGGAGGTTATTGACAAAATCAGAGACACAGCTAACTCACATAATCGTTTGTTTTTTATTGAAGTTATGGGGCGTGATGCGGGACATATAGCTCTGAATGCAGGAATTGGAGCAGGAGCCGAAGAAATTCTGATTCCCGAAGAAAATCTAGGTTTGGAAAGGATGCTGGAATCTTTGGAGCATAGTAAAGCATCAGGAAAAACCTCAAGCATTGTAGTAGTAGCAGAAGGCGAAAATACAACCGGGAAAAATGTGATGGAACTCAAGGAATATGTCGAGAAAAATATGCCTGAATATGATGTAAGGGTTTCTGTTTTAGGCCATTTGCAACGAGGAGGAGCTCCCTCTTGTTTTGATAGGGTTTTAGCAAGTCGTTTTGGAGTGAAAGCAGTCGAAACTTTGTTAGAAGGTAAATCTGGATATATGGTTGGAATTATGAATGACAAAGTGGTGCTTACACCTCTAGAAAAAGCCATAAAAGGCTATTCAGGAATTGACGAAGAACTCATCAGAGTATCTGATATAATGAGTGTGTAAGATAATAGATTAGTAATAAATATAATTTTAGATATTTTAAATTAAATAAATATGATTAAAATCGGAATTAACGGATTTGGGAGAATCGGACGATTAGCCTTAAGAGAAATAGTAAAAAGAAATGATGTAGAAATAGTTGCGGTAAATGATTTATTAGAAGTAGATCATTTGGCTTACTTATTAAAATACGATTCGGTTCACGGAAGATTTGACGGAAAAGTAGAAGTAAAAGACGGAAAACTTATCGTAAACGGAAAAGCAATTCGAGTAACTGCCGAAAAAGATCCTTCACAACTAAAGTGGGACGAAGTAGGAGCAGAAATTGTTTTGGACTGTACCGGAATTTTTACTACACTCGAAAAAGCAGATACTCACCTCAAAGCAGGAGCTAAAAAGGTAATCATCTCTGCACCTTCTAAAGATGCTCCAATGTTTGTGATGGGAGTAAATGAGGATAAAATTACGGCTCAAGATACTATTATTTCAAATGCCTCTTGTACCACCAATTGTCTGGCTCCTTTAGCAAAAGTTCTAAATGATGAGTTCGGAATTGAGGAAGCTTTAATGACGACCGTGCATGCTGCAACCGCCTCGCAAATGGTGGTAGATGGACCATCCAAAAAAGATTTCAGAGGAGGACGTTCGGTACTTGGAAATATAATCCCTGCTAGTACTGGAGCTGCGGCTGCGGTTACCAAAGTTATTCCAGAACTAAAAGGAAAACTTACAGGAATGGCTTTTAGAGTTCCTGTAGCAGATGTGTCAGTAGTTGATTTGACCGTAAAACTATCGAAAGAAACTACCTACGAAGAGGTTATCGCAACATTTAAAAAAGCTTCAAAAGGTTCTTTAAAGGGAATTTTGGAAGTTACCGAAGACGATGTGGTTTCACAGGATTTTGTAAGCGATACACGTACTTGTATTGTGGATGCAAAAGCTGGAATTGCACTAAACTCTACTTTTTATAAAATTGTTGCTTGGTATGACAACGAATACGGATATGCAGCTAAACTAGTAGATTTGGCTCTTTATGTTTCAAAAGTATAAGAGAAAGTAAAAAAATAGTTTTTTGAATAAGAAGTGTCTGAATAAGACACTTTTTTTTGTTTCTTTACACTACACAAACCTTCCAGGTTTTTAAAACCTGGAAGGTTTACAATCAATAATAGGACTATGAGAAATTTTTTAGCTTTTGGCTTGTGTATAATTATTCAAATGAGCTTTTCCCAGACTTTTACTAAAAGAGATTCTTTGCAAGGAGGTTTGCCGTTTGAACGAACTTGTTTTGATGTACTTCACTATGACTTGGATATTAAAGTAAATCCGGATGAAAGGTACATTTCGGGTTCAAATGAAATCCGTTTTAAAGTAGTCGAAAACACAAAAAGAATACAGCTCGATTTATTTGAGAATATGAGAGTTGATAGTATTTACGATTTTCGTGGAGGTGCTTGGGAAAAGGTGAGTTATAGTAGAGAATACGATGCTGTTTTTGTTGATTTTACCGAAGAATTAAAGAGAGATTCGGAAAAACTTATTTTGGTTTTCTATTCAGGAAAACCAAAAGAGGCTAAAAACGCTCCTTGGGACGGAGGTTTTGTCTGGAAAAAAGATAGTAACGGAAAACCTTTTGTGGGTGTAGCTGTTCAAGGAACTGGAGCAAGTTTGTGGTATCCGTGTAAGGATTCTCAAAGTGATGAGCCTGACTATGGAGTAGGTATTTCGATTTCAGTACCTGATAATTTAGTAGCAGTTAGTAATGGATGGTTATGTGGAAAATCTGCAAGAAAATACAATAATGATGGCAGCAATAGTACTCTACCTATAAAATACAAAGAAGATAATGATTATATTCGATATGATTGGTGTGTGACTTATCCGATTAACAATTACAACATTACTCTAAACATTGGAGATTATGTTGATTTTTACGATGAATTAGATAATTTAAATATTAGTTATTACGTTTTACGTGAAAACAAACAAAAAGCAAAAAAACATTTTGAAGATGATGTAAAACCGATGCTGAAATGTTTTCAGGATAAATTTGGACCTTATCCTTTTCCTGAAGACGGTTATAAACTGGTTGAAGCACCTTATTTAGGAATGGAACATCAAAGCGCTGTAGCTTACGGGAATCGTTATAAAAAAGGTTATTTAGGGAATGATATTTCAGGAAGCGGAGTAGGAATGTTGTTTGATTTTATCATCATTCACGAAACCGGACACGAATGGTTCGGAAATTCTATTACTTCAAAAGACATCGCTGATATGTGGATTCACGAAGCTTTTACGACTTATAGTGAAGCGGTTTATGTAGAATGCAGATGGGGTTACGACAAAGCGATGCAGTACATAAACGGACAAAGCCGGATGGTCGAAAACCGAAAACCAGTTGTAGGACATTTCGGAGTAAATTTCAAACCTAAAAGTTCGGATATGTACTATAAAGGAGCTTTGATGCTGAACACCATAAGACATATTGTGAATGATGACGAAAAATGGTGGCAATTGATTTTGGATTATTCTAATCATTTCAAACACCAAATTATTGAAGCTGATGATGTAATTGAATTTTTTACTAAACAAAGTAAAATCGATCTAAAACCTGTTTTTGAACAGTATTTATATCATTCAGATTTACCTGAATTACAAATCAAACCTGTCAAAAACGGATTCAATTATTATTGGAAAACAGATGTCAAAAACTTTGAAATGCCGGTTGAAATTACACTAAACGGAAAAGAAGTACGATTAAAAGCGACGAATAAACCACAGTTTTATAAAATTAAAGAACGGAAAAAAACCATGATTGATGTTACTTTGAACAAGTTCTATGTAAAGGCAAATTTTATCCACTAGAATTTACTTTTATTATATTTGCGACTAATCTCAACATCTGACCATAATGTTTTACTTTTTAGAAATATTAGGAACTTTAGCCTTTGCTTTTTCGGGAGCATTAGCAGGTTTTAATAAGCGTATGGATGTTTTTGGGATATTCGTAATTTCTTTTGTAACAGCGATGGGAGGCGGAATGTTACGCGATATACTTATCGGAAATACGCCTGTAGTTTGGATGAAAGATTTGACTTATTTGCTCATTATTGCTCTTGGAGCTTTTACAGCAATAATTTTCAGGAAAAAACTAATGTATCTCCGTAAATCACTGTTTTTGTTTGATACTATCGGACTCGGAATCTTTACCATTATCGGAATCGAGAAAGGAATCGAAGCAGGATTGCATCCTGTGGTTTGTATAACTTTAGGAACAATGACAGCTTGTTTCGGAGGTGTCGTAAGAGATATTTTGTGTAATGATATTCCAGTTATTTTTCGCAAAGAAATTTATGCTACGATATGTATTTTAGGCGGAGTAGTCTTTTTTATTCTAAAAGAAATCAACCTTACCGATGATTTGATTTATCTTTTTACCTCATCATTGATTATTACAATCAGACTTGTAGTGGTGATCAAAAGATGGAGACTTCCTAGAATTACCTGAAAAAGTTCAGTCTATTGACTTGATAAATAAGCTTTAACCTATAAATAAATACGAAGTTCAGTGCCAAGCAAAGCCCTGATTTTAGTGCTAAATTCCAAAAATGAGAAGCTAAATTCGGAATGAAATAAACAACTATTCCAACACATACAATTACTAAAAATAACTGCAAATATTTTTTATCAAAAGGCAGAATTCCGAATTTTTGTTTAATGTAAATTGTCTTTAATAAATTGAAAACAGAAATCGAAATAAACGAAGAATAGGCCACTCCAATCATTCCGGTATGTAATACAAGGACAAATAACAGATTTAGCCCGATATTCAGTACAATCATCACCAAAATAGCAATGACATTAAATCGGTAATGCTTTGAAAAAGTAATGATTTCCGAATTGAATCCCGTTCCCATATTGATAACCACCCCGAAGCCTAAAATCAGAAGAATCGAAACAGATTGCATAAGATTTTCTTTGGCAGGAAGAAGAGAGAATAAATCATTTATTCCTAAAAAAACACAACTATACAAGAGGGCTCCAATGGCAAAAAGTAATTTTGCATTTTCTATGTATTTTACTTTTAGTTCTTTGATTTTGTTGTCTTTGATCAATTCTGAAATTACAGGTGAATTGATTGCGAAAATTCCCGTAGCAGGAATAATAAGCGTCATTGCAATCATTACTCCAAGGTTATAAATTCCGACATCTTTCATCGAATAACCTAAATATCCGAGCATCAACGTATCAATTCTGAAAGCCAAAAGCGAACCTAAACTTCCGGTAAAAGCATAAAGACTATATCTGAAATATTCTTTTTTAGAAATATCCTGAAAGACTTTTTTAAACCGTGAATCCCATTGGGTTTTGTCTTGTTTTAGCGTGTAGATTCCTGTAAGTAACAGAATCAAAACATACGAAAATACAAAATACCAAATTCCTTGTTTTTCTGGTATAAAATGCATTCCAACTAAAACAAAAATTAACGGAAGTACAACTTTTGGAATTATTTTTTCGAATAATGAAGGAAGTGCAATTTTCTGTAAATTAAGTGATTGTCTTTTAAAAACTTCGTTCAGGGCTATCGAAATCCCTAAAGGTAAAGCAATCCAAATCCATTGTATAAAGTCAAAATTAAATAAAATTGAAAACAAAAAAACAACTCCTGCAACCAAAACCGAATTCACCAAAACCGAATACAGACTATACAAAAACAATCGGTTTTTATTTTCACCCGAAAGAGTAGGATAAAAGTGAACCAGTGCTTGTGAGGCTCCGATGAGAATGACAGGGAAAATAATTTGTGAATACGATTCGATGGTTCGGATAATCCCTAAAAATTCAGGGTTTTCAGGATATATAAAAAACGTGGAAACAATTCCGATAGCCACACCCAAATAGCTGATAAGGCTAAACCAAAAAACTTGTTTTGTAACGGAATTGTTTTGCATTTTTTATTTAATAATTATCTCTTTAAAGAAAAGTGAGATTTATATTCAACTTTATTACCATTACAATCCGTAAAGATTGTACGGAACCAATAATCTGTAGAAAAGAGATTTTCACCATTGTATGTGCCGTCCCAAAAGTCATAAAAACTTGTCAGAACCTTTATGAGTTTACCATATCTATCAAATATGTACACTTCTGAAAAGGAATTGATATCATACCATTTTATTTTCCAATAATCATTTATTCCATCATTATTAGGAGTGAAAAAAACAGGATAATCCAATTGTTCTTCGGGGCAACAAGGCTCTATTTTAGCTAAAAATGAAGCTCCTTTTTGGATGTGTGTATCAGGGGTAAGTACGATTGTATTGCCTGCTTTCATGTAGATGTTTCCATTAGAGGAACTTACAAGGTAATTGTTTCTTAATTCAATAAAATCACTTGCATTATAGAGGTGGTTATATTGTGTTTCAGAGGAAGTAAATATATATGACTCCTCACAATTATTTTTGTTAATATTTAAGAAATTAAAATAAGGGAGGTTAATTTCTATAGAATAACAAAATGAAGTAAAAAAAATAAAGATTAGAAAGCTGATATATTTCATTTTTTTATATCCTTTAATTGTTTGATTTCTTCTTGTTGAGCGTTTAACCTTTTATTGAGTTCAATAACATATAAAGTTAATTCTTCAACTTTCATAAGAAGTATTTTATTCATTTCTACGAGTTCAATACCATCTTCTTTAACTTCTTTTTCTGAAGGTACTCCTTTCAGGTGCTTCTTTTCTTTGATGTGTTCTTCTACTTTTTCTAAAGACTCTAATGGATAACCATCTTCAAATACAAAATCTGCCCAATCTCCAACTAATGCCACCCTAACTTCCTCTGTTAGAATTCCTCCCGTCACGAATAAACTATATGAAGAAACATTTACATTACCGACTTGAGAAGGAAAAACATTTGTGTTTATTGCTACTTTTCCATTGGTATAAATATTATCATTTATTGATGTAGGAATTGTTCCGTCGGGTTTTAACCAATCGAAATCAGATGTAGAGTTTCCACTAAACTCACTTGGATTATACTTAAACACATTCCCAAGGCTGTCCGTTCCTAATACCCTGAAAGGATTAGTGTTTTCAGCAATATTTTCGAATCGTAGTGTTCCGTTTGTGTGTAAATTAGCTACAGGATTACTAACATTTATTCCTACAAAGCCATTGGTATAAATATTGTCACTAATCGAAGAAGGGGTTGTTCCGTCAGGTTTTAACCAATCAAAATCGGAAATAGGAGTAGTGGTAAACTCTAAAGGGCTATATTCAAATACATTTCCTTGTTCGTCAGTCCCTAATACTCTGAAAGGATTAGTGTTTTCAGCGATATTTTCAAATCGTAGTGTTCCGTTTGTGTGTAAATTAGCTACAGGATTACTAACATTTATTCCTACAAAGCCATTGGTATAAATATTGTCATTAATCGAAGAAGGGGTTGTTCCGTCAGGTTTTAACCAATCAAAGTCAGAAACAGAGCCTCCACCGAAATCAGAAGGGCTATATCTATAAACATTTCCGTTACTATCTACTCCAAGTAACCTAAAAGGGCTAGAGGCATCAATAAGGTTCTGAAATCGTAAACTCCCAACAGTATGTAAAAGAGCAGTAGGTGTTGTTGTATTGATTCCTACATTTCCATTAGCTAATATTCGCATTAATTGAGTGTTTCCGTTTTCCCAAGCAAATAATGGACGATAGAGGATATTACTGGCTGTTGTACCCCATGGAAAAGAGCCACCTATAGGAGCAATATAATTTAAGTTATTTCTTATTTCCGTTCTAAAAATCATTATCGGAATGTCTCCATCATCTTGCGATGAAGTTGTTGTTGCAAAATGTCGTAAAACAAATCTAGTGTCAGTTTCTTGGTGTGCCCAAATAGAAGGAATAAAGGAATTGTCGAATTGGGTTGAATTAGTTATTTCTAAAAAATCAGTACTTACATCTACAACGCCAAAACTAGCAACCCTTTCTGCATTAAATGTTGATGAAGATATATGTGTATAAGGTACTTGGGAGTATATTACCAGATTTACTAAACAAAAAAATATAAGTATTTGTGTTCTCATTATTTAATAATTTTTAATAATTTCCTCTCTTTTGCTTAATTTTTTTAAAGTTTAAAATAAGTTCAAAATAATAAGAAATAAGAGTGAGAAGTAGGTTAATAATTTTATTAAAACTATAATAGGTTATAAAATACTTTGATAGTCCAAACACTTGTTTAAAAGCTAAACAACTAGCTGTGCTTAAATCTTGATTGACATTCAAAAACGTAGCTAATATAGAATATTTAGATTGAATTTTATCTTTATTGAAGTTTCTTTTTATAATTCTATCATGTACAATTTTTGATTTTTCTGTAATTCCTATTTTAAAATTATGAAATAAAACACGATTACAATAATTTCTATCTTCTCCGTAATGGGAGAACCATTCTTCAAAAAAACCAACTTTTTTAACGCATTGAATAGGTAAAAACCAAGCAGCAGCATTAACAAAGGGAACAACTTTGATCTCATTTTTAGACTCTATTTGTCTATTTAAATAAGTTGAGAAATTATTATCTAAAGTTTTTTCGTCTATAGAAAAATGTAAAGGACTGATTATGCCAAATTCTGGATTTTTTTCTGCCTCTAAAATTAAACTCTCTATAGTATTAGTATAAATAAATGTGTCTTGATTAAGTAAGAATATATATATTGCTTGAAGCTCTATAGCTTTTTGGATTCCTATATTATTAGCTTTTCCAAAACCTAAATTATATTCCTGTTTTAAAAGTAATACATTAGGGAATTCGGAAATAATTTGTAGAGTTCCGTCGGAAGAGTTATTATCTATTATAATGACTTTAGTTGGGTAAGTGCTATGCGCTAAAGATTCTAGACATTTCCTAATCCATTTTTGACCGTTAAAGGTTACGATTATTGTATAAACTTCTTTCAAAGGAATATGATTTTTCAACAAAAATAAGGATATTTGTTGAATATGTATTACATCATAATTCCTGCTTATAACGAACAGAAAAACATCGGTTTGACTTTGGATTCGGTTCTAAAGCAAACGTTGTTGCCTCAAAAAGTAGTAGTGGTCAACGATAACTCTACAGATAATACCGCTTCAATTGTCAAAGAATTTACCGAAAAGTATAATTTTATTTCTTTAGTAAATACCAATTCTACCCAAATTCATTTGCCAGGTTCAAAAGTGATAAATGCTTTTAACCAAGGTTTAGAAGTACTGGATGAGAACTATGATTTCATCGTAAAGTTAGATGCAGATTTAATTTTGCCCGAAAATTATTTTGAACGTATTGCTCAAATTTTTTCTGAAAATCCAAAAGTCGGAATGGCAGGAGGGAGGGCTTTTATCGAGAAAGATGGTGATTGGATTTTAGAAAGCCTGACAGATAATGATCATATCAGAGGTGCTTTTAAATCCTACCGAAAAGAATGTTTTTTGGAAATAGGAAAGCTCAAAACCGAAATGGGTTGGGATACGGTTGACGAACTTTTGTCAAGGTATTTTGGCTGGGAAATTGTTGTAGATACCTCGCTTGAGGTAAAACACCTTAAACCTACCGGTTCGGAGTACAATAAAAAATCCAGATATAAACAAGGCGAAGCTTTTTATAGATTAGGATACGGATTCTGGATTACTTTGATAGCTTCTTTAAAACTGGCTGTTAAAAAGAAAAAACCATTGCTTTTTGTGGACTATTTAAAAGGATTTTTTAAAGCGAAAGCCAATAAAAAACCACTTTTAGTAACTCCTGACCAAGCTCAATTTATCCGAAATTACAGATGGATGAAGATGAAAAAGAAAATCAGTTAAAGAATTTATAAACCCAATTCTTTTAGTATGTTTTCTCCTAACATTTGAACAAGCATTGGTCGCTGCACTTTGTCATAAGTGATAAATTTCCAGGTTTTATGGGTATGATTGTCCGAAATTGCAAGCATGGCATCAGTTCCTTCGATAAAAAAGCTATTTGTATTAGGCTCAAACGTAACTTTTTTTTCAGGTAACGATTGTTTTAATCCCATTAGCATTTCTTGTGCTTCGTTGCCATAAAACTTCTGGTCAAAAGTCATTCGCATGGCAGAAACATAAGTAATAAAAACTGCCTTTTTTCCTTCAATTTCTTTTATTTTCCCGTATTTTAATGTTACTTCCGGAAATACAAGCCTGATTTGAAATTGTTCGTTTAGAAAACTATTTTGTAATATTTGACCCAGCTGTTCTCTACTTGCAATATCAAATATTTTAGGGTATGTTAAATCTAGAACCGTTTCAAAATTCAAATTATAACTCGCTTCATACATTTGTTTTGCTCCTTTTTTTAGAGCTTCTTCGCTTTGGGCAAAAGTTACTATTCCGATAAAAAGAAATAACAACGTCAGTCTTGATTTCATGATTTTATTTTTAAAATACTGGGTCAGGAGTTTTCCTTTTTTCCCACTTAATGTCTTGAAGCATTGAAGATTTTATCCCGATAAAGAATCCCCAATGTGTGTTAGTTCCGAAAGGCACCCACGAAAAATCCATTCTCCACGAAAGTAAATCTCTTTCAAATCGAAGTTGAGTAAAGGTTACTCCTTTTTGGGCAAAATCATATCCGG
>Ga0209075_1002737_pt1 | contig 15256 bp, 13 predicted proteins | sample Stecom2011_FD_187523 | JGI IMG/M metagenome (GOLD analysis project Ga0209075, IMG submission 187523) | Agricultural soil microbial communities from Utah to study Nitrogen management - Steer compost 2011 (SPAdes) (version 2) | ecosystem: Environmental > Terrestrial > Soil > Agricultural land... | reverse complement strand
GCACCACAGGCAACCTTAGCTACTGTAGCGTTTAATGGTGCCGATTGGTCTTTAGGAGCTAACACTAGCTGCGCACCGGCGGCATCGGCGGTACGTAAGCAGGCACCTAAGTTATGCGGGTCGGTAACGCCATCCAATATTAAAATTAAAGCCGTACCTGTCAGATTATCTAAGATCCCTGGCAAGTGCTTTTCAGTTATATTTTGTCTTGGTTTGCGCCAAGCGATCACGCCTTGGTGATTCGCCTCTTCGGTCTTTTGGTTCATCAAACCTTTATCGGCTTCGCGCACTGCAATCTGCTGTGCATTAGCGAGGTCAATCACTTTTTGCATGCGCTTGTCGTTACGATTTTTAAGCAGCCACAGCTCCATGATTTGCTCTGGACTGCGCTCAAGTAGGGTCGTCACGGCATGCAAGCCATAAACGGGTTCTAATTTCATTATCTGGCTCTAGTTTGTTATTTAGCTTTTTTCGGCTTTGGTTTCTTTGCCGACTTTTTCTTACCGGTTGGTTTCTTACCAAAGGGCTTTTTACCGGCCGGTTTGTTAGACGATTTCTTAGAGGCCTTGTGTGGCTTTAACTCTTTTTCTTCAACGGTACCGTCTGACTTTTTAATACGCACACGTGGCACAGCATCAGTATCTATGACGGGTGTAATTTTATCTTTATTTTCAGGAGATGAAGCTAATTCAAAATCAATTTTCTTATCTTCTAAATTAACACCCACGACTTTGACCCATAAGCTATCGCCTAGGCGGTAAGTACGTCGTGTACGCTCACCTATTAAACGGTACTTCACTGGATCGAATTGATAGAAGTCACTGGCCAGCGTACTCACGTGCACAAGACCTTCGACATACACATCTTTCAATTCGACAAACAGACCAAAGCTGGTAACGGCGGTAATAACCCCTTCAAACTCTTCACCGACACGACTGCTGATATATTCGCACTTCAAGAAGTCGACAACATCACGAGTCGCTTCATCGGCACGACGCTCAGTCATAGAGCAATGCTCACCCATATGCGCCATAGCGCCTAAGTCGTAAGGATAAATTTTCTTCTGTGCTAAAGGCTTAGCATTTTCTGCACGTCTAACTTGTTTACTTTCACGCTGACTGCGAATCACGCTTTTAATACCACGGTGAATAAGCAGGTCTGGGTAACGACGAATAGGCGAGGTAAAATGGGTGTACGCCTTAAACGCTAAACCAAAATGGCCTTCGTTTTCTGGCTGATATACCGCCTGACTTAATGAGCGCAGCATGACTGTTTGAATAAGACGTGAGTCAGGGCGATTTGCCACCCTGGCTAGCAGCGCTTGGAAGTCTTGTGGCGTAGGGTCTTCTGTACCCGTACTTAACGATAAGCCAAGCTCACCTAAGAACGACTGTAAGGTCGTGAGTTTTTCAGTACTTGGCCCCGCATGTACACGATACAAAGACGGTATTTTATTACGTAACAAGAAGCTTGCTGCGCATTGGTTTGCCGCCAGCATGCACTCTTCAATAAGCATATGAGCGTCATTGCGGGTGGTTGGGACTATTTGCTGAATCTTACGCTCTGAATCAAACACTATGCGTGTTTCGGTGCTTTCGAAGTCTAATGCACCTCGTGCTTCACGGCGCTCTCTAAGCTTTTTATATAAACCGTATAAAGCATCAACATGATCAACTACGTTGGCGTATTGCTTACGCCACAATTGTTGTTCTTCATCACCTTCAGGGTTCACCATTGCCCAAACCTTGTTATAGGTTAAGCGAGCATGTGAATGAATGACGGCTTCCATAAATTGATAGCCCGAGATATTACCGGCTTTAGAGATAGTGATTTCACACACCATAACTAAGCGGTCAACCTCAGGGTTTAACGAACATATTCCGTTAGACAATGCTTCTGGCAACATGGGTAATACATGCTCAGGGAAATACACTGAGTTACCCCGTCCATAGCCTTCTTTATCTAGCGCACTGCCCACTGTGACATAGTGAGAAACGTCGGCAATGGCAACAAATAAGCGCCAGCCACCGGTGCTTTTATTACGCTTACAATAGACCGCATCGTCAAAATCTTTGGCGTCTTCGCCATCGATGGTCACAAAAGGTAAATGACGCAAGTCGATACGCTCTTGTGCTTCTTCTTCAGTAACTTGATCGGGAATGTTTTTAACTTCCGACAGTACTTCTTTCGGCCATTCATGTGGCAAATTGTGACTACGAATTGCCACATCTATTTCCATGCCGGGTGCCATATGGTTACCAAGCACTTCTATGATTTCACCCATGGGTAAACCGCCCGATTGCGGCTGTTGGGTAATCTTCACCACCACGAACTGGCCATGCTCGGCGTTATTTCTGCCGTCTGGTGTAATTAAGATTTCTTGGGTTACGCGCTTACTGTCTGGCTGCACTACGCCGAAACCGGCTTGGTCATAAAAACGACCAACAACTGTTTGAGTGTTGCGTTCTAATACTTTTTCAATTCGCCCCTCTGGGCGGTTACGGCGATCGTAGCCGATAATACGAACGGCAACACGGTCACCGTGGAACACTTTGCTCATCTGACGCATAGACAAATGCACGTCATCGGCGTCATCACACAAGACAAAGCCAAAACCGTCTGGATGGCCTTGTACTTTACCGATGATTAAATCGGTTTTATCAATTGGAACAAACTGACTGCGGCGGTTACTGATTAGCTGACCATCACGGCTCATTGCAATCAAACGGCGGCGAATCGCTTCTACACGATCTTCATCTGTTTCTGACAATGCTTCACATACTTCTTCGTGCGTCGCTGGGCGGCCTAAGGCTTCTAATACCATCAGCAATGCATCACGGCTGGCAACAGGGTTTTCGTACTTCTCTGCTTCTGTTGCTGCGTTTGGGTCTTTTATTGTGATTTTTGTTTTTTTCGATTTGGAATCCGTCAACGGAAACTCCTACATAAATAATTGTTTTATAAAGCTTTAAAGTTAATTGTAGCTGATTCTCGGCTTTTGCCTTCTCGCTCCAATCGAGCCTTATATTCTGCCCACATGCTGGTTTGGTTTTCGCATAAGTGGCGCAGGTAGTTCCAATCATACAGACCTGTGTCGTGACCGTCATCAAAAGTGAGCTTTAGCGCGTAATTACCTGCCGGCTCAACAGCCAACAAGCCAACGTCTTTTTTACCGAATTGCAGTATGCCTTCACCACCACCGTGGCCACGGACTTCTGCAGAAGGAGAGTGAACTCGAAGAAACTCATAAGACAGCTCGAACTCGGCGTCTTCATAAGTAAGCACTAGCACTTGGCTCGCTTTTTTAACTTTTATACCTATTGGAACCATTGTAAGACCCTACACATAAGTGAACGTTCACTTATTATCAAATATATATCGCACATCATACCTTTATAGCCATTTTAACGACAGTGACACTATCCTTCTCAAGAGTGACAGCGGAATGACAAACACAAAAAAACCGCCCGAAGGCGGTGTGTAAAAGTCTACCATTAGTACTTAAGTCGCTTATAAGATGAACTGACTCAAGTCTTGATCTTGTACTATGCCCGCTAGCTGCTCATTTACATAAGCCGCATCTATAACAACCGGATCAGTTAGATCGGTGGCTTCAAACGAAACATGTTCAAGCAAGCGCTCTAAGATAGTATGCAGGCGACGTGCACCAATATTTTCTGTGTTTTCGTTAACCTCAAAAGCGATTTCAGCAATACGCTTAATTGCATCTGGGGTAAAGTCGACATCCAAACCTTCAGTTGCTAACAAAGCTTTGTATTGCTTGGTTAATGATGCTTTTGGTTCGATTAGAATTCGCTCAAAGTCATCAGGCGTTAAAGCAGTTAACTCAACACGAATTGGCAAGCGCCCCTGAAGCTCTGGAATTAGATCTGATGGCTTGGCTAAATGGAAAGCTCCCGACGCAATAAATAAGATATGATCCGTTTTGACCATGCCATATTTCGTACTCACCGTTGACCCTTCGATTAACGGCAGCAAGTCTCGCTGAACGCCCTCGCGTGATACATCACCGCCCGAGCCACTTTCATTACGCTTAGCGACTTTGTCAATTTCATCTAGGAAGACAATGCCGTTTTGTTCGACTAATTCAACGGCGCGTATTTTAACTTCTTCCATATTAAGCATTTTGCCGGCTTCTTCATCAACCAGCAGCTTCATGGCTTCTTTAACTTTCAGCTTACGCCTTTTCTTTTTGTCGCCACCTAAATTGGCAAACATGCCTTGTAATTGGCTGGTCATTTCTTCCATACCAGGAGGCGCCATAATTTCTACATTAGCGGTAGCTTGGGCGACGTCTATCTCAATTTCTTTATCGTCTAGCTCGCCCTGACGTAACTTTTTACGGAAGATCTGACGCGTGCTTGAATCTTCTTTTACAGGCTCTTCAGTAGTATCCCAACTGGTGGCAGGACGCGCCGGTGGAAGTAGTGCGTCTAAAATACGCTCCTCTGCGGCCACTTCTGCGCGCGATGACACGCGTGCCATTTCTTGCTCACGTAGTAACTTAACGCCGGTTTCGACAAGATCGCGAATGATGGATTCAACATCCTTACCCACATAACCGACTTCGGTAAACTTTGTTGCTTCTACTTTAATAAAAGGCGCGTTAGCTAACTTAGCTAAACGACGTGCAATTTCAGTTTTACCAACACCGGTAGGCCCTATCATTAAAATATTCTTAGGAGACACTTCATCACGCAGCTCTTCAGGCAGCTGCATACGACGCCAGCGGTTACGTAATGCAATAGCGACGGCTCGCTTTGCTTCACTTTGACCGATAACAAAACGATCTAGCTCGTGGACAATTTCACGCGGGGTCATCTGACTCATGAATTCTCTCCAGTTTTCAGGCTTTCAATGGTGAGGTTGCCGTTGGTAAATACGCAAATATCGGCCGCCAGATTTAAACTTTTCTCAACGATTTCTGTGGCGCTTAAGTCGGTGTTTTCCAACAACGCTCTGGCTGCTGCTAATGCAAAGTTGCCGCCCGACCCTACACCAATAAGGTCATGTTCTGGCTGTAACACATCACCATTACCGGTAATAATTAACGAAGCGGTCTCATCGGCCACGGCCAAAATGGCTTCTAACTTTCGTAACGCTCTGTCTGACCGCCATTCTTTCGCCAACTCTACGGCTGAGCGTGTCAGTTGGCCGTTATGCTTTTGTAACTGCGCTTCAAACTTTTCAAACAGGGTAAACGCATCTGCGGTGCTGCCTGCAAAACCTGCTAACACTTTATCGTTGTATAAACGACGTACTTTGCGCGCGTTTGCTTTCATTACGGTGTTGCCTAATGACACTTGGCCATCACCACCAATAACAACTTCATCACCACGGCGAACTGAAACAATAGTGGTCATCTTTTTTTCCTGTTAAAACATGTATGGAGAAAATATGGGGGTGCTTGATAATAATTCAAGTGGTAGATTAGTCTGCACTTAAAAATATTCTTTTAATTTTAGTTGAAGCCTTTATATGAACATCAGCAAAGACACAGTCGTACAACTGCATTACAGCCTTTTTGATCAAGACAACAATCTTATTGAAAAAACCGAGGAAAAAGACCCTGTCGCTTATCTACACGGTCACAACAACATGCTAGCTAGCTTTGAAAAAGAGCTAGAGGGTAAGACAGAAGGTGAACACCTTAGCTTTACATTAACGCCCGACCAAGCCTATGGCACTCGCAAAGAAGATGCCGTAGCACGCATTCCAGTGAAGCATCTGCAAGGAGCAAAAAAATGGAAAAAAGGCATGAAAGCTTGGGTTCAAACAGATCATGGCACTCAACAAGTAACCATTATTAAAATGGGTCGCTTTATGGCTGATGTCGATATCAACCACCCATTGGCGGATAAAACCATTCGCTTTGAAGTTGATATAGTGAATGTACGTCAAGCCGATCCAGAAGAGGTGGCGCATGGTCACGCCCATGGAGTAGGCGGCCACCAGCACTAATAACTATATATTTTTTGGATTCGGAGGTTGGTATTTTAAAGCGCTTCCGTTATCCTCGATTCACAAAAAGCCCTAAGTGGGCATCGATGCCATCAAGGAGATGATTATGAAACTAGCTTTACCTATGGCCTTAATGGCCGGTGCTTTACTGGTTGGCTGTGCAAGCTCACCAAAAACAGAACCTGTTGCCGAATGTGTATTTGCTGACGGCTCTAACCAACCTGCTCCAGCTTGGGTATGTGGCGCTCCTGTTGATGGCATCGAGCTTTCAGCGGTTGGCTATGCTGACAAATCAGCCGCTGGCGTAAACTTTATGAAACAAATGGCTGCTACAGCTGCTCGTGTTGAACTGGCTCAAACTTACCGTGCAGAAGTTCAAAACATGATCAAACAATACGCCGAAACGACAGGCTCTGCCGACAGCGAAACTGTTGATATGGTGAACACTTCTGTAACTAAACAGGTTACTAAAGAGTCTCTAGCGGGTTCTAGAATTGTTCGTCAGATGTCAACTCCAACTGGCGGTATGGTTGTTGTTGTTGGCTTAGACGCTGCGTCTTATGAAAAACTACAACAGCACTCAATCAAAACATCTATGGATAACGATAAAGCGTTATGGCAGAAGTTTAGCGCTGGTAAAGCGTTTAACGAGCTAGCTGAAGAAATGGCTAACTACCGATAAGCGCTTAGCGTTTATAAAACCGGCTACGGCCGGTTTTTTTATGCTTGTTATCTTCTATGCCTTATACTGTGCTAATTCTACTGTAAACCTCCTATTTACTTTGTAAGAGTCTGTCTATGTCACTGTCTGTTGCTATTGTTCCCGTTACACCTTTTGCTCAAAACTGCTCTATTGCCATGTGCACAGCCACCAATAAAGCAGCCATTGTCGACCCAGGCGGTGAAACTGAGCGCATTATTCAGCAGCTAAATGCAATGAAGGCTGTCCCTGAGAAAATCCTACTAACACATGGCCACATTGATCATGCAGGCGCAGCTAAAACCCTATCAGAACAATTAAATATTCCTATTATTGGTCCACACAAAGGCGATTTATTCTGGCTAGAAGGCTTAACACAACAAGCTGCTATGTTTAATTTTAAACAAGTAGAAAGCTTTGTGCCGGATGAATGGTTAGAAGATGGTGAAACCGTATCGGTAGGTAATTTACAGCTAGAGGTCATTCATGCACCAGGCCACACCCCAGGGCATGTAGTGTTTTATAACAAAGAAAATAAATTGGCTTGGGTAGGCGATGTATTATTCCAAGGCTCAATTGGTCGTACTGATTTCCCACAAGGTAACTTTGACCAACTCATTAGCTCCATTAAAAACAAACTATTTCCTTTAGGGGATGACATTACCTTTATTCCCGGTCATGGCCCTGAGTCTACTTTTGGACAAGAACGTCAGTTCAATCCTTTTGTATCGGGAAAGCACGGTTAAATAAATCATTTTCTTACGCCCATAAAAAAACCCGCCTGAGCGGGTTTTTTTATGCTTGATAGCTTACTTCTTGAAGCCACCGAAACGCTTTTTGAAGCGATCGATACGACCACCGGTATCAAGTACTTTCTGCTTACCAGTATAGAATGGGTGACATGCTGAACATACGTCCAAAGGCATTGTACCTAATTTGGTAGAGTTAGTTTTAACTACGTTACCGCAAGAACAAGTTGCTTCAAGGGCACCATACTGAGGATGAATATCTGTTTGCATTATGCTTTCTCCAATCTTCACGCCGCTACTTATTAGACCGCAACAAGCACCGCGCTACTATATAAATTACAAAGTTTGCCCTTGCATAGGCACCAAGGACGCGCATAATAACAGAGCCTTAGGTTGCAGCAAACTTTTTTCATGCCTTTTTTTGTAATTAACGTAGTCTTACCTGTCCCTTTACGTCGTTTTTTCGACTATTTACCGCGTGAGCAAGACAAAGCGGACGACTTTCAACCAGGAACACGCGTTCGCGTTTCTTTTGGTAATCAAACATTACACGGCATTGTTTTAGGCACCCGCTCAGAGTCGGATGTTCCTACCAACAAACTAAAACCTATTTTAGATCGTTTAGACGATACACCTTTACTGAGCGATAGCGATATAGAGCTTTGTCAGTGGCTCGCTAAGTATTATCACCACAGTATCGGCGAAGTATTAGAGCACTTTCTACCTACCTTATTGCGTCAAGGCGCCTCTTTAGATGAAGCTAACGAGCGTGTTTGGAAAAAGTTGAATAAAACACCGTTTAAAAAGTTGGGCACCAAACAGGAAGCCTTATGGCAACTGTTCAACCAAGCACCGCTATGGGCGCACTCACAACTTACTAAGCAAGGCTTTAGTGGCGCGCAAATTCAATCTCTCGAAAAGCTAGGTTTAGTAGAGGAACATTATCGTCTACCCATCCCTAGCACACCAGCCGAACGACAAGCCCCTCTTTCTCTTAACTCTGAACAGCAACAAGCGTTAATAGTTTTGCAACAACAGCTTGGACGCTTTCAGGCGTGTCTACTCGAGGGGGTGACCGGCTCTGGAAAAACCGAAGTTTATTTGCAGCTAATTGAAAGTGCTTTGCAGAACAACAAGCAAGTATTAGTGCTAGTTCCTGAAATCGGATTAACACCGCAAACGGTTAAACGCTTCCAAACTCGCTTCGAGGTTCCTATCGCCCTGCTTCATTCAGGATTGAACGACCGTGAGCGCTTACAAGGTTGGCGTTTAGCAAAAGAAGGCCACGCACGTATTCTGATTGGTACGCGCTCAGCTGTATTTACTCCCCTGCCCGACTTAGGGCTGATTATTATTGATGAAGAGCACGACGGCTCATTCAAGCAACAAGATGGCTTACGCTACTCTGCCCGCGACTTTGCTCTGGTTCGTGCGAGCAAGGCAAAAGTGCCGGTCGTACTTGGGTCTGCCACCCCAAGCTTAGAAACGCTTCGAAATGCCTTAGACGGCAAATACATTCATTTAAAACTGAGCCAACGGGCAGGCAATGCCAAACCACCCAGGTTAATTCTGCAAGATATATTAAATCAGCCTTTGATTGCCGGCTTTGCTGAATCTGTGATTGCCGCCATGCATGAGCATATTCAGAACAACAAACAGGTGTTGGTGTTTATTAACCGTCGCGGTTTTGCTCCGCTTATTGCTTGCCAAGACTGTGGCTGGCAAGCCGAGTGTCAGCATTGTGATGCGCGTTTAACTGTTCACCAATATCCGCCACGCCTGCACTGCCACCATTGTGACTGGCAACAACCTATTCCCAATACTTGCCCACAATGCCATGGCCACCAGCTTGTTGATCAAGGTTTAGGCACTGAAAAAATCCAAGAGTATTTAACCACTATCTTTGCCGACATCCCTATCCATCGTATCGACCGGGATACGGTCAGCGGTAAAAAAGCCTTCGACCAGATGTATGACAAAATCAACATTGGCGGGGCTGGCATTTTGGTTGGAACGCAAATGCTAGCGAAAGGACACCACTTCCCCGATGTGACTATGGTGGTGGTACTTGGGACAGACAGTGGCTTATTTAGCAGCGACTTTCGTGGTCTAGAGCATAGCGCTCAACTTATTTATCAAGTAGCTGGTCGTGCTGGTCGCGAAGAGTCGCCTGGAGAGGTATGGATTCAAACCATGTACGCACATCACCCTGCCTTAAATCTACTGCTAGAGCAGGGCTACCACGGTTTAGGACTCAACTTATTACAAGAACGACAGTCGCTACAGCTGCCGCCTTTTTCATACATGGCCTTATTACGAAGCGAGTCTGTTGACCAACATTTAGCCGTGCAATTATTGCAACAAGCAAACGGTTTTGTGCAGCATTGGTTACGTCACCACTTCCCGCATGAACCCAGCGCACCTATTAGGGTATTAGGACCGTTTCCATCTATAATGGAACGCAAAGCAGGTAAGTTTCGTTATCAGATGCAATTCTTTACCGAAAGAAGACCCGTATTACATGCTCTAATGGATTCTTTAATTAACTATCTAGACAAAAGCACTACTCGCAAAGTGCGTTGGCATATTGATATAGACCCTATAGATACCATTTAATAACAATTCTTTATTTATAATTAACAGCAGATAAGCGCATGCAACCAAATTTAAAAAATCCGATTCATTTACTCGCTTTCGGCTTAGGTTCGGGCTTAGCGCCTAAAGCTCCCGGTACTTTTGGCACACTCGCAGCTTTGCCTATTTGGTGGTTTTTACTGGCACCTCTTAGCATCGAGCTTAACTTAGCCGTGCTCTTAATCGGCTTTCTTATAGGGGTTGCAGTCTGCGAAATCACCTCTCGCGACATGGGCGTACACGATCACGGCGGCATAGTGATTGATGAATGGATTGGCATGTGGATCACCCTACTGTGGCTTCCCTTTGGCCAAGGTCTTTGGGTCGACCTTGCGTGGTTAACGGTGGCTTTTATTGCCTTCCGTTTTTTCGACATTATTAAACCATGGCCTATTCGCTGGCTCGACAAAAAAGTCGGCGGCGGCTTTGGCATTATGATTGACGATGTATTGGCCGGTATTTTTGGCTTGGGCGCTGTTCAATTAGCCGCCTACCTTTTCTAAATATTTGATTTTAGGTGGTTTTTTAAATCAGCTTTTTCAACTAAATTTTTTGCAAGAACTTTTCTGCCGAACTTGTATAATCGCCCCCTTAATTTCCTAACAGTGGTTTATCCCATGAAAAAAATACTGACTTTTTTATTAGGTGTTAGCCTTCTTCCATTAACAGGCCATGCAGAACAGTTTTGGTCTGACAATAGCTTGTCTGTTTTATACGGCGGCAACTACAAAATGATTCCTTATGGCAAAGACAGTGAAGCAGGCACCATGACGCTTGAGCACGTATCTGGCCATAGCTGGGGCGGTGTATTCTTATTTGTTGACCGTATCAGAACCAAAGATGACCCATACACTGAAACCTACGGTGAGTTTTCACCAAGCTTCTATCTTAAAAAGTTTGATGACAGTTTTGTAAAAAGCGTAAATGCTGAATTCACTTATGAGTTTGGCGCGAGCGCGGGCATGAACCAAGATAACGTTTTAGCCGGTATTGGCTTCGACCTTGATATTCCAGGTATGGACTTTTTCAAAGCCACTGTTTACCACGCTTGGGACCAAAGCGACTCTTTTGGTCGCAGCCAAGACGATCAACTGACTCTAAGCTACGGTTGGCATCATGGCCAATTTAACATTGACGGGTTTTTAGACTTCACTCCAAGCAAAGGCTCTAATCACAAAGCAACCGAGTTAAACTTTACCCCACAAATCACGTACGACTTTGGCCCTATGCTAGGGTTAAAAAACAAAGTAAAAGTCGGTGTTGAATACGCTTATTGGAAAAACAAATTCGGCGTCCAGGGTCAAAACCAAAACAACCTAAGCTTACTGCTTAAGTGGCACCTATAAGGAATCCGCTTACAGCGACTCCTTTAAATGACGGCTGCGGCCGTCATTTGTGCTTTTAATGCACCCTCGTTGATTGCACTTTCTGACTGAATACAGATCTTTTACATAACAACACAAAGTTTTTGATCTTTATCAGTGTGTTTCTATTTCTAAATGAGTATAATTCTCACTTCACTTTACAAACCAAACAGGTGTCCGATGTTGCGCTCTCTCATCAGCATTCTCTTACTAGGCGCTAGCTGCTTAACCGTTGCCAGCGAAGTAAACATTTACTCAGCTCGTAACGAACAATTAATTAAGCCGTTACTCGACCAATTTACACAAGAAACCGGTATTAAAGTAAATTTAGTGACGGGTAAAGCCGATGCACTATTAAGCCGCCTACAAAGCGAAGGCGACTTAAGCCCTGCCGATTTACTGATTACCACCGATGCCGGCCGTTTACACCGCGCTAAAGAAGCAGGTGTGTTACAAAGCATTGATTCCCCCGTATTAGAAGCAAAAATCCCAGCACACTATCAAGACACAGATAACCAATGGTTCGGTCTCTCACTACGTGCACGTCCTATTTTTTACAACAAAGAGACCGTTAAGCCTGAGCAACTAAGCACTTATGAAGCGCTGGCTGGCTCAGAGTTTAAAGGTGAGATCTGTATTCGCTCTTCCGAAAACATCTACAATCAATCATTAGTCGCCTCTATGATTGCCGCCGATGGCAAAGAAAGCGCTCTTGATTTTGCCAAAGGCTTGGTAAAAAATTTTGCTCAACCTCCTAAAGGTGGTGACCGCGATCAAATAAGTGCAGTCGCTAACGGCGTATGCGATATCGCCATCGCGAACACCTACTATTTTGGCGGCATGACACAAAGCAAAAATACCGCAGAAAAAGCCGCGACTGAAAAAGTAGCGATCTTCTGGCCCAACCAAGAAGGCCGTGGAGTACATGTGAATATTTCTGGTGCTGGGGTCATTAAAACCGCAAAGAATAAAGACAACGCTATTAAGTTATTAGAGTTTTTAGTCAATAGCGACTCGCAAGCTTGGTACGCCAACGTAAACTTTGAATACCCTGTGGTTGAAGGCGTTAAAGCAAATGAAACGCTTCTATCCTGGGGCACTTTCAAGGCCGATACCATTAACCTAAGTCGCTTAGGCGAATTAAACCGTCAAGCAGTAGAAATTATGGATAAGGCTGGCTGGCGATAATGAAAGCAACCCCAAGATGGTTGCACCGGATGCCGTGGCACTTATGGCCACTGCTTCTGATTGTTGCCGTTTTACTCACCCCCATTGTTTCTGTATTAAGCAGCTTTTTTCAAGGGCCTGCACCTAGCTGGCCACACCTGGTTGATACAGTGCTCTGGGAGTACACCCTTAATTCTATCTACTTAGTCTTAGGGGTTGGGTTTGGGGTACTGGTGCTAGGCGTCAGCAGCGCTTGGTTTGTAGCTCGCTATGAATTCTTTGGCCGTCGACAGTTTGAATGGCTTTTACTGTTACCCTTGTCTATGCCGGCCTATATTATTGCCTACACTTATACTGGCATTTTGGACTTCTCTGGCCCCGTTCAAAGCTTTATACGCAAGACGTTTTCGGTCGGTTATGGCGATTATTATTTCCCTGAAATTCGTTCTATCGGTGGCGCTATTGTTATGATGTCACTGGTGCTATATCCCTACGTGTACTTATTAGCACGCACCAGTTTCAAAAACCAATCTCAAAGCCTAGCCGATGCAGGTAAGACTTTAGGGCTTAGTCCCTTACAAAGCTTTTGTCGTATTGCCCTTCCCATTGCTCGCCCCGCCATTATTGCCGGTACTATCTTAGCGTTAATGGAAACTTTGGCCGACTACGGCACCGTTCAATACTTTGGTGTGAACGTCTTCAGCACAGGTATTTTCAGAACCTGGTTTGGCCTAGACGATGCGCTCGCTGCGCGACAACTTGCTAGTGTTCTATTAATGATGGTTTTTGCCTTGCTTCTATTAGAAAAACTAGCACGCAGCAAAGCGAGTTACAGCTTACCTAGCGGCTCAATGAGCAGTAAAAGACGCTCTCTTAAACCTGTTTACGCTTGTGTAGTGAGTCTCTGCTGCGGTTTATTATTTTTATTTGGCTTTTTACTGCCCTTCACTCAATTGCTGTATTGGTCGCTATTTGAAAGCACCAAAGGCTTTGACCAAGAATACTGGCACTTACTCAGCAATAGCTTAAAACTTGCCGGCATTACCAGTCTGTTAACCGTACTCTTAGCCCTATTACTTTCCTATAGTCAGCGTTTGTGGCCGAGCAAGCTATTTAATGGGGCGGTATTTACCGCCGGATTAGGCTATGCCATTCCCGGCACTATTATTGCAGTAGGGGTAATGGCTCCCTTCTCTTGGCTTGATCACAGCATTCATGATTTTTTTGAAAAACACAGTGAGATAAGCACCGGGCTTATTTTTTCAGGCACGCTGTTTATTTTAATTTTTGCTTACATAGTGCGCTTCTTAGCTGTTGCCTTAGGGAATATTAAATCGGGTTTACTGAACATTCACCAAAGCATAGACGACGCTGCCAAAAGCTTAGGCCTTACACCTTGGCAAAGTATTGTAAGAATTCACTTACCACTATTACGACCAAGCTTAATCAGTGCTGCACTGTTGGTATTTGTCGATACATTAAAAGAATTACCAGCAACCCTTGTGCTACGCCCCTTTAACTTTAATACTCTTGCTGTTAAAAGTTTCGAACTCGCTAATGACGAACAACTCGCCAATGCCGCACCTTCTGTAATTACCATTGTGCTTATTGGTTTAATCCCCGTCATTCTTTTAAATTTTTATATGCAACGTAGTCAAAATTAATTCGCCATGCTTAAAGTTTCAGATATTTGTTTAGATTTTTCCGATACAGAAGTATTAAAGAAAGCCAGTTTCAACCTTGAGCATCAACAAGTGGCTTGCTTACTGGGCGAATCTGGCTGTGGCAAAACCACCTTGCTACGTTCCATTGCTGGTTTAGAGAAGCCTCATTCGGGATCTATTAGTTTGGCAGGCAATATTCTGACCGATGACGACTCTTTTGTTGCAGCCGAACATCGTGGTATTGGTTTTGTCTTTCAGGACTACGCCCTGTTTCCGCATTTAACGATAGCAGAGAACATTTGTTTTGCGCTAAAAAAACAAAGTAAACAAGAGCGTCAACAAATCTTGGAGGAAATGGCTGAACTGGTCGAACTTCAAGATCAACTACACAAGTACCCAGAGCAACTTTCAGGTGGACAGCAACAACGTGTTGCTATTGCGCGTGCATTAGCAAACAAACCGAAACTTTTGTTATTAGATGAGCCCTTTTCACATCTAGATGTCTACCTACGTGAAAGCTTAGCTCATGAGCTGCGTCAGCTGATAAAAAAGCAAGGCATTATGGCATTGATGGTGACTCACGATCAGCAAGAGGCCTTCGCTTTCTCCGACAAGATTGGTGTGATGCATCAAGGACGCATTGAGCAGTGGGATTGCGCTAAAGAAATTTATCAAAAGCCAGCGACTGAATACACGGCCAAGTTTATTGGTGAGGGCAGCCTGCTTGCTATAGAAGACTTGCCAAACAGCCTACTAGACACTTTACCAGACCACCTGAAGCAACCTCAGAGTAAGCTATTACTACGCCCAGAAAGCTTCTATATTGCTGAGCAAGGGTGTGTCACTGCAACCATTACTCAACTGCGCTTTCGCGGCGCCTACCAACTGGTTTACGCCACCATTGAAGGGCGTCACAACCCGTTGACTATCTGCTTTCATAACCAGGGCTCAGGGCTCACCTTAAACAGCCAAATTCAGCTCAATATTCATAGCCAA
>Ga0209075_1002736_pt1 | contig 15266 bp, 12 predicted proteins | sample Stecom2011_FD_187523 | JGI IMG/M metagenome (GOLD analysis project Ga0209075, IMG submission 187523) | Agricultural soil microbial communities from Utah to study Nitrogen management - Steer compost 2011 (SPAdes) (version 2) | ecosystem: Environmental > Terrestrial > Soil > Agricultural land... | reverse complement strand
AGACTCTAAATTCTCAAGTCTCAAACCTCACTTCTCCTTATCAATCCGATTGCTCTGAAACGCCGAAGGCAATAATTGAGGAATAAACTTAACGAGCAAAGGCATCAAGACGCTTCCTCCTGGTAAGAGAAAAATAGTCAAACTCGGTATCGTTTTACACACATCTAAAAGCTGATTTTTAACCTTGATTTTTTCAGCGGGTGAAAGATCTCGAACAGTTGATTGTCCGAGAAGCAGGACCAATTCACCACTTTCCTCTAATTCCAGAAGCAAGCGGCTTTTGTTTCGGATAATCAAAAGTTTTACGGTAGAAGCCGAGTGTTTGTAAAAGCTTTTAACCGGATTGGTATGTTCAAATAATTGTAGCTTTTCATTGTGTTGGGATGCAAATTGGGCGAGATGCATCAAACTGCCACTTAAAGCAGCGTCGTCTAATTCTAACATGGTCATTATTTGGGCGAGGTATTGCTGTTCACCTTCATCCATCTTTAAATCCTCCCATATGGTCAAGCAACACAAATCAAGAATGTATTGTCTTTCTATCGCGCCTGAATGGTGGAGGTATTTCATTTTATGGAAAAACTTGCTACTGCCATCAATATCCCAATCCAATACATACTGGGTTGAGGTTTCGAATAAATCGATGAGTAATTTGTCGTATTTGGTTTTCTTTTGTTTCGATTTTAATGTGAAAAAGCAATAGTTGAGCACACCTTCTTCCAGTTGTTTATAGGCTTTTTTTGCCGTTTCTGGATGCGTTAACCAATGTTTAAAGGCCAAGACATCCAACATCAAAAGGGCGTAGGTAAGTAAAGAAAGCGTGTTTTTGTTGAATAGCGTATTGGCTTCGTGGATGCGAGCTGATAGGGTGCTCTCCAAGATGGAGTACGGATTGGTCGAAAACGAAAGCTTTTTGAAAAAGCCAACTTTCCCCTTTTCCATTTGCTCATAGAATTCCAAGATGGCTTCAACAGCATCTTGGTCGCTCGCATTTTTGTGGCGACTGAAATATTGAAAAACTAATGCGTGAAACAAATTAACTTTGGTGAGCTCTTCTTTGGTCAACTTCAGAGTTTCCTGAAAATGTTCAGAAACGAGATTCATCGAAGTGCCGTATATAAATCCAGTACTTCGCAAGGCTTCATAAAATGTTCGTTCGTCCGGAAAGCTATCGACGAGCTCATTTTTATTAAAAAGATCAAAAAATTTCAAGATCCAATCGGATGCAGAAGGATTCATATATTGAGAATGACTATTTTTACAGTTTTAATGATATGGTTTCGATTCAATATTGGTCTATCTTAAATCATATCCGTACATTTAAAGCCACAAATAATTTTTTACAAAAATATTCAATTCAAAAAACAATGATGAAGAAATCCAGACTTATTGCCATGATAAGTTCGTTAGGGGTGATGGTATTGGCTGTTGTGTTGATGAGCGGTGACCACAACGATAGTCCTTCTATTTCAGGAACAACCTCAGATATCGCCGATTTTTATGCATTTCAGGCACCAGACCCTAACAATCTAGTCTTAGTAATGAACATGCAAGGCCTCATTCCTGCAGGAAGAGCGACCGAAGAAGCGAGTTTTGACGAAAGTGTATTGATGGAATTCAATATCGATATAAACAACGACTTAAAAGAAGATATTTTAATTCAAGCCATTAGAAGAGGAGATAGTATGTATTTCTTCGGACCCTTTCTCACTTCACAAACAGGACTGATGAGTGAGATTAATACGGATGCTGACTTAAAAAATAGCGTAAAGATTTCGACAGTAGAAGAAGTCTTCGTGGCAGAAGCCGATGGCATGAAGTTTTTCGCCGGTCCGCGGGAAGATCCATTTTTCTTCGACAGAAACCGATTCGATGAGTACTTAAGAGGGAATGCGCCAGGCGGGTTTAGCAATCCAGGCACAGACACCTACGCTGGAAGTAATGTGCTGTCTATAGTTGTAGAGCTGCCAAAGGCGTTGTTGGGCACGCCTGCAACCGATGTAAACCCTTTTGCGTCCGCAACACCTACCTACAATATGTGGGTGGAAACGAAAAAAAGATTACCTTAAAACGTTAGATTGAAATTACGATGAAGATTCAAAAAATATATCCAATTGCCATCCTGTTGTTGTCCCTGCTGTTCGTGCAGTGTATTAATGACGACGACAATGCCATCTATCAAGATCGATGTAACGACGGAATCCAGAACGGTGATGAAACTGGAGTGGATTGTGGTGGAAGCCAATGCGATCCTTGTAGCGAAGAAGACCTCTTTGCCGGAACATATATGCAAAAAGACCAAATGGGACGTCCTGCGACCAACATTCTTTTCAATCAAGTAGCGCTTCGAGACAGTTTGAATATCACAGAACCATACCTGATGCAAGAACGCTTTAAAGATGTTTTCAAAAACCGCATCATGACCTTAGATACTACCTATACAACAAACGTGTTGGGGTTGGATGCCGATCAAATGGCGGCCATTTTTTCCCAGGACGTGCTTTGGGTAGCAGCAACAGGCGTAACGAGTTATGATAACGGATCGGAAATCTTAACGGGGAGAGCGCTTGGTGAAGATGTGATGGATTCGAACCTCCTGTGGATTTTTGGAGGACCCGATGGAACTAAGAATAACGTAGACCCATTGCTCATCAGCGATAACGTTGACGAAAACGATGCAGATTTTCTGACGGAGTTCCCTTATTTAGCACCGCCTTTCGAAATCGAAGATTAGTAAAATACCTTTTTTACTCATTAGCTTAAACGCTAATAAATATCAAATATTAGCTTAGAAACTAATAAATAGTAATTATTAGTGTTTTTGCTAATAAATGACTATCTTTGAATAAAACAATCCCCTATGCATTACTCAGTTATTTCAGGAGATGTCGTTTCTTCAAGTAGTCTGTTGCCTTCAGAAAGAGAAGCTTTGTCGCTTGCGCTTCACAAGTTGATAGCCCTACTCGAGGATCAATATGGCGTGTACGGTCGTGTTGTTAAGGGAGATTATTTAGAATGCGTAGTGCCAACGCCTGGGAATGGGTTGCGAATTGCATTGATAATTAAAAGTTTTGTCAAGTCCATTGCAGCCTCGGTCGATGTGTCGGGAAAAGACGCTAACCGCATCAAACAACATAAATCCCACGGCATTCGGCTTGCGATAGGCTATGGAAGCTTAACTCAGTTTGATACTCAAAAAGATATTATTGACGGCGATGCTATTTACCTCTCAGGTCGAGAAATCAGTGGCGAGACATCCTACAACAAATCGCGGGTAGTCATAAAAAACACGTTGTTCTTTGCTTCCAAGAACGAGGATTTGAATGAGTCTTTCTATCCTTTATTTGCTCTGTTAGACGTTATTTTAACCAAAGCTACCGCGCGGCAATGCGAAGTGCTATATTTGAAATTGATGAACAAAACAGAAGAGGAAATTGCCGAAAAACTCGCAATCGGTCAGTCGGCCGTAAACCAGCACTCCACAAGTGTGGGATGGAATGCCATAGAATCGGCAGTAAATTATTTTGATAACAGAATTTCAAAATTATAATATGGAAGTCATCGAATTCATACTGCTTCAGTTTATCGCCCATTTGTTTTTGGATTATTTTTTTCAAACGGGTAGCTTGGCAAAAAGGAAGAATTCCGAAGGATTCAAAAGTGGTTTTTTATACTGGCATGCACTGATTTGTTTTATCCTCTCGTGGGTGGTTTCCTTCCAATTAAATTTTGTCTTTGGTGCGTTGATCATTGCTGTTAGTCATTTGTTCCTCGATGGATTCAAAAAAACCTGGAGTCAAAACAAATTCATAGCACGCTATCTGTTTTTTATCGATCAGGCATTGCATATCGTTGCCATTGTTGCTGTTGTTTTCTTTTTTAATCGTTGGGTAGGTATTTCTCCTTCTTTTGACATTCCGTTTAACCGAACTTTCTTATTAATTTTAACAGCGTATTTGTTGTGCTTAAAACCTGCAAATATCTTTATTAGAGAAGTTTTTCGAGTTACTGAAATTGAAGTTTCCAGCGATAATGAAATGCCGAACGCAGGAAAAGTGATTGGCATTTTAGAACGCATCTTAACGCTCACACTAATAATCGTATCGCAATATTCGGCAGTGGGTTTTCTCATTGCAGCCAAATCTATTTTGCGTTACCGCAGCGATGAAACCTTAAAATCCGAATACGTGCTCATTGGCACATTATTGAGTTTCGGAATTGCAGTGATTGCCGGAATTCTTGTAAATGTTATAGCAACTTGGTAGATAAATTCAAAGAACATATAGACGCTCACTTTTCTTTCCTCAAAGGAAAGAAGTTGCTCATAGCCTGTAGTGGCGGGTTAGACAGTGCGGTTCTGACGCATCTGTCAGCAGCTTTAGATTTCGAGTTTGCCTTGGCACATTGTAATTTTTCGCTACGCGGGAAAGACAGTGATACCGATGAAATGTTCGTCGTTGGTTTGGCGAAAAAAATGGATGTTCCCGTCTTTGCCGAAACTTTCGACACCGTGAAATATGCCGATAAGAATCATCTCTCAATACAATTGGCTGCCCGCGAACTTCGGTATAATTGGTTTGAAGCATTGCTGAAAAATTTCAAATACGACTACGTGTTGACAGGCCATCATTTAGACGATGATTTGGAAACATTTCTCATCAATTTTTCTCGGGGGACAGGATTGCGAGGATTGACGGGAATTCCTGTTCAAAACGAAAAAATCGTAAGGCCTTTATTGGCGTTTTCCCGAAAAGACTTGATGGATTGGGCAACCTCCGAAAATATCCAATGGCGTGAAGACAGTACGAATCAAGAGTCGGAGTATTTGCGCAATAAAATTCGGTTAGAAGTCGTGCCACCGCTTAAAGAAGCGAATTCCAGTTTGCTCAAAAATTTTCAAACGACCCAACGGAATCTAAAAGCCGCCGAAAATTTGGTTGAAGATTATATGGCGCTGATTTATAATCTTGCGGTTACCGAAAGCGAAGGTGTCCATCACATCGACGTCCAAAAACTCAAGGATTTACCAAATACGGAAGAACTGCTTTACGAACTTTTAAACAATTTTGGTTTTACGGAGTGGAATGATGTTGTAGATTTAATGGATGCGCAAACCGGGAAGCAATTGTTTTCAAAAACACATCGCCTGCTTAAAAATAGGGATGAATTGTTGTTGATGGAAATTACTTCAGAAGAAGACGCTGTAGTAGCGGTACCTGAGCAAGGGATTGAATCTCCAATTCAATTGAAGATTGAGCGAGTTGATAAAATGGAGCAAGCTGCAGATGAGATTATTTATGTTGATTACGACCGATTGCAATTTCCGTTGACCTTGCGAAAGAAAAGAGCAGGAGATGTTTTTTATCCGTTTGGGATGAAGGGGAAAAAGAAATTGAGCAAGTATTTTAAAGATGAAAAGTTTTCAATTTTTGAAAAGGAGAATACGTGGTTGCTGTGTTCAGGCGATGAAATTGTGTGGGTGGTGAATCACCGGATGGACAGCCGATTTAAAGTCGATGCTGAAACCAAAAATATTGGAAGGATAACAAGCTCAGATTGAGCAATGTGTAAAATGAAAGAATCCCGACCTTTCGATCGAGATTCTAAACAAACCTAACTTAGTAAACTTATAAGATATGCTACAAACTTTCTATCCCCACAAAAATGTCATAGCAAATCTATTCACTAATCCTATGGTACAAATATAGAACAGTTACCCTTACAATAAAATACGTACTTACACGTATTTTTGAGAAAATCGAATATATTTACCTTAAAAATTATGAAAAAATCTTCTTAGCTATGACGGATCTGAAAAAAATAGCGGTCTTAACAAGCGGCGGTGATTCTCCGGGTATGAATGCTGCGATTCGGGCGATTACACGTGCGTCGGCGTTTTACGATATCACATGTGTAGGAGTGTATCGCGGGTTTCAAGGAATGGTCGAAGGTGATTTTAAAGAATTAACAGCCCGTTCGGTCAAGAATCTAATCAATAGAGGAGGAACTGTTTTGAAATCGGCGCGATGTGAAGTGTTCAGAACCTTAGAAGGTCGGCAAAAGGCATACGAAAGTCTAAAGAAAGAAAATATCGACGCTTTGGTCGTCATCGGTGGTGACGGATCATTAAAAGGAGCATCCACTTTTTCGAAAGAATTTGATTTTCCGATTGTTGGAATTCCAAGCACCATTGATAACGATATCAAAGGAACCGACTTTACAATAGGTTACGACACTGCCTTGAATACGGTGGTGGAAGCAATCGATAAAATACGCGATACGGCAAATTCGCACAATCGCTTGTTTTTGGTTGAAGTTATGGGTCGAGATGCGGGAGATATCGCGTTAAATGCTGGAATTGGAGCAGGGGCAGGAGCGATTCTGATTCCGGAATTAGACCGCGGGCGCGAAAACCTGTTAACCGCTTTGAGCCGAGGGAAAAAAACGGGGAAAACTTCAAATATTGTCGTGGTGGCCGAAGGAGATCAAATAGGAAAAAATATTATGGAACTCGCAGCATATATCGAATCGAATTTAGAGGAATACGAAGTGAGAGTAACGGTCTTGGGGCATATCCAACGAGGCGGATCTCCGAGTTGCTACGATCGTGTGCTCGCCAGTAGGCTTGGCGTTGCTGCTGTAGATTCCCTAGTAGGAGGAAATAGCAATGTTATGATTGGAATTGTGCAAGGTAGCGTGACCCTCGTCCCCCTTTCAGAAGTGGAAAAGGAAAAATCAAGAATAGATCGCGAATTGATACGGGTTGCCGATATCATTTCGAGATAATTAAGAAATAATAGTATTAAATAAAAGATTAAAATATATAAAATGATAAAAATAGGAATTAACGGTTTTGGACGTATTGGACGTTTGGTATTGCGAGAAGCAATGAAACGAAATGATGTAGAAGTTGTAGCAGTCAACGACCTTGTAGATGAAGATCAATTGGCATATCTTTTTAAATACGATTCGGTTCACGGTAAATATCATGGACAGGTTGCGGTTGAAGAAGGTCATTTGATTGTCGACGGTAAGAAAATTCGTGTCACTTCAGAAAAAAACCCGGAAAATCTGAAATGGGATGAGGTAGGAGCTACAATAGTTATTGACGGAACGGGCGTTTTTAAAGAAATCGAATCGGCTTCGGCCCACCTTGTTGCAGGAGCTAAAAAGGTTCTTATTTCTGCGCCGTCTAAAACAGCACCGATGTTTGTTATGGGCGTCAATCACAAGCAGATTAAAGCTTCGGATACGATTCTATCCAGCGCCTCTTGCACCACAAGTTGTTTGGCTCCCTTGGCAAAAATTATCAACGATGAACTTGGGCTGGTCGAAGGTTTGATGACAACTATTCACGCAGTAACCGCTTCGCAATCCACCGTAGATCAAGCATCGCGCAAAAACTATCGCATTGGACGCTCTGCATTGAGCAATATCATTCCAACATCAACAGGTGCAGCAATTGCTGTAACGAAGGTGCTTCCCGAACTAAAAGGAAAACTGACCGGAATGGCTTTCCGGGTTCCTACAACCAATGTTTCCGTAGTGGATCTAACCGTGCGCACTGAAAAAGCTGCCACATATGACGAAGTTAAAGCGATTTTCAAGAAAGCATCAGAAGGAGCGTATAAAGGAATCGTAAACTATACCGAAGACGATGTCGTTTCTCAAGATTTTATTTCAGATGCCTACCTCTGTACGTTCGATGCCAACGCAGGAATTGCACTGAATGATAATTTTTTTAAGTTGATAGCTTGGTATGATAACGAATATGGCTACGCTGCCAAGATGGTCGATATGGCCGTGTATATTTCAGCATTGTAAATTATGATTTTAATAACCGACGGAGGTTCTACAAAATGCGATTGGGTTTTGCTAAATCGCCAACGAGACGTGGTTTTTCGGACTAAAACGCCCGGGTTGAACCCAGCAGTCTTAACTTCAGAAGAACTAAAAAGGCGTATTATTGACAATCAGGATTTACGCGCTATTTCTGAACAGATAGAGGCTGTTGATTTCTATGGAGCGGGCTGTGGAACCTCAAAACCAAAAAAGAGTGTACACCAGGTGCTGTCGGCTTTGTTTCCCAATGCAGCAATCAAAGTTTATGAAGATACAGCTGCAGCAGTTTTTGCTGTAACCACAACACCGGGTATCGTTTGTATCTTAGGAACAGGTAGCAATAGTTGTTATTTCGATGGAAAAAACATCCATCAACCCATTGCTTCTTTAGGATATTCCGTTATGGATGAAGCCAGCGGTTCTTGGTTTGGTAGAGCCTTGATTCGCGATTACTTTTATAAGCGTATGCCTACTTCCATTGCCGAAGCTTTTGCTGCCAATTACAATCTCGATGCAGATGACATAAAAATGAATTTGTATCAAAAACCACATCCGAATGCTTACCTCGCGACTTTTGCACCATTTCTCTTCCAAGAGAAGGAAGGAGTAAAAAAGGATGCTTATTTTTACGACCTCATAAAAAAAGAGATGGCAACCTTTATCGATTGCCGCATCTTGTCATTTGAGAATGCAACTGAAGTCCCGATTCACTTTGTGGGATCGATTGCACAATTTTCAAAAGATATTATTGAGGAATGCTTTAGAGAACACAACTTAAAATTGGGTACCATCATACAGCATCCGATTGACGGATTAATTGAGTTTTATAAAAGCAGGTCATAACCTACGAATCTATTTCATGAGAGAGAAAATGTCATTTCCAACTGTAAATCCTACAGAAACAGCTTCTTGGAAAGCGCTTGAAACCCACTACAAAGCTTTAGCATCCAAGGGCATGCAAACAGCCCTCACAGGTAATGAAAGCCGGGCGAAAGCGATGTCTGTGTCTTGGCAAGATTTTTTCTTCGATTATGCTAAAAATAGAATTACCGAAGAAACCTTTTCACTTTTAATGGATTTGGCCAAAGAGGTGGAGCTAAAGACTGCAATTGACATGCAGTTTGCTGGAGAAAGAATAAATGCAACTGAAAATCGAGCTGTTCTTCATACTGCCCTTCGCAATTTCGATGCGATGAAACCCGAAGTGTCCCAAACACTTGAGAAGATAAAACAGTTTTCAGAAGCTGTTATTTCAGGCACGTATAAAGGATTTTCAGGCAAACCCATAACCGATATTGTCAACATCGGAATCGGTGGAAGTCATCTCGGACCCGAGATGGTCGTGGAAGCACTACATCATTATAGCAATCATTTAAACATTCATTTTATTGCGAATGTCGATGGCGACAATGTTCAGGATATTTTGTCCAATCTTAATCCGGAAACCACGTTGGTTATCGTTGTTTCCAAAAGCTTTACCACACAAGAAACATTGACCAATGCTACTGTAGCGAAAAATTGGTTTTTACAGAAAGCGTCAAAAGAAGCTATTGCTAGACATTTCGTGGCCGTTTCGATGAATACTAAAGAAGCTGTAAAATTTGGCGTGGCTGAAAGCAATGTATTTCCGATGTACGATTGGGTAGGGGGGCGATTCTCTCTCTGGGGGGCGGTCGGATTATCTATTAGCTGCGCACTGGGTTATCACCGTTTTGAAGAACTTCTTAAAGGAGGTTTCGAAATGGACAAGCATTTCCAAACAACCGAATTCCACCAAAACATCCCAGTTATTTTGGGGCTGCTTTCTGTGTGGTACAACAATTTTTTTAAAGTTGAAACCGAAGGAATTGTCGCGTATTCGGAATATCTACACAAACTCGTTCCTTATCTGCAACAAGCCGTTATGGAGAGTAACGGAAAAAGTGTCGATAGAAACGGAACTGCGGTCGATTATCAAACCGGCACCATTGCTTGGGGTGATGTCGGCAGTAATGCGCAGCACGCTTTTTTCCAATTACTGCATCAAGGAACAAAATGGGTGCCCACGGATTTTATCGGGTTTTCACAATCCCTTCAGGGAAACACGAAAAATCACAACATCTTAATGGCCAATTTTTTCGCCCAAACTGAATCATTATGGGAAGGAAAACCAGCAGACCCACAAAATCCATATACCGGTTTCGAAGGAAATAGACCGAGCAATACACTCTTGATAAAAAAACTGACTCCAAAGAATTTAGGGAGTTTGATAGCACTCTATGAACACAAAGTTTTTGTGCAAGGTGTGATTTGGAATATCTACAGCTACGACCAATGGGGAGTGGAATTAGGAAAAAAAGTGGCCCGAGGAACACTTCAGGCCATAGTGAATCAGAATCCAGACCAAATGACAAATTCTTCAACCCAACAACTACTCAAACAATACCTTCAAGATCAAGCTGAAAATAAATAAGCATTTCCTTTCAATCGATATTTTTGCTATCTTACTCTCGCTATAACTCCCTAGATACGAATCTGATGCAAAATTTTGAAAGGCTATGCTTACAAAAGTTTATGGAAGTGCTGTATTTGGCGTCGAAGCCACAACAATTACAGTTGAAGTCAACGTAGATAAGGGAGTGGGCTACCACCTTGTGGGATTGCCCGATAATGCCATTCGCGAGAGCAATTTTAGAATTGCCGCCGCACTGCAGAATAATGGCTATAGAATTCCTGTTAAAAAATTAATCCTCAATCTTTCACCAGCCGATATGCGCAAAGAAGGTTCGGCTTATGACCTTCCTCTTGCAATGGGAATATTGGTTTCTACCGAACAGATAAAAGAGAAATTTCCACTATCTGAATACATCATTATGGGTGAATTGTCTTTGGACGGAAATCTACAACCCATCCGAGGCGCGTTGCCCATTGCCTTAAAGGCGAAAGAAGAAGGATTTAGGGCGTTTATCCTTCCGAAACAAAACGCTAAAGAAGCTGCCATTGTTGAAGGCATTGAAGTGTATGGCATAGAGAACATTCAGGAGGTCATCGATCACTTTAATAAGGAAGTTCCTTTAAAACGTACCATAGTAGATATGGAAGCTGAGTTCTACGAGCAGCTGGAGCATCCCGAACACGATTTTGCCGACGTCAAAGGACAAGAATCCATTAAGCGATGCATGGAAATTGCTGCTGCTGGCGGGCACAATATTATTTTAATCGGTCCTCCAGGATCGGGAAAAACCATGCTCGCAAAACGACTGCCTTCCATATTGCCTCCGATGACGTTACAAGAGAGTTTGGAAACAACTAAAATCCACAGTGTGGCCGGGCGCACCATGGAAAAGGCGGGTATCATGACATCACGGCCGTTTCGAAGCCCCCATCACACAATATCGGACGTTGCCCTTGTTGGCGGTGGTTCCTATCCACAACCCGGTGAGATATCGCTAGCCCATAACGGTGTATTGTTTTTAGACGAATTGCCTGAATTCAAACGAGGCGTTCTGGAAGTTATGCGCCAACCTCTGGAAGATCGGGAAGTCACGATTTCCAGAGCGCGATTTACGGTGACGTATCCTTCGAGTTTTATGTTGGTGGCAAGCATGAATCCGAGTCCGGGTGGCTATTTCAACGACCCCGATGCGCCCGTTGTTTCATCTCCTGCCGAAATGCAACGCTATTTGAGCAAGATTTCAGGACCGCTTTTAGACCGAATTGATATTCACATTGAAGTCACTCCAGTACCTTTCGAAAAACTGAGCGACGATCGGAGAGGCGAGTCGAGCATCGTCATCCGCGAACGAGTAACACGCGCACGAAAAGCCCAATCGGAACGTTTTTCTGAAATCGAAAACATTCACTACAACGCACAAATGGGGGTGAAGCAAATTCGAAAGTTTTGCAAGTTGGACGATACCTCGCTTCAGCTCTTAAAAACAGCCATGGAACGATTAAACCTTTCGGCACGCGCATATGATCGGATTTTAAAAGTGGCGCGGACCATTGCCGATTTAGAAGGCGTTGCACAAATCCAAGGCGATCATATTTCCGAAGCCATTCAATACAGAAGCCTGGATAGGGATGGATGGTTTGGATAAAACTGCTTAAACCTAAGCTATTAAGGCTTAATTAACTTGGTTTTAAGATTATAGCCTAAATCTTATGGTATCTTTAAGACTTTAAAAATAATCACTAAACAAACACTAAATTATGTTTAACTCACCAATCAAATCCCTAGTTTGGATTATGGGAATTTTGCTATTTACGGTTTCTTGTGGAAACCAGCAGTCCAAGACAGAAAAGGACGACACTTCACTCACTATTGACTTTGAGAAATACGAACTCGAAAATGGACTCCAAGTGGTGCTGCACCAAGATAAACGGGATCCTGTGGTTGCTTTAACCATCCAATACGGCGTAGGATCGAATCGTGAAAAGGTCGGTCGTACAGGTTTTGCACATTTATTTGAACACATGCTTTTCCAAGAATCGGAAAACGTTGGACAAGATCAGTTTTTTAAAATCATTCAAGATGCTGGAGGAACTCTAAACGGAGGAACCTGGAAAGACGGGACAGTATATTACGAAGTGGTTCCGAAGAATGCTATGGAAACCATTATGTGGCTCGAAAGCGACCGCATGGGATTCTTTATCAATACCGTAAACGAATCAGCTTTTGCCAATCAACAAGAAGTTGTTCAGAACGAAAAAAGACAACGCGTGGATAACAACCCTTATGGACATACAAATTACGTAATCGATAAAAGTTTATATCCCGAGGGGCATCCGTATAGCTGGCAAGTTATCGGTGAATTAGAAGATCTTCAAAAGGCAACGGTTGACGACGTGCTGGAGTTTTACGATCAGTTTTATGGACCCAACAATGCTACGCTAGTATTGGCAGGTGATTTTGAAATCGACGAAGCCAAGGCGATGATAGAAAAATATTTTGGCGAAATAAAAAGACTGCAAGAAGTGGAGCCGATGGAGCCACTACGCGTGACGCTGGCAGAATCTAAGAGACTTTATCACGAAGACAATTTCGCAACTGCGCCTCAGCTGACCATTACGTGGCCAACACTTGAGCAGTACACAGACGATGCTTATGCATTAGATGCTTTAGGAGAGATTCTATCAAGAGGTAAAAAAGCACCCTTGTATCGGGTTTTGGTTAAGGATAAAGACTTGACTTCTAGAACTTATGCCTACAATAGCTCAAAAGAGTTGTCGGGTGAGTTCAAAGTATTTATTACGGCGAACAGAGGGGTCGACCTCGATGCCGTGGAAGCAGGGATATACGAAGCTTTTGCACTCTTTGAGGAGGAAGGCGTTTCAGATCGCGACTTAGAGCGCATCAAGGCAGGACTCGAAACGCAGTTCTACAACGGAATAGAGAGTGTTTTAGGAAAATCTTTCCAGTTAGCCAACTACAATGTTTTCACGGGCAATCCAGGTTTTATCACGCAAGATATTGAAAACATCAAAGCAGTGACTAAAGAAGATGTCATGCGCGTGTACAACCAATACATCAAAGACAAACCGTATGTGATGACGAGTTTTGTGCCAAAGGGCAATTTGGAACTCATCGCTGAAAATTCCGAAAAGGCCAAAGTAGTTGAGGAGGAAATAACCGAAAACGTAGAAACAGTGATTGAGGAGCAAGTTGTGGAAGTAGCAAAAACGCCTTCCAAAATTGATAGATCTGTTCAACCTGAACCCGGAAAGGCCCCAAAACTCAATATTCCAGAAATATGGGAAGACCAATTGGCAAACGGATTGAAAGTTACGGGAATCGAACAAGACGGGATTCCGGTGGTTAGTTTTAGCCTTACACTCGAAGGAGGACATTATTTGGATGATTTGGAAAAGAATGGCGTAGCGAATTTGTTGAGCCAGATAATGATGGAAGGAACCGCCAATAAGACACCAGAAGAACTAGAAGAAGAAATCGCGCTATTAGGTGCCAGTATAGGAATGTATACAACAAATGAATCTATTGGTATTAGAGGAAATACGTTGTCGCGTAACCTAAAGGAAACTTTAGACTTGGTTGCCGAGATTCTGTTGGAACCAAGATGGGATGAGGAGGAATTAGAGCGATTGAGAACACGCGCTCTAAATGATATCCAACGGTCGGATGCCAATCCAAATATTATAGCAAGAAACGCCTATAATAAATTACTCTACGGTGAAGACCACGTATTGGGTCATCCAGCGTATGGATCTATGGAATCTGTTGCTGCTATTACCATGGACGATTTGAAAGCATTTTACGACACCTATTTCACACCATCGGTTAGTAGTTTCCAAATTGTAGGGAAAATGAATAAAAGTGATGTGTTGAACTATTTAAGTCAACTTGGTGAGCGCTGGGAAGCTAAGGAAGTTTCGTTTCCTGAATATGCTGCCCCCCAAGAGCGAGACAAGACAACGCTCTATTTTGTAGATGTTCCAAATGCCAAGCAGTCGGTAATCAATATTGGGTATCCTTCATTGTCCCGATCCGACGCTGATTTCTATGCGGCAGAGGTGATGAATTATAAATTAGGAGGTTCTTTTTCTGGAAATGTAAACTTGATCCTTCGTGAAGAAAAAGGCTACACCTATGGCGCTCGAACCAACTTCCACGGCGGTAAAAACTACGGAAGCTTTATAGCCTCATCAAGTGTTCGTACCAATACAACAGGCGAATCGGTAGCTATCTTTAGAGATGAGATTACCAAGTATAAAGAGGGAATTTCTGAGGATGATTTAGCCTTTACGAAGAACGCTTTAATAAAGTCTAATGCGCGCCGATTCGAAACACAGCGATCGTTGCTCGGTATGCTTCAGGACATAAACATGTATGGACTTCCGCACAACTACATTGAGAAAGAAGAACAAATCGTCGATACGATGACTTTGGAACAACATAAGGCTTTAGCAAACGAATATTTGGATGCTTCCAAAATGGCCTATGTGGTGGTGGGCGATGCCGCTACACAATTTGAGCAGTTTAAAAACATGGGCTTCGACGAAGTGATACTTTTGGACCGCGATGGCAATGAGATGAATCTCTAATTGATCTGCTAAAATAGCATTGAAAAATACTGCCTTAAAAATGAAGAATCTTCGACGTTTTTAAGGCAGTTTTATTTTAGAATAGTACGGTTGGGATGCCATTTTTGTCGAAAGAATGCTACTGGTTCCGCAAAGTCTCCCGACTTTGAGGCCATTCAAAATCTATCTTAACCCTCCAAAACAGTCGCGGCATCTCCCGATGCCAATCCAACATATTCTTGAAAAACACTCGCTATTGCCCAAGCTTATCCTCTTTTTGCTGGAGTTTTTGCTTCATCCAGATCGCGTTTTGCTACAAAAACTCCGCTCTTATGGAGCTTATTTTACCTGCAGAAATAACAGTCAAGTCCCATAGGGACGACATCTTTGTAAAATAAATATAT
>Ga0209075_1002735_pt1 | contig 15277 bp, 14 predicted proteins | sample Stecom2011_FD_187523 | JGI IMG/M metagenome (GOLD analysis project Ga0209075, IMG submission 187523) | Agricultural soil microbial communities from Utah to study Nitrogen management - Steer compost 2011 (SPAdes) (version 2) | ecosystem: Environmental > Terrestrial > Soil > Agricultural land... | reverse complement strand
GACGACTCCAGCAGGCGTGTGGTCCCGCTCTGTATCAGCCCCAGCTGGACCTCTGCGCTCCCCTCGGTCAGGCGCTGCAGGTTCTCCATGGAGCCACTGGTGCTGAGCACCTCCAGCGTCAGCCCCTGCTCGGCCAGTTTACCCCTGAGTGCGAGGCCGAACTGATGGTAGCCGCCGCTCTCGCTGCCGGTAACCATCACCAGGTGACGCGGCGGTGCCGGGTCGAGAAAGCGGAACAGCGCCCAGGCCAGCAGCAATGCCAGTGGCACAATCCACAGGTTGGTGCGCACGAAGAGCGCGGCTTGTCTCACTCCATTCATCGGGAATCTCCTTGGGCCTCCCCTGCAGTCTAAACGGCAGAGGGTGCCAGGGCCATGCTCGGCCGCGGATGTTTTGCGCAGGTGCCCGGCAGCGGCAGAGAGACAGGTCTTGCAAGAAGATTACTTTCTGGTACTGTCTATCCATACCGCTGTTCTGTCGGTTCCTGCTGCACATTCCGTTTCCGTTATTTTTATTTTTCTCTGTTTCAAAGGAGCAATGCTGTTCGCCATGAGCAAATCCCCCTCTATCGTGCTCACTCGTCTGGATATTCAACGACTGGATGAGATGCTGGATACCCTGGACGGGCCCGCCGATCTGCTGGACGCGCTTGAGAACGAGATCCAGCGAGCCAAGGTTGTGGGGCACGACCGCGTTGGTGCCGACATCGTCACCATGAATTCACGCGTACGCTTCGTCGACGAGACCAGCGGCCGCGAGATGGTGCTTACCCTGGTCTACCCGGACAAGGCCGGCACCGAAGGCACCATCTCCGTACTGGCACCGGTGGGTATCGCGCTGCTGGGTCTGAAGAAAGGTCAGAGCATCGACTGGACCGGCCCCAACGGACGCCCGCTGAAGCTCCGGATCATCGACATCGAGTATCAGCCCGAAGCCAACGGCGACTTCCATCTGTAACCCCGCGGCGACGGCCATCAGGTCAGCCGCCCTCTCTTCCGTTTCAGTTACACCCCCGCAGATTTTTCCATTTCAGGCGCCTCGTGGCCGAGCTCAAGCTCGGCCCGATCCGTCCAGTGTTCTCCCAGTTCGGCCTTGACCGAGACACCCAGTTCCTTGAAGTCGTTGACCTGCTTGACCAGGTTGCCGCGCCCTGCAACCAGCTGATTGCAGGCACGCTGATAGGCTTCGCTGGCCCGCTCCAGACTGCTGCCGATGCCGTCCATGCTGCCCAGAAAGGTACGCAGCTTGTCGTGGATCCGCGCCGCCCGCTCGGCCAGCTCGGCGGTATGCCGGTTCTGGTCCTCGAAACGCCACAGCTGGCGCACGATATTCAGACTGGTCAACAGGGTGGTGGGCGTGGCAACCAGCACGTTCTGTTCGATGGCACGCTGGAACAGGGTCTCGTCCGCCTTGAGCGCCTCGACGAAGGCGGATTCTATGGGTACGAACATGAAGACCATCTCCGGCGCGTTGAGCCCGGGCAGGTCGAAATAGCTGCGATCGGACAGTTCCCGGATGCGCTGACCGAAGGCCTGCACATGTTCGGCAAGCGCCAGCTGGCGTTCGCCCTCTTCCTCGCTGTTGATGTACCGGGTGTAGGCGTTCAGCGAGACCTTGGCATCGATGATCAGGTGCTTGCCCTGGGGCAGATAGACCAGCACATCGGGGCGCTGGCGCTGGCCCTCACTGCTGCGCAGGCTGACCTCCCGCCGGAAGTCCACCCCGGCACGCAGGCCCGATCGTTCGAGTACGTTTTCCAGTATCAGCTCACCCCAGTTGCCCTGGGTCTTCTTCTGTCCACGCAGCGCAGTGCTCAGGTCATGGGCCTCCTGGGTTATCTGGCGGTTGAGCTCCTTGAGCTGCACCAGCTCCTGCACCAGCGCCGCCTGCTGCTGGGTTTCCCGGTGGTGGATGTCCTCGACCTTGCTGCGGAACTGATCGATCTGTTCACGGAAGGGTTTGAGCAGGGCGTCCAGCGACTGCTGGCTGGTCTGGCTGAAGGCCTGACCCTTGGCCTCGAAGATGCGGCTGGCCAGCTGTTCGAATTCCAGCTTCAGCTGCTCGCGACTTTCCCGCAGCAGGGCCTGCTGTTCGTCAAAGTGCCTCTGGCGGTGTTCCAGACTGCTCTGCAGGGTGGAATGATCCACCCGCAGCTGTTCATGGTCACTCTGCAACGCCTGCAGGCGGGCCTGCAGCGCCTTGTGTTCCTCCGCCAACTGCTCACGCTGGCGCTGCTGTTCACTGGCCAGCGCGCCCAGGCGCTCGCTGCGCCGCTGCCATTCCTGGCTGCGCCGCTCGCTGTCCTCAAGCCGCTGCTCCAGTCGCTCCCTGTCCCTGGTCAGCGTTTGCAAGGATTGTTGCAGATGCTCGATGCGCACATCGACCGTGGCTTGCCCGGCAGTGAGTTCAGCCACCTGCTCTTCTCTGGCACGCAGCTGGCCCGCCAGCGTGGCCAGCTGCTGCTTCTGGGCCTGCTCCCGCCGGCTCCACAGCCAGGTACTCACTCCCCAGCCCGCCAGCAGAATGGCGCTGAAAGCCGCCAGATAGATGTCAATGGTGAATGGCATGGGTATCTCCTTTGGGGGCATAGCATTACGCGCTTGCCTGCAGGGCGCAACCGTCGTCAAATTGACGCAAGTGACCACCCGGTCGCACAAGTGACGGAAAAACGTTGCACAAGTCCGCCGGTCTGCTAGCTTTAGCCCAACCATAACAAACTACGGAGATGTCAAGGTGGACCTCTCTGCACCCCGGGCCCGCCGGCTGCTGCTGGTGGACCCTTGCGAGGAGTGCCTGGCTCTGGGCCAACGCCTCGTCAAGGATGGCTGGGAAGTACACTCGGCCGCCCTCGAGGGCGTCGGCATGCCCGACAGCGACCTGGGCCTGCTCAGACTGCAGACCTCGCATGTGAAGAACCTGAAGAAAGTCAAGGCGCTGATCAATGCCACCGGAATGCAATGGGTGGTGGCTCTGCCCCACGCCCTGCTGGTCGAACCCGGCGTGGCGAAATTCATCGCGGAATGGTTTCTCGACTATCACACCCTGCCCTTCGACCATTCCCGGGTGGATATCGCCCTGGGACGGGCCTGTGGCATGGCCCACCTGCGTACGCGACACATGGGCAGCGGTCCGCGGGCGGAGCAGTTCGTCTTCGGCAACAGCGAGCAGGCGCGCCATCTGCAGCGTCTCATCGCACGCATCGCGCCCACCGACACACCGGTACTGATCCGCGGTGAAAGCGGGTCCGGCAAAGAGCTGATCGCCCAGGCCCTGCACAGTCAATCCCTGAGGCGAACCGGGCCCTTCATCGCGGTCAACTGCGGCGCCATTCCCGAGCAACTGATTCAGTCGGAGTTGTTCGGCCATGAAAAGGGCGCCTTCACCGGCGCCCATCAACGCAAGATCGGCCGGATCGAGGCTGCCGACGGCGGCACCCTGTTCCTCGACGAGATCGGCGACCTGCCCATGGAGCTGCAGGCCAATCTGCTGCGATTTCTCCAGGAAAAGCAGATAGAGCGCGTGGGTGGGCAGCACACCATACAAGTTGATGTGCGGGTACTGGCCGCCACTCATGTGGATCTGGAGGCGGCGATAGCCGACGGCCGTTTCCGCGAGGACCTGTACTACCGCCTGAATGTGCTCGAGATACGTACCACACCGCTGCGCGAGCGAGTCGCCGACATCCTGCCCATGGCCCGTCACTTCGCGCGCCTGTATATGGCCGAGATAGGTCGACGCCCGAGAAACTTCAGTGCGGCCGCCATTCAGGCGATGCAGCGCCATGACTGGCCGGGCAACGGCCGTGAGCTGGCAAACCGGGTGCGCCGGGGAATGGTGCTCGCCGATGGCCGGGAGATCGAGGCAGCCGATCTGGGGTTGGCACCCACGCCGAGCCAGCCCCAGGGACAGCTCGCCAGTCTCGAGCAATGGGTCCTGCGGGCCGAGCGTCAGGCCCTGCAGACAGCCCTGGCGCATTCACCGGGCAACATGAGTCAGGTGGCCGAACACCTGAAGATTTCCCGCCCTACCCTGTATCGGCTGCTGCGCAAGCACCAGATCCGTTGATCCATGGCCCGGCGGCAGCCGGACAGCCGCTCAGAAATAGTAGGGAAACTTCAGACTGAGGCTGAAGTCCGGCGCATCCGGGGTCAGTCCGATCGACAGGTTGGGCACTATGGTCAGCCGATCGCTGGCAGCCATGGTCATGCCGATATTGAAATAGGCGGCATTGGCGTCACTGCCATTCACGGTCTGCCAGCTGCTGCCCTGATAGCGGATCCGGCTGCTGCGACTGACCAGTTCGGAGAAGGACATGGACAGACTCATGCGCTCGTTGAGCGCAAAGGCCATGCCCAGCCCGAACTGGAAATAGTCACCCAACTTGACCGAACCGGGCACCCGAATGCCCTCCTGGGGGCTGATGTCGCTGAAATCCCGATCGAAATGATGGGTGTAGGCCAGATTGGCGAACACCACCGCAGGGTCCAGCGTTTTCACCACCGCAAGCCCGGCGGTAGCCGCCCATACACCGTTACCGGTGGGCAGCGAATCGGGAATATTCAGGTTGTCGTTGTCCGCCTGCCGCTGCAGCTTGATGCCGTAGGGGTGGCGCCCGGTGGGAGCCTTGATCCGCAGACTGGCCACCGCATCCGGCCAGGATGGTCCTTCGTCGAGAAACTTGTAGGACAGTCCGAAGCTGACATCCCCGATGTCCGGGTCCCCCTTGACCGTGGCCTCGCTGTAACTGGTACTGGCGCCGCCGGCACCCGCCGATTGGTAGGTGGTTTCGCGGTAGACAAAGGGGACGTTGATTTCGAACTGCCAGCGCTGTCGCCAGTTGTACCGTGCGGTCAGGTCGAAGGTGAAGGTGTCGGCGTTGATCTCGTCGACCCCGAGGTTGCCGAGGAAGATCGCATCCAGGGCCAGGAAGCCATTGAGGAAGAGCTGCTTGGTATCGTAGTGGCTGTAGGTGAAGCCGGGCTCGATGCTGAAACGGCCACCGCCGAAAAAGCCGCTGGCCTCCTGGTAAAGGGCTTCGACGCTGGGGGCCGGTTCGGAATCCTCCCGCAGGGCCTGCCCATAGCCTGCCCCGCTGCCGCCGGATGCCGCAGAGCCGGTCGCTCCGGCACTGGCCACCTGGGGGCGGCCGGGTGGCTGTCGAGCCGGTTGCGCGGCACTGGCAGCCCCCTCCAGCTGACGCAGCCGCTGCTCGAGAATCATCAGCGCATTCTGCTGCGCCTCATATCGCTGGCGCAGGACTTCAACCTCCCGGCGCAGCTCCTCTTCAGTCTGGGCAACCGCGGGAACACTGGCTGCCATGCACGCTAACAGCATCAACCCTGCCGATCTGCGCATGATGCATCTTCCTTGTCACGTATTGGAGTTGTCAGAATCCCATGGGCCGCAGGGCGCGGAGCTGCTCCAGGGTACAGTTGGCGAAGTCAAACCCGAGGGGCAGATCCCTGAGTCCCACATTCAGCGTAGCCATGTTTCGCACAGTATTGAAATCACCTGAGAAATTTGCCTGCTGGATCACATTGCCAGCGCCGATCTGCTGGAGCGCAGCGCCCTGGCTGCCGGCGTCCACCAGAATCTTCAATCCGCCTCCCTGCTGCGCCACCAGCACCCGGCCTGCCTCATTGGTAAAGGTGCCGGAGCCGGTCCAGGGTACGGCACCGTTGTCCGGTTCAAGTTGCCCACCCTCCCGGGAAATGACGATCTCGAGATTATTGAGGCCGTCGTTGAAGTCGCCGGCGCTGCGCACGCTCTGGGAAATGCCCTGGACATCCCGCAGGCCCGCGCCCCCCACTACCTGCCCGGTGCCCGGTGGCGGCGGGGTGACTTCCGGGTCGGATTGACCTGACAAGTCGGTGACATAGAGGCTCGGCTGGGCCTTGCTGTCGAGCTGGAAGGTCACGCCGGCACCCACGGTCTGACCGGCACTGTTCGCCCAGACACTGCTCATGGTCACGCCGAAATGGACGATGCGGCCAGGCATGACATAGCGACCACGCAACTCGCTCAGCTCCGCATCACTGACCTCGGCGGGGCGGAACGGACTGGCGGCCTGGGCGGGAAGGCTGAACAAGAGGCATGCTCCGGTGAGCCATACAAGGGTTTTCATGATCTTCTCCCGCTATCGGTTCTCAGAAAAAGTCGCTCTGCAGAAAACCAAACTCCATCAGCTCGGCATCCTTGACGGGGCGGAATCTGTTCAGGCGGTGTCGAGCGGTCAGCGGCTCAGGAGGATCCAGCAGCGCATTCTCCCTGTTGTAGCCGGGACCGATCACGGCAAACACGATGCCGTTCCAGCCACTGGCGAAGTCCTCAATGGACATCTTCTTGTGTCCCAGGACCGGATCGCCGATATATACCCAGTCGTCGCTGCTCACCTGCATCACCACAAAGTGCTTGTAGCCCCGGACATCCAGCAACACTATGACCGGTACCTTTACCTCTTCCAGCTGCTCTGGCTGAAGCCGGTAGCCCCGTGCTCTGAGTCCCAGGCTTTCGGCGTAGCGCTTCATGTCCAGCATGGAAAACCCCATGCGCTGAACCAGTTGCGGGTCTGCCTCGGCGAGCATGCCTTCGATTACCTGCTCCTCGCTGAAATTCCAGCCGTAGGCTTCATTCAGCAGGGTGGCCATGGCGGCTGCGCCGCAGCTGAAATCGGTCTGCTGCTGGACCAGATTGGCAAATCGCCGCTCGCGCATGCTTTGCACGGATTTGAAGGCCAGTCCTCCCCCGGGCAGGATGGCCAGGGGTTTGGGGGCAGCATGGGCGCCGAACTGAGCCAGGCCAAGAACCATACTGACCAGGACCACGCGCATGCAGAAACTCATATATAAATATCCCTGAAAAGGAAGCCCGGGGCTCAGCCCCGGGCTCGGCAACCCTTACGGGCAGCCCTGACAGCCTGCCGCGATGGACAGGGTGTTGCTCTGCTGGTTGGCACCGCCTGCGGCGATGTTCACCCCGGCATTACCGGAGAAGCCGTTAAGCGAGCTGACCAGGTTGGCATTGTTCTCCACATCCAGGTTTCTCGACGGCTGAGTGGGCTTGGGCGGCTTGGGCAGCCAGCCGGTAGTGGTAGCACTGAGGGTGTCGGTATCCACGCCGTTGTAGGTATCGCCGGCGACGGCGACCTGCAACACCTCGATGCTGGCTTCGGCATTGGCGGCTTCAGACGCGTTGGCAATGGCCGCGTCGTTCTTCTGCTGGTTGAAGGCGCCGGCAGCGACGTTCAGCCCCAGGTTACCGGAATAGCCATTGGCCACGGTGTCTACCCCGGCGTTGTTGGTCACGTCCTGGTTGAGCAGCGAGTTGCCCCCATTGACCTGCAGCACACCGACACTGGCCACAGCACCGAACACGAAATCGGCATCCGCGTCGGCGGTGGAAATCGCCAGTGCGTTGGCCTGCTGGTTGGTATCACCGGACACCACGTTCACTCCCGCATTACCGCTGCCCCCATCCAGAGAGCTGGCCACGCCGGCGTTGTTGGTAGTGCCCAGGTTATCTACGCTGTTGCCCAGACTGATCTGTGCATCAGATACGGAGGCGCTGGATACGCCCTCACGCGGCTCTTCAGGAGTCGGTTTCGGGGGCTTCGTCTGGCCTGCCAGAGCACCCAGCGAGAGGGAAGCGGCAACAACAAAGGCGATCGCACTAATCTTGTGTTTGGTTTTCATGACCTGAATCCTTGTATGGCTTTCATTTTGTGTTTACTACTTCTTACTACTCCAGGATCCGGATGCCGAGGTTGTTGACCATACGGTTTCCAACCCCGGCAGCCTGATTCAGCTGAACCACCCCGCGACTGTCGGCGAACGCCTGATCATCGATCTCGACCTGACGCTCCCCCGCCCCGTGCGGCCCTGCAGCTGACGGGTAGGACGAACCCGCGGTGGCCTGTGCCAGACCGCTGTCGTCCAGGCTCTCGGGGCGCACTCCCGCACCCACCCGAAAGCTGTTGATCTGTTGATTGGCTGCTCCAGCCCCCTGGTTCACCCCCAGGACCCCTGAGCCGCCACTGAAGGCATTGCCATGAATACCGGCGCGCATGTCATCCGCACCCAGTGCCTGCGGCAGCGCACCGAGCTGCTGCTCGACGCGGATGGACGGGTCCGTCCCCGGAGAGACAGCCCTGGCATTGACCTGCTGATGCAGCTCCCCCGCCGCCTGGTTGAGCATGAGCACGCCGGAGTACCCTGCAGCGCTGGAGCCTATGGTCGCGGTGCTGTCGGCGCCCACACCGAGGGCTGCCAGCAGCGCCGAGCAGGCAATCAGGACCGCCAGCGATGACCTGCGGCTCATTTGCCCAGCCCCTGCAGGGGGCGCAACCCCTGATTCACGCTGCGATTGATCTCGCCACCGACACGCCCGACGTTACCCGTGGCACGCCCCACACTGCCGGCGCCCGCGGAGCCTGATACTCCCAGCCCGGCCCGGCCCGGTGCCTGTCGGTCGGCCTGCAGCACCGGCTGATCGAATAGGTGCACGCCATTGGCCAGGCTGCTGCCGCTGCTCACCCCGGCGAAATCGGCGTCCGACAACTCGCCGGGCAGCCGAGCACCCTGCACTGCGCTTCGCACCTGAGCCGAGTGGTTCGGGTTGGCGGTCTGCGGGTTGGGATCCGGCACCAGCTCCTGCCGGGTGGCCGAGCGGGGCTGGACATCGCGGGTAAGCACTATTTCACCGTCAGCAGCACGGACTGGCAGCTGGGTGGCGATGCAGATGAACAGGCCGATGAAACAGACCAGCCACTGTGGAATCAGCGAAGAGAATTGGGTGCCCATTGTTTTGTTCCCTGATTGATCTGGAACCGATGCGTCCGCTTGTCGAAGCAAGAACGCAACCCCTGTGCCAGATTGGGAATTCATAGGCAGATCAATGACTTGGGAGCGATGTAAGCGATCTCTTCGGATCAGGTGTTTCAGATCTGTAACAAGGATAAAAGACAGAAAACACTCAACCGTGCGCGAACCCTGGCGTTGAGCGCAATGGAGCCCAGCCAGGGGGCTGTATCAGATGTGAGAATCCGGCAGAAGACTCCGATTTCAGCCGGGTTCAGGGCAGATGAAGTGTTTCAGAAATGAGAAGGCCGGTCCCGCACAATGGAGGGACCGGCCTCGAAGGGACCTGAGGGTGGAGGAATCAGTACCGCTGCAGGTGTCCCGCAGACAGGTTCAGCCGCACTTGCTGTCACCGCAGGCCAGGCAGGTCAGGCAGCCATCCATCTGTACCGCCGCCTTGGTATGGCACTTGCCGCACAGCTGGGCGCCGGCGGGATATTCCTGGGTGCTGTCGTCACACTCTGCATCGGCCTGACCCTGGGCAGCACGACCGGTGAACTCGGCGCGCTTCTGCTCCAGGTAGGCGCGCTGGTGTTCGTCGATCTCGTCCTTGATCAGCCCGATATGCTTGAGGTGCTGTTCCAGCACATCACCGATCTCGGCTACCAGCGACGGGCTCCAGCGGCCACCGCGCTTCATGTAGCCGCCCTTGGGATCGAACACGCTGCGCAGCTCCTCGACCAGGAAGGTACAGTCGCCGCCCTTGCGGAACACCGCCGAGATGATCAGCGTCAGCGCCGAGATCCACTGGTAGTGCTCCATGTTCTTCGAATTGATGAAGATCTCGAAGGGGCGACGCTCTTCGTGCTCGCTGCCCCGGTTGAGGATCACATCATTGATGGTGACGTAGATCGCGTGTTCGGAGGTAGGTGTCTTGATCTTGTAGGTGCAGCCTTCCAGATGCTCGGGACGCTTGAGCTTCTCGTGCATTTCCACGTAATCGGTCTTGGCCGGCGCTGCCGGGGCTGCCTTCTCCTCCGGTTTGACCACAGAGTATTCAACGATCTTCTTGCTTATCTTTATCGACATGCTGCTTTCCTCGCTCCGCCCGATGGCGGAGCCATTCAATGGATTCCGGTGCCTCAGAACTTGCCGTAGTAGCCTTCCTTGAGAGCGTCATAGAGGTTGGCCGCGGAGTGCATCTCCCCGTCGTACTCGACCTCCTCGTTACCCCGGGCCTCGATCACGCTGCCGTCTTCGAGCTTGAAGCGGTAAGTGGTATTGGCCAGATCCTGTTCCTTGACCAGTACGCCCTGGAAGGCTTCGGGGTTGAAACGGAAGGTGGTGCAGCCTTTCAGACCCTTGTGGTAGGCGTACAGATAGATGTCCTTGAAATCCTCATAGGGATAATCCGTCGGCACGTTGGCGGTCTTGGAAATCGAGGAGTCGATCCACTTCTGCGCGGCGGCCTGAACATCCACGTGCTGCTTCGGCGTGACCTCGTCCGCGGAAATGAAGTAGTCCGGCAGATTGCGGCCCTCGCCCTGGGTCTGGGGCAACGCCTCGGGATCGATGAACTCCCGGTAGGCCAGCAGTTCGAAGCTGAACACGTCGACCTTTTCCTTGGACTTCTTGCCTTCGCGGATCACGTTGCGGAAATAGTGATGGGCGAAGCTCGGCTCGATGCCGTTGGAGGCATTGTTGGCCAGGGACAGGGAAATGGTCCCGGTCGGCGCAATCGAGCTGTGGTGAGTGAAGCGTGCGCCCTTCTCGGCCAGGGCCGCTACCAGCTCCGGATCTTCCTCGGCCACCTGCTGCATGTAACGGCTGTACTTGGCCCAGAGCACCTTGCCCTTGACCTTCTGGCCGACCTTGAAGCCATCCTTCTTCATCTCCGGACGCTTGGCCAGCATGGCGCCGGTCACGGTGAATTCCTCATCCATCAGCGGCGCCGGGCCTTTCTCCTCGGCCAGCTGCAGGCCGGTACGCCAGCCCTGGAGCGCCATCTCCTTCGACACCCGCTCGGTGAACTCCAGCGACTGCTCATCGCCGTAGCGCATGCGCAGCATGGTCATGGTAGAGCCCAGGCCGAGGAAGCCCATGCCGTGACGACGCTTGCGGAAGATCTCGTTGCGTTGCTGTTCCAGCGGCAGGCCGTTGATCTCCACCACGTTGTCCAGCATGCGGGTGAAGATGTCCACCACCTTGCGGTACTCGTCCCAGTCGAAGCGCGCCTTCTCGGTGAAGGGATCACGCACGAACAGGGTCAGGTTGATCGAACCCAGCAGGCAGGCGCCATAGGGCGGCAGGGGCTGCTCGCCGCAGGGGTTGGTGGCACGGATCTCTTCGCAGAACCAGTTGTTGTTCATCTCGTTCACGCGGTCGATCAGGATGAACCCCGGCTCGGCGAAATCGTAGGTCGAGGACATGATCATGTCCCAGATCCGACGTGCCTTCATGGTGCGGAAGATCCGGCAGGCAACCAGCCCGTCCTCGCGGGTCACGTAACGCTCGTTGTTCGGCCACTCACGCCAGATGACCTGGGCCGGGTCGTTGATATCGACCTTGTCCACCTCGGCTTCGGCTTCGCTCAGCGGGAAGGCCAGCTTCCACTCGCCGTCGGCCTCGACCGCCTTCATGAACTCCTCGGTAATCAGCAGAGACAGGTTGAACTGGCGCAGGCGACCACCTTCGCGCTTGGCGCGGATGAAGTCGGCCACATCGGGGTGACCCACATCGAAGGTAGCCATCTGCGCACCGCGACGGCCACCGGCGGAGGACACGGTGAAGCACATCTTGTCGTAAATATCCATGAACGACAGGGGGCCGGAGGTATAGGCGCCGGCGCCGGACACGTAGGCACCGCGCGGGCGCAGGGTGGAGAACTCGTAGCCGATACCGCAGCCGGCTTTCAGGGTCAGGCCCGCCTCGTGCAGCTTGGCCAGGATGTCATCCATGGAGTCGCCGATGGTGGCGGAGACGGTGCAGTTGATGGTCGAGGTCGCCGGCTTGTGTTCCTGGGCACCGGCATTGGAGGTGATGCGTCCGGCCGGGATGGCGCCATGGCGCAGGGCCCAGAGGAACTTCTCGTACCAGGTCTCACGCAGTTCGGGGGCTTCGACTTCGGCCAGGGCGCGGGCTACCCGCTGGTAGCTGGCATCGACGGTCTGATCGATGGCCACACCATCCTTGGTCTTGAGTCGATATTTGGTATCCCAGATATCTTCCGAGGCAGGCTGCATGGGAATACTGCTGACCACATCGCGCAGACGCTGCACCTTGGCTGCTTGACTCATCATCTTCTCCTGAAATGATTGTGTTCAGCGCAGAAAAGGCGCCCGCATGGCGCCCGCACCGAATCACTACCTGTTGTGCATGGAGAAGAATCCTAGACCCACATATAGTTAATGACAACCGGAAAATTTGATCTCGCAGTCTTGACTTGCGGGGAAGCCGCAGAAGATCAGGCTTCGGCGACTTCGCCGTCAATCGGAAAGAAGTTGCCGTCGCTCCAGACACCCAGACGCGCCTGACCGTCCACCTGATGTTCGGTAGCCAGCTCGACCAGCTCATAGAACACGTTGCGGTGGATCAGCGCCCGCAGATTGTCCCGCAGCAGTACGTAGGGCGAGGGCTCGCCGGACTCCGGATCAACCGACACGGAAATGGGGTGGGCAGCGTCGGCCACCACCTCATGTTCCAGACTGGTGAAAAAGCGCAGGCGCTGCTGCTCACCCGCGCCTTCGACCTCCAGACGCACCGCGACAAAAGGTACGTCATCCACACGGATGCCCCACTTCTCCACCGGCGTGACCAGATAGTAGCGGCCATCCTCCTCCAGGCGCAGGATGCCGGAGAACAGCTGGGCCAGCGCCAGCCGGGTGACCGGCCCACCCTCGTAATACCAGGTGCCGTCGCGGGCGATATGCATATCCAGTTCCCCGCTGAAGGCAGGGTGCCACAGGTGTACGGGAGCCGGCTCCCGGGCGGCGCTCAGCACCGACTCCGGCAGGTGCTTCAACAGGGACTGGGCTGGTGGTTGGCGATTATCCATGGGGGCTCCTTTTTCGGCCTATGTCAGCGACTGCCCAACAGTTGACGGGTATAGGCCTGCATGGGTTCCCGCAGCAGATCTTCGGGCCGGGAGCGACTGAAATCCAGAAAACCGGTACGGCTCTCGATGGTGGTGAAATCCACCAGGCGCTCGGTGGATGCTTCCATCAGCAGCATCTGCAGGATCACATGATCCCTGCCCACATGCCCCTCCTCCGGTGCAGGCGCCGCAGTGTCGCCCTCCCCGCTTGCCCTGGCACTGGCAAAACGGGTGTACAGCAGATAGTCCATGCCCTTCTGCCTGGCTTTGCCCAGGGCCTCGTCCAACCCAAGCGGCTGTTCGGCCCGGCGCACCTGGGGAAATACCTGCACGGCGGCGGCGAAGGCTTCCTCGGCAAGGATGTTGGGCCTGGCCCCGGTATGGCCTACCGGAACGAAGTGGCTCTGGGCGATATACAGCCGCGAGTCGGCCTGCAGCCGCCAGTTGCCGCCACGCTGGATACGGTAATTGTCCAGCAGACCGGCATCGCCGAGATAATAGCGCCCCTCCTCCACCATCTGCGAGGGCATGCAGCCCCCCAGCAACAGGCCGGCCAGGCCGACCATCACCACCCGTAGTGCTCTCATCCTTTTCATAAGCCCCGCATCCATTCCGCGCGCAGTCCGGCGCGGTCGGGTTGTTCAATGGCAGTGCGAACCTGCGCCAGCATGCGCTCCTTGTCCCGTCCCAGCACGCCCTTGAGCACCAGGTAGTTGGACGCATGGTCGCTGCGGAAGACCGTATCCTCGAGCGCCAGCTCGGACAGGAACCTTTCCATCTCGACGAACAGTTCCTGCTGATCCAGCGGCTGGAAATCGGGGAACTGTTCGCGGTAGCGGTCCAGTCCCCGGGGAAAGCTGACCACCAGGGTGGACAGGTAATCGGGCTGGGTAAGGTTCATCAGGCGCGCGGAATTGATGGCATGCTGTTCGCTCAGGGAGCGTCCACCCAAGCCGTTGAGAATCATCACCGAGGTTTTCAGCCCCGCCTCCCTGGCCTTGAGCAGGGCCTCGGCGGTGGACTCGAAGGTTTCTCCCTTGTTGACCCGCTGCAGCACCTCATCGTCGCCCGACTCGGCTCCGACATACAGCATTTTCAGACCGGCCTCGCGCAACTGCCGCAGTTCGTCCACCGATTTGCGTCGCAGATTGCGCGGCAGGCAATAGGAAGTCACCCGGTGAACCTCCGGCATGTGCTCACGGATCGCCTGCAGGATGCGCAGCAGCCTGTGGGTCGGCAGCACCATGGCGTCACCATCAGCGAGAAAGACCCGCTGCACGATCAGGCGCTCACCACACTGGCGAATTTCCTCGAGCACCCTTTCTTCATCCCGGGCACGGAATTTCTTCTGCGGCGCGGTATACATGTCGCAGAAGGTGCACTTGTTCCAGGAACAGCCGTTGGTCACCGGCAGGATCAGCGAATGGGCCTCGCTCGGGGGGCGGAAAACCGGCTCTATATAGTCGATGGGAAACTGGATTCGAGCAGTCATGCCTCACTCCGGAATCTGAACAGCGCACAGTTTACAGCATTGTTCCGAGCGGTTCCCCTGTCCCCGCCGATCACCCGTATGGGTTTAGCGCAGCCGACTGCAATTCTTTTAATGTCATCGATAGCAGCACATTGCTACTGAAGATTGCATAACAACAGGGATAACAACCATGCATTATCAGAACAGAACCGGCGCCGCACGTTTTCTCGCTACTTCGCTGGCTACCGCCGTGCTGGCGGTCAGTCTTGGCGGATGTCTGTCCAGCGGTGGCGGCGGCGGTGGTGGCGGTGGCAGCACCACACCTGCGCCCAATCCGCTGCAGGTCAGCACCCAGCAGGGTGATTACATCGGTATCGAAGAAGCCGGCATGCGCGTGTACCGCGGCATTCGCTATGGCGTCGCCGAACGCTTTGCCAGCCCCGAGTTTCCGCCGGCCCATGAGGAGGCGGTACAGCTCAGCGAGGCCTTCGGCAGCGCCTGCCCGCAGAACGCCAGCCCCTTCGGTGAAGCCAGTGTGGATGAAGACTGCCTGTTCCTGAACGTATACAGTCCCGAAGAACCCGGCGACTATCCGGTAATGGTCTGGATCCATGGTGGCGCCTTCATCTACGGTTCCGGTGGTGCGAGCTACGATCCCCGGCATCTGGTGGAACGCGGCGTGGTCGTGGTCACGCTGAACTACCGCCTCGGCGCCCTCGGCTTCCTGCCCCACGCTGCCCTGGGCAACGCCAACTTCGGCCTGCAGGACCAGCAACTGGCACTGCGCTGGGTGCAGGAAAACATCGCCGCGTTTGATGGCGACCCGGACAACGTCACCATCTTCGGTGAATCCGCCGGCGGTCACAGCGTCATGAGCCAGATCGCCTCCCCGGCTGCCGAAGGCCTGTTTCACAAGGC
>Ga0209075_1002734_pt1 | contig 15280 bp, 10 predicted proteins | sample Stecom2011_FD_187523 | JGI IMG/M metagenome (GOLD analysis project Ga0209075, IMG submission 187523) | Agricultural soil microbial communities from Utah to study Nitrogen management - Steer compost 2011 (SPAdes) (version 2) | ecosystem: Environmental > Terrestrial > Soil > Agricultural land... | reverse complement strand
TGCCCCCGACTGCGGCTGCTGCGATTCTCAGGGGCAAGCCCCTTCGCACTAGATGGCGCCAGCACCCAGCCGCTGCCGCTGGTAGCTGCCATCCTGCACATGCTGGCACCAAAGCTGGTTATCCAGATACCACTGCACCGTTTTACGTAGTCCGCTGGCAAAGGTTTCTTGTGGGGTCCAGCCCAGTTCCCGCTCAATTTTTCCGGCATCAATGGCGTAGCGCCGGTCATGACCTGGGCGGTCGGCAACATGTGTAATCAGGTTTGCATAACTGCTGTCTTGCCCGGCTTCGGCAACACGTGGCACCAGTTCGTCAAGAATCTGGCAAATAGCATGCACCACATCCAGATTGGTTTTTTCGTTGTGGCCACCGATGTTATAGGTTTCGCCCGGCTGGCCACGGGTAATCACTTCCACCAGCGCACGAGCGTGATCTTCCACATACAGCCAGTCGCGAATTTGCTCGCCCCGCCCATAAATGGGCAGCGGCTTACCTTCCAGGGCATTCAGGATTACCAGCGGAATCAGCTTTTCCGGAAATTGAAACGGGCCGTAGTTGTTCGAGCAATTGGTCACCAGCACCGGCAAACCATAGGTACGCTGCCAGGCTCGCACCAAATGGTCCGAACCGGCCTTGGATGCCGAATACGGCGAACTGGGCGCATAGGCTGTGGTTTCGGTGAATAGCGGCAGCTCCTTGCCAGGCTGATCATCGGGATGTGGTAAATCACCGTAAACTTCATCAGTGGAAATATGATGAAAGCGAAATGCTTGTTTGCGTTCTTCAGGCAGTCGACTCCAATACGCACGAGCCGCCTCCAGCAGTATATAGGTACCCACGATATTGGTCTGGATAAACTCGCCCGGCCCGTCAATGGAGCGGTCCACATGGCTTTCCGCCGCCAGATGCATCACTGCATCCGGCTGGTGCAGGGCAAACACTCGCTGCATTTGCACTGCATCGCAAATATCTACCTGTTCAAACGTGTAGCGCGGGTTATCACTGACACTTTCCAGCGATTCAAGATTGCCCGCATAAGTCAGCTTGTCGAGGTTGATCACCGAGTGCCCGGTATCATTGAGCAAATGGCGCACCACTGCGCTGCCAATAAAGCCGGCACCGCCGGTTACCAGAATCTTCATCAGCCATTTCTCCAAAAACGCCAGTCAAACCAAGACAGGGGGCAGCATTTTGCAGCTACTACGGCCGGGGCGGCAAGGCCTCATAAATCATACACTCCACACCTTCACCCTTACCAAATTGGTCAGGTGTTGCACTCAGAATTTGAGACCGCCCTCTCTTGTTCGCGACTGAAGTCACTCCGATCACTGCTGCTATCGCGCCACTACTGCCGCTACTGCACTCGGTAATTTGCAGATTGCGGCGGTGTTCTTGATGCTGCAACGGGCACGCTTTGGCTGTTGGTCGTAAGCCCCTTGCATCAGGATGCGCAAGGGCTATGCTGTGACAGGATCAACAGGCTGGCTGATTCCCGGCCAGCGCACAAGGAGGTGCATGGATGAGTCATCATCACGATACCGGTTACAAGGAACTGTTCAGCTATCCTGAGTTTGTCGTCGCTTTGCTCGACGGCTTTATTCCTGATGAAATCAGTCAGTTGCTGGACTACAGCACGCTAAAAAACGAATCCGAAAGCTATATTACGCCCAAGCTTGAACAACGCTTTGAGGATACGGTTTGGTCAGTCATGTTCAGGCAAACCGGCCCGGACTGCCAGCCTGTGCGGCTGTTTTTGTATATTTTGCTGGAGTTTCAGTCCGGCAATAACAACCAGATGGCGTTGCGCATGCTGAATTACAGCGCCAGTTTTTATCATCAGCTGCTCAAGCAGGGCCAGTTTCAGGCAAAACGGGGCAGCTTACCGCTGGTGTTTCCAACGGTAATTTACAACGGAAACGACCGCTGGACTGCCGCACAAAGCATGCAGGAACTGGTGCAGCCGGCGCCGAGGTTTTTGCATTATTACCAGCCCCGCCAAGGCTATTACCTGTTGAACATCGAAGACTACCAACCTACCGCAGACACGGATAATGACAACCTGCTGCAGCTGGTGTTTAATGTGGAAAACGCTCGGACCGCCGAGCGTATGCAGCGGGTGACGCAGCAGATTGCCGATACGATGCAACGGCATCCACGCCGCGAAATGCTGGAAAAAGCACTGGTGCTTTGGTTTAAACGCTTTTTGTATCAAAACAAGATCACCGTTGATCTTGACGCAACCCACACACTACAGGAGTTACCGCCCATGTTAGCCAGCCGTGTAGACAGCTGGTTTGAGCAGTGGAAAGAAGAGGGTTTGGAAGAAGGACGCAAGGAAGGCCGGGAAAAAGGCCGCAAAGAAGGCCGGGCCGATACCCTGGAAAAACAGCTGCGGCTCAAATTCGGCGAGCTGGATCAAGCAACGGTGCAGCACTTGCGTCAAGCCAGTGAGGCCGAGCTGGATCTATGGAGCGAACGTATCCTGTTTGTGGCCAGCATTGAAGAAGTGTTTGCACAAAGGCTGCGTGCGGCCCAGGCGGCTCCTGATAAGCCAGCCAGCTTCAGTTTCTTCAGTAGTGGATCGTTGTAATTCCCCATATTTTTTCGGAACAGTTGCGGGAATTGTTAGGGCTGGGTTTTGATTTTTGGGTTGGTGAGTTTTGTACTGCGATGACTGGTCCGGTCAGGGCGCTGCGTCGTGCTGCGCTTACCCCGCGCCAGTAAACCGCCGCGGGCCGCTGAGGCCCGACTTCGACCCTGCCCGGCCCAGGGTGGCCTTGTACGGGTGGGAAAGTTTTGTCCCGCCTGCGGCGGGATGCTGTCGCGGTGGGAGGTTGGAAGTTTTGTGGTAGCCAGGGGTTTGTGGGGCTGGTTGTTTGTGGTTGGCAAGAAAAAGCCCGCGTGTGCGGGCTTTTATCTTTTTTGGCTCCGCCCCTTGCGGGGCGGGCTTGGTGGCGGATTAACGCAGCAGGCTGAGGACTGCTTGTGGCAGCTGGTTGGCCTGGGCGAGAATCGCGGTGCCGGCTTGCTGCATGATCTGCTGCTTGCTGAGGTTGGCGGTCTCGCTGGCGTAGTCGGTATCCTGGATACGGCCACGGGCGGCGGAGACGTTCTCGGCAATGTTTTGCAGGTTACCGATGGTGTTCTCGAAGCGGTTCTGGATCGCACCGAGGTCTGCACGTTGAGCGTCAATCGACTGGATTGCTTGGTCGATGGTGATAATGGCTTTTTGTGCACCTTCGACTGTGGACAGGTCAATGTCCTGAACAGTCATGCTATCGTCTACAAATTCCAAGCCGTCAGTTTGGCCCTTCGCATCAGTCTCAGCATCAGTTTTGGCTTTTGCCAAGCTAGACGCTTTACCATCCCACGCTTCTACATCGCCAATTTTAATATTAACTTGGCCATCCTCCTCACCACTTTCATTGATACTAACAAAGCCAACCTTGCCCTCTTCATCAACAAAAGCACCCACGCCGATATTAGCGTCGTTAACCATGGTAGCAATCGCCTGGTTAACTTCTTTTTGATCATTGCCGTCCTTTACAGCAACACTGTAAGTTTTGGCTGTGCCTGCACCACCTACAGCAACAGAGATTGCGACAACACCGGAGCCTGCTGAACCCAACAGTGTGCTAAGGTCATCAGCTTCAGCTTTAAACATACCAGCTTCCAGCGACTTGGAGCTCATTTCATTAATCTTGACGCTGATGGTTTCGTTAGCAGCCGCACCGACTTGGAATGTGTTGGTACCAAAGCTGCCATCAAGCAATTTACGGCCACCGAAGCTCGTGGTGTTGGAAATACGATCCAGTTCTTTTTTCAGCTCATTAACTTCCTGACCCAGCGCCTTGCGCTCTTCAGTGCTGTTGGAACCGTTGGCCGCTTGCAGAGCCAGGTCACGCATACGCTGTAGAATGGCGGTGGACTGCTCCAGCGCACCTTCAGCGGTTTGCGCCATGGAGATGCCGTCGTTGGAGTTTTTCACGGCAATGTTCAGGCCGTTGATCTGGCTGGTCAGGCGGTTGGCAATTTGCAGGCCTGCGGCATCATCCTTGGCGCTGTTGATGCGCGAGCCGGTGGACAGGCGCTGCAGCGAGGTGGCCAAATTGTTGCTGGATGCGTTGAGGTTACGCTGGGTGTTCAGGGCGGAAACGTTGGTATTAACGGAAAGTGCCATGATGTTGTCCTCCGGGACGTTTTACTTATGTTGATCTCGGGCCGGTGGTTTCCAGCGCCGTGTTCATTCGTTGCTTCCTGTATCGGTAGGGTTACAAAAAGCTTTAATCTTTTTCTGGTCCGTTTGCTTTGCGGTGATAGCTGTTTGACAGCAGCCTGCAGTGGACTTGCTTGCTGTATCGCACCCTGGAGGAAAAACTTTAATCGTAGTTTGATGTTTTTTGAAATTGGCAGCCTGCAGCTGCCTTTGCTCCCGCAAAAACTGTGCCTGTATTGCGGGCGTGCATGTTGAGTCGTGATGGCTATCTACAGCTCTGCAGGAGCCACTTCAGTGGCAACCAAGGCCGGTTCTGAGCAACTCCTGGTCGCGGCTAAAGCCGCGAACACTGCCCGAGCAGAGCCCAAGCAAGACAGCTACTGAGCCATTGGTCGCGACTGAATTCGCTCGTACAGCCCCGCTCTCCCCGCCATACACAGCTTTTTATATCTGCCCGATCCGCTGTCGCTGGTAACTGCCATCCTGTACACGCTGGCACCAGTGCTGGTTGTCCAGATACCACTGCACAGTTTTACGCAAACCGCTGGCAAAGGTTTCCTGCGGCACCCAGTCCAGCTCGCGGGCAATTTTAGATGCATCAATGGCGTAACGCCGGTCATGACCCGGACGGTCCGCCACGTGGGTAATCAGGCTCTTATAGCTGACCTTGCCCTGCCCTTTCGCGGCCGCTCCCTCATTCGCCGGCTGCTTCGGCTCCCTTGGAGCAAGTTCATCGAGAATCTCACAAATTGCCTCGACCACGTCGAGATTGGTTTTTTCGTTATGGCCACCAATGTTGTAGGTTTCCCCAGGCTCTCCGCATGTCAGCACCTGCAACAGCGCTCGTGCATGATCCTCCACGTACAGCCAGTCGCGGATCTGATCACCCTGGCCATAAATCGGTAACGGCCTGCCTTCCAGCGCATTAAGTATCACCAGCGGAATCAGCTTTTCCGGAAAATGATAAGGCCCATAATTATTGGAGCAATTAGTCACGATAACCGGCACGCCATAGGTACGCTGCCAGGCTCTTACCAGATGATCAGAGCCTGCCTTCGACGCTGAATAAGGAGAGCTTGGTGCATAGGGTGTGCTTTCCGTGAACAACGGCAGGCTGTCCTTGTTGACACCCTCGTCTGCCGGATGCGGCAAATCACCATACACTTCATCCGTAGAGATATGATGAAAACGAAACGCAGCCTTACGCTCAGGCGGCAGCTGACTCCAGTAGGCTCGCGCCGCCTCAAGCAACACATAGGTGCCTACAATGTTGGTCTGAATAAACTCGCCGGGGCCATCAATGGAGCGGTCTACGTGACTTTCTGCCGCAAGATGCATGACCGCATCAGGCTGATGCACTGCAAACACCCGCTGCACCTCGGCGGCATCACAGATATCCACCTGTTCGAACACATAGCGCGGGCTGTCGCTGATGCTCGCCAACGACTCAAGATTGCCGGCATAGGTCAACTTGTCGAGGTTGACAACCGAATGTCCGGTATCGTTGATCAGGTGACGTATCACGGCACTGCCAATAAAACCGGCACCGCCGGTAACCAGAATTTTCATGAATTTTTTCCTGCTGATTCCAGCACCAACTGCCGGCTTCAAGATTGAATATCACAGAGCGAACCTGTTCCGCTGCATCCTGCCATCACTACAGAGCGGGCCTGCCAATTATGAATTGACATGCTCTTGCAGCCCTAGCAAACACAGGCCCAGCGACTGCCTCCAATGGGGAATCGGGGCTGATAACAGCTGTCTGATCCTGGCCTTGCTCAGCACGCTATAAAACGGGCGAGCAGCCGGTGTGGGATAGGCACTGCTTGCAATCGGACTGACCGCGCAAGCCACGCCAGACAGTTCAAACACCGCCACTGCAAAGTCATACCAGCTGCACACGCCTTCATTGCTGTAGTGGTAAACCTGCGCATCACTCGCTGCGGAATCAAGCCCCGCTTTCAGCAACTCCAGCAAAGCCGCAGCCAGATCAGGAGCATAAGTAGGTGTACCGACCTGATCACATACGACCCCCAGCTCTCTGCGTTGACCGCCCAAACGCAACATGGTTTTGACAAAATTGTTGCCAAACTCCGAATACACCCATCCAGTGCGCACAATGCCCCCCCGGCAACCACTGGCCAGTAGCGCCTGTTCACCGCCCAGCTTGCTGGCACCGTATGCATTGACTGGCGCTGTGGGATCTGCCTCGGTGTAGGGGCGGCAAGCCTGCCCACTGAATACATAATCAGTCGACACATGCAAAAAGTAGCTGCCCTGCTGGCGTGCAATCCCGGCCAGCTGCGCAACAGCGTGCTGGTTGACCTGCCTGGCCAGCTCCTGTTCGGACTCTGCCCTGTCCACTGCTGTATAAGCTGCCGCATTGATGATACCCGCATAGGGCTGCTCAAGCCTGTCAAAAAAAGTACTGATTGACTCGGCAGACTCCAGATCAAGCCGGTCGCGTCCGGCAAAATCCAGCTCAAACAGTGGATACTGCGCAGCAACCTTCTGCAAACTTTGCCCCAGCTGCCCGTTTTTACCAAGTACCAGCACCCGCCTAGTCATGCAAACGGTCCTTGTAGGCAAATGCCTCGCCCAGCTGACTGAGCAAAGGCTGCTTTTGATCCTTGGCCGACAGCTGCAACTGCTCTGGCGGTAACAGCCAGTCAATCCCCAGCGCAGGATCATCAAACGCCAAGCCACGATCCGATTCGGGTGAATAGTAGTTATCAACTTTATAGGCAAAACGGGCTGTCTCGCTCAGCACCACAAAACCGTGGGCAAAGCCACGGGGAACAAACAGCTGCCGCTTGCTTTGCGCATCCAGCCGAACAGCCACATGCTGACCGAATGTGGGACTGCCCTGGCGAATATCCACCGCAACATCCAGTACTTCGCCATCGAGCACCCGTACCAGCTTGGCCTGGGCATGGGGGGGCAACTGAAAGTGCAAACCGCGCAACACGCCATGCGATGAAAAAGACTCGTTGTCCTGGCAAAAAGACACTGCATAGCCCACGGCCTGCTCCAGCAGGTCATGACGGAAGGTTTCAACGAAATAGCCACGGGCATCACCGTGCACCCTGGGCTCAATCAAAAACACATCAGGAATTGCCTGGGGAGTCAGCTGCATGTTTAGTGCTCCTCTTTCATGCGGTGTATCAGATACTGACCATACTGGTTTTTTTCCAGCGGCCGGGCCAGCTCCAGCACCTGTGTACGACTGATATAGCCCATCTCAAAAGCGATCTCTTCCAGGCAGGCCACTTTAAGACCCTGGCGCTTCTCTATGGTTTCAATAAAAGCAGAAGCTTCTAAAAGGCTCTCATGGGTGCCAGTATCCAGCCAGGCGTAACCACGACCCATTTTTTCCAGCATTAGCCGGCCTTCAGCCAAAAACATCTGATTAATGGTGGTAATTTCCAGCTCACCACGGGCCGAGGGCTTCACCTCGACCGCTTTTTGCACCACATCATTCGGGTAGAAATACAAACCAGTGACCGCATAGCTGGACTTGGGCTTTTCTGGCTTTTCTTCAATGCCCACTACCCGCCCCTGAGCATCAAATTCGACTACTCCATAACGCTGCGGATCTTGCACATGATAGCCAAACACAGTGGCCTGGCGATTATCTCGCGCATTACTCACTGCCGACCCCAGCAAGCTGCTTAGGTCATGGCCATGGTAGATGTTATCACCCAAAATCAGGCACACATCATCGTCACCTATAAACTCGCGCCCCAGAATAAACGCCTGGGCCAGGCCATCGGGCGAGGGCTGCACCACATACTCAAAACGCATGCCCAGCTCGGTGCCATCACCCAGCAAGCGCTGAAAACTGGACTGATCTTCTGGGGTGGTGATAATCAGTACCTCGCGAATACCGGCCAGCATCAACACCGACAGCGGGTAATACACCATCGGCTTGTCATATACCGGAATCAGCTGTTTGGACACACCACGTGTGATCGGATACAAACGGGTGCCGGAACCACCCGCCAGAATAATGCCTTTCATATCGCCACCTGTAAAAATAACGGCCACAGTGTAATGTACAGCCAACGGTAGCACCAGCAGCACAGGCCCGGTGTCTCGTCCGCCTGCACCCAACCGGCACCTGTCCCTGTGCGAGCGGGCTGGGAAGGCCGCTGTTGCGTCAACGGCGTGGTACTGCGCTGATCGCTGCAGGCCACCGAACAAGGCACTCAGGCCAGCCAGGATACCAAATGCGGAAACCTTACCCTTGATAGCGCTGGCAGACGCGGCAAGAGCGGCTCTGCGACGGTAGCAGACTGTGGAAGTAACAAGCATGCCCAAGGAACTTCTGTCGGCAGCTCCCGACAGAGGGTTTTTATAGCATGGTCTGCTTAATCCCAGCGGTATTCCACACCCAGTCCCGCCAACCAGTTGCGCTTGGGCGCCGGCTCGTAATAACGGCCACCTGAGCCGTTGACAATCAGCGAGCCGATATAGGCTTTGTTATTGATATTGTTGACCCGCACAAAGGGCTCAAACGTAAAACCACCCACTTCGTGCCGGTAGCCGGCACGCCAGTTGAAGATCCGATAGCCGTCGGCCTTGTGCCTGTTGTCATCGGTGGCATAACGCTTGCTCATACCCTGCAGCTCCAGTGCGGTGCTCAGCGGCAGCTGTTGCGGCTGCCAGGCCAGCTCGGCGTAATAGGTGTGACGGGCAACACCCGGCAGGGTTTTGCCGCTGTGCCGGCCGCTCTGCCCGTTATAGCTGTCGTACCTGGCGTCCAGCAGGGTGTAAGCCAGGTAACCGGTCAGGCCATAGGCCAGTTTCTGCTCAATACTGAATTCCAGCCCCTTGCGGGTAGATCGCGCTGCGTTGGCGTAGGTGGCACGGCCATTGACGTTGGCAAAGGTGACAATTTCGTCCTTGACCCGGGTATGGAACAGGGCCAGATCAATGCGGGTGGTATCCGAGCGCCACTTCGCACCCAACTCGCCATTGCGAGACACGCTGGGCTTGATGCTGCTGTTAAAACCGGTTTGCCCGTCCGGACGATAAGCCACTTCTTGCAAGGTGGGGGTTTCAAAGCCTTGCCCGGCAGCCACATACAGGCTCAGCTGATCGGTCCATTGCCAGTTCAGGCCAGCGGCCGGGTTGGTTTTGTTGAATTGGGTGCTGCCGCTGTCATCCTTGCCATCGCTGAGAAAATCATCATGGGAGTCGAACTTGAACCTGTTGTGACGCAGGCCCGCTACCAGCTGCCAGCGCGGTGCCAGCTCCCAGGTGCTGATCAGATAGGCTTCGCGGCTGACGGTGCGGTTGTATTCGTTGCGCTTGAGCTGGCCCTTGCGGCCAAACTCGTTATCCTTGCCCTTGCGCCGCTCGCCCTGGTAGTTGTAGGCGACCCCGGATGCCAGCTGAACTGGCAGACCAAACAGTTCGGTGCTGCGTTTCCAGCCCAGCTCGCCTCCACCAAAACGGCGATCCAGTTGCACTACGCCGTTATTCTTGAACGCCAGGTACTGCAGCATTTCCCGGTTGCCACCATATAACATGAGGGTAATTTCATCATCATTGCGCAGGATTTGCTGATAGTTGATGCCCATCTGCTGATGGCGCACGGATTTGCGGGTGTTAAAGGTTTTCGCCACGCCAGCTACCTGACGGCGGTCTTCTTTAACCTGTTCTTTGGTCAGACCCAGCGGGTCGTAGGACATCGGCTGTTCGAGACTGTTGAACACCAGGGTCAAGCGCGACAAATCATTGATGTCCCAGCCCAGGCGCAGGTTGGCCACGTTGCGCCGGGTGCGGCTGTGGTCACGGTAGCCGTCAGTGGTCAGCTGTGAGGCATTGGCACTGATATTCAAGTCGCCGTACTGGCCGCCATAGCGCAAGCGCGAGCGCCGCAGCTTGTCGGGGCCGGCCGCGATGCGGGCATCCAGCGTTGGCACCTGTGGGCCGTCAGCCGTATAGCCCTGGATGATGCCGCCCGAAGCGTTGCCGTACAGGGTGGTCAGCGGGCCACGCAATACTTCCAGCCGTTGCAACCCGTCCAGGTCAAACAGCGCCGGCTGGCCCTGTCCGTCGGGCATGGTCAGCGGAATGCCGTCCTGGACCAGACGTACACCACGCACGCCAAACTGGGAGCGGGCACCGAATCCACGCGAGGAAATTTGTAAATCCTGGGCGTAATTTTCACGATTCAGGGCGCTCAGGCCGGGGACGCGCTGCAGCGATTCGGACAGGTTGGCTCCCAGCTGGGTAACCTGCAAATCCTGCACTTGTAAACTGTGTTTGGCCAACGGTGTTTTCTGCTCGCTGGCATCCTGGCCACCCCCGAGAACGACCTGCCCGGGCAAGTTGATCGGCTCCTGGGCAAAAGCCAGACCGCTGGCCGCGATTAGAATGCCGGCTGCCAAAGGCGTCAGCCCCGGCAAGGAAAAACTGGAGTTATTTGTATACATGATGCTGTTCCTGTTGGCAGTGGCCAGCCCGGCAGGTGCACAACAACATCACGACCTTGTTCACGCAGTTCATTCAGTGCACGTGTAGCGCCTGCCAGCAAACCGGCCTTTTTTATTTTGATGACGCTTGCTGTCAGCTCCTCATGTTCGAGAAGGCCGCAGGGCGCACCAAGGTATTACGCAATCGAGTATAAAAACGGCAACCACCTGCCTGACAGACTGCTTTGGCAGCCGAACAGCGGCACTTTGGTAGCGGCCCACAGGTACAGGGCGACTGCCCTGTTGCGCAGCACGCCAGCAGGCAACAAAAAATCCCCCGCTGGCAACACCAGCGGGGGATTTTTTTATGACACAGCCGAAAGTATTAGCCCGCCAGCTCCACCAGCAGCTTGTTCAACCGTTGCACATAGGCGGCAGGATCCTTGATGCTGTCACCAGCAGCCAGTGCCGCCTGGTCAAACAGAATCAGCGCCAGATCGGCAAAGCGGTCTTCGTCCTGTTCGTTATCCAGCTTCTCCAGCAGCGGGTGGGTCGGGTTGAACTCGAACACCGGTTTGGACTCAGGCACTTTCTGGCCGCTGGCTTCCAGAATCTGACGCATTTGCAGACCCAGGTCCTGTTCGCCAATGGCGAGAATGGCCGGTGAATCGGTGAGTCGGTGGGACACGCGAACCTCGGCCACCTGATCTTTCAGTACGCCATTGAGACGCTCGACCAGGGCTTCTTTTTCTTTGGCGATCTCTTCCTGGGCTTTCTTGTCTTCTTCAGAGTCCAGCTCGCCCAGATCCAGATCACCACGGGCAATGTCAACAAAGGTCTTGCCGTCGAACTCGGTCAGGTAGCTCATCATCCACTCGTCGATGCGATCGGACAGCAGCAAGACTTCGATACCTTTCTTGCGGAATACTTCCAGGTGCGGACTGTTCTTGATGTGGCCGTAACTGTCACCGGTCAGGTAGTAAATCTTGTCCTGGCCCTCTTGCAGACGGCTCACATAATCGGCCAGCGCAACGTTCTGGGCACCGTCAGTGCCATGGGTGGAAGCAAAACGCAGCAGGCCGGCGATTTTTTCCTTGTTGGCAAAATCTTCGGCCGGACCTTCCTTCAGCACTTCACCAAAGGCATCCCAAACCTTGGCGTAGCTTTCGGCATCGTTCTTGGCCATTTTTTCCAGCATGTCCAGCGCCCGCTTGGTCAGCGCGGTTTTCATGCTGTCGATCACCGGATCCTTCTGCAGAATTTCACGCGACACGTTCAGCGACAAGTCATTGGAGTCGACCACGCCCTTGATAAAGCGCAGGTACAGCGGCAGAAACTCATCAGCCTGGTCCATAATGAACACCCGCTGCACATAGAGTTTCAGACCGCGCGGCGCTTCACGGTGATAGAGGTCGAACGGCGCACGGCCAGGCACATAGAGCAGTGATGTATATTCCAGCTTGCCTTCGACCTTGTTGTGGCTCCAGGCCAGCGGGTCTTCAAAATCGTGGGCAACGTGCTTGTAGAACTCCTTGTACTCTTCATCCTTGACCTCGGTGCGCGGACGGGTCCACAAGGCGCTGGCACGGTTGACCACCTCCCACTCAGGCTCGGCAGGTGCGTCTTCTTCACCGTAATGCTCTTTTGGCAACTCAATGGGCAGCGCCACGTGGTCGGAATATTTGGTGATGACGTTGCGCAAGCGCCAGCCATCAGCAAACTCTTTTTCATCGTCCTTCAGGTGCAGCACAATACGGGTACCGCGTTCGGGCTTGCTAATGGTTTCAATGTCAAACTCACCCTCGCCCGCGGACGACCAGAGCACGCCCTCTTCCGCTGGCAGGCCAGCACGGCGGGTAAACACTTCGACTTTTTTCGCCACAATAAAGGCAGAGTAGAAGCCAACACCAAACTGGCCGATCAGCTGGGAATCCTTTTTCTGATCGCCGGTCAGCTGTTGCATGAACTCGGCTGTACCCGACTTGGCAATGGTGCCCAGGTGTGACAACACATCATCACGACTCATGCCGATAGCGTTGTCTTCAACAGTCAGGGTGTTGGCTTCCTTGTCAAAGCTGATGCGAATTTTCAGCTCAGGATCATTTTCCAGCAATTCGGGCCTGGACAGTGCTTCGAAGCGCAGTTTGTCGGCAGCATCCGAAGCGTTGGAAACCAGTTCGCGCAGAAAAATTTCCTTGTTGGAATACAAGGAGTGGATCATCAAGTGCAGCAGTTGCTTGACTTCGGTCTGGAAACCGAGGGTTTGCTTTTGGGTATCTACAGACATTGGCTACTCCACAAAGGCCTGTTACAAATTCGATGAGTGACAGGCGATATGGGGTCTCCTTTGGCTCATTTCAAGAAGTTGATCAACTTTCCAGCCGTATCTGTCCTATTTCGGCCGGTGCGACCTGAAACACTACAAACCCCGGTGCCTTCACCATCTGCCTGATTAGCAGCTCACCGTCTTCATTAAGACCCTGAAACTGGCCACGTATCTGGCGGCCGGCAAGCGTTTCAATCTGCACCGTCTGATGCAGATATACATCGGGATCAGACAATAGTCTCTCCAGAGAAAACTTGTTTACATCTGTTGATTTCTCAGCCTGTAACTGCGTTTCCTGTTGGCTGACAGGCGCTTCAATCGCGAGTTTCCAGAGCGGGTCCGGCTGGACCTCTGCAGCCTCTATGTGCAAGCGGCCACTGACAAAAGCCGCCAGCCGTGAAGGCAGTGACAAATACAGCTGCCCTTGCAACCCGTCGTCCACAGGCTGCAACTGCAGTCTCAATGTGTAACCACGGGAAACTCGCCGTGCCTGCGGCTGACCCGTCCGGGCATCCTGCCAGAACACTTCGACGAGCGGCAGATCACCACTGTCTGTTGGCAAAATATCCAGCTTTAGGTGCTCATCAAGCAATGTCGCGCCATAGGCTGACAAGTCCAGGCGCACTTCCTTGCTGGCAATAAAGTCCTGGCCCTGGCGCAGAACGAGAATACCCCGCCTAAAAGAGACCTGATCGGGCAAGAATGCCTGCCCTTGTACCTGCCCCTGAAGGACGTCAGCATCACTGTCTGCCAGCTCTTTCCAGTGGCCTTGCAGCAAACGCTCCAGCTGTTGTGGCTGCGTCTGCCCCAACTGCCACAGCCCACCGGCCAAAATGCCGAGGCCGGACACAAACACCAGAAGAGGCAGCAGCGCAACCCGCCCATTAATCAGACCAGACAGCAGCGCCAGTGGTGGCAACACACCTGTCAATGCCCAGACCCAGTGCTCACGGGCGGTGCGCTGCCAAAGCCAGAGCCAGCCCAATAAGCACAGAACCATACCACCAAGGATCAATAATGCTGCCATGCTACTGTTCCAGTCATGATAAGGCTTTTTGTGCAGCATACTGCCAGCGGTCACGGATCGTCATACCCGCAAGCACCAGCGCCACCGGCAACAGCCAGGCCATTTGCTGCCCGGCCAGCGGCAGGTAATCCAACAGGCTGCTTAGGCCGGTAAAACCGGCAGCAGAACTGGCATCAAGAATGCCGAACACCAGGGTTACCAGCATGGCAATCCGAATCACTGGCTGCGGGTTATACCACAATTTTTGCGCCAGGCTCAGCAGCACCAGCACAATAGCCAGCGGATATAAGCCTACCAGCACCGGGACTGATACCTTGATCAGCTGAGTCAGCCCCTGATTGGATACAGCCCAGCTAAACAAGGTAAAAAACACCACCGTACGTGAATAGCGGATACCCCAAAGTTGTTCAAAATACTCACCACATGCCACCAGCAAACCAGTTGCAGTAGTCAGGCACGCCAGGGTTATGACTACCCCCAAAAGCAACGAGCCCGGCACGCCGAACGCATGCTGCACATAGGCAGCCAGCACCTGCCCTCCATTGCTGGCTTCAGCCGCGATACCGTAGCTGGTCGCCCCCAGGTAAAACAGCGACACGTATACCAGCGACAGACCAATCGCGGCGATAACGCCTGCCTGAATGGAGTACCGTGTCACCTTGTTGAGTTCGGTTACACCCTGTGAACGAATCGCAGCTGCAATCACCACACCAAACACCAGTGCACCCAGCGCATCCATGGTCAGGTAACCATCGAGAAACCCGCTGCTCAGCGGGGTTTGGCTATAAGGCAACGCTCCCGGCCCCGGCAGCCCGGCAGGGCGAAATACAGCCGCCAACCCAAGCAATACCAACGCCAGCAGCAATACCGGTGTGATCAGCTGGCCTATACGCTCCAGAATCTTCCCCGGGCTCATCGCCAGATACAGCACTACAGCGAAGTACAGGCTGCTGTACAACAGCAAAGCCCACCAGCTGTGCTCAACAAAAGAGCCCAAGGCTATTTCGTAGGACACGACGGCCGTACGCGGTGTAGCGAACAGCGGACCAATAGCCAGATAAACGGCAATGGCAAAAGCAGTTCCAGCCAGCTTTCCCAGTGGCCGGGTCAGGCTTTGCAGCCCACCGCCAACCCGTGCCAATGCGACCACGGTCAGCAGCGGCAAACCAACTCCAGTCAATAAAAAGCCCAGCGTAACCAGCCACAGCTGGCCGCCAGACTGCAACCCGGCGGCGGCCGGAAATATGATATTGCCTGCGCCCAAAAACAATGCAAAGGTCATAAACCC
>Ga0209075_1002733_pt1 | contig 15285 bp, 12 predicted proteins | sample Stecom2011_FD_187523 | JGI IMG/M metagenome (GOLD analysis project Ga0209075, IMG submission 187523) | Agricultural soil microbial communities from Utah to study Nitrogen management - Steer compost 2011 (SPAdes) (version 2) | ecosystem: Environmental > Terrestrial > Soil > Agricultural land... | reverse complement strand
CTATGCTGGCCGTCACGCACTTTCCGTTGGCGCGGCTGGCACCGCTATTCTGGCTGTATTCTGCATTGCCGGGCTACGGCATACGGGGCGTTCGCTTACTATGCCAAAGCTTATCTGGCCAGCACTGGGTGCGCTTTTTCTTACCGCATTGCTGCGCACCCTCGTGCCGATCTGGTGGCCAGAGATGTATTTGTCGGCTGGCGTTGGCTTGCCTTTTTTGCTGTGGTTGATTGCGTACTTTCTGTACGTGATCGCTTATGCACGGTTTTTAGTTAGTGTGCGTGCAGATGGACTACCCGGTTGACCGGTTTAGTTCAGCCCCAGCTTCTCCGCCACGTAGTCGACATCTTTGTCCCCACGGCCTGAAAGGTTAACGAGTATCGACTGCTCTTGCGACAGTTTAGGCGGCTAGCCCAGCCGCCACCCCCGAAGCCCAGGCCCATTGAAAATTGTGCCCACCCAAGTGCCCGGTCACATCCACAACCTCGCCGATAAAATACAAGTTCGGATGCTCCAGTGCGGCCATGGTTTTCGACGAAAGCTGGCGGGTGTCGACGCCGCCTAAGGTAACTTCGGCCGTTCGGTATCCCTCTGTGCCTGCCGGCTTAACCGTCCACTGGCCCAGCGTTTCCGAGATTTTTTCAAGATCGCTGTTCTTATAGTTCTGCAGAGGGCCTTCCCACCGGTGTAGCTCGCTAAAGGTCTGTGCGAATCGCTTAGGCAAATGCTGGATAAGATATTGTGCGATGGTTGATTGCGGCTTTTGTTTGCGCAGCGATTCTAAATCTTCCCGGATGTTGCGTTCCGGCAGCAGATTGATGGTTAGCGGGTCGCCGGGTTGCCAAAAACTAGAGATTTGCAGCATTGATGGCCCGCTTAACCCGCGATGAGTTACCAACATGGGTTCACGGAAACCGTGGTTGTTGCAGGACGCTTCCACGGGGCAGCTAACACCAGAGAGCGGGGCCAGTTGTTGTTTCAATTCGGGATGCAGGGTAAAAGGCACAAGCCCAGCTCGGGTGGGCAGAACAGTAAGCCCGAATTGCCGTGCGACTTCGTAGCCAAAACCTGTGGCGCCCATGGTGGGGATGGAAAGGCCGCCACAGGCGATAACCAGAGATTCGCAGGTGAGGGTGCCTGAACTGGTGTTAACGCGGTAGTCTCCAGCGCTCCGAGTAATGCTCGTTACGCTGGTTTTCATGCGAATTTCAGCGCCGGCCCATTCGCATTCCGTCAGCAACATGGCAAGTATTTCTTTCGCGCTGTCTTTGCAGAACAGTTGGCCAGCGGCCTTTTCTTCGTGCTCAATGCCGTGGCGCTCAACGAGGTCCAGAAAGTTCTGTGGGGTATAGCGCTTAAGGGCAGAAATACAAAAACGCGGATTGTCGGATAAAAAATTGCTAGGCGTACTGTTCAGGTTGGTGAAGTTGCAGCGCCCGCCACCAGACATGAGAATTTTTTTCCCCGGCTTGTTGGCGTGATCAATTACCAACACCTTGCGCCCACGATAACCTGCTGTGGCAGCGCACATGAGGCCAGCGGCTCCTGCGCCGATAATGATCACATCGTACTGGTTGCTGGAACTTGCCGTCATTGCTGCTCGCCGGTTGGTTTGTGTGGCGCGCAGTATACCAGCCTCATAGCCTTGGTTCGGCTCATTCCAGATGAACCGCTCCTTCCATATAAAACGCAGCCTGCCCGGCGATTGCAACTCGGTCGCCTTTGAGCTCGCAGCGCAACACTCCGCCCCGTTCAGACAACTGCCTAGCTTCCAGTTTGGTTTTCCCGAGCTTTTCGGCCCAGTAGGGCACTAAAGCGCTGTGAATCGAGCCGGTAACAGGGTCTTCATCAATGCCGGAGCCAGGCACGAAATATCGGCTCACAAAATTAACCTGATCGCCGGGCGCAGTGATAATCAGGCCCTTATTGCCTAGCTGCTTGAGTATTCGCATATCTGGTTGCGCTGCTATTACAGCAGCCTCGTTTTCTAGAACGACCATATAATTGGTGTCGTTCGTTACGTGGAACGCTGTTTCGGGCGCAGTGCCAAGGGCTTCAATGATAATCTTCGGCGTTTTCTGTTCTTCAATCCGGAGGTTTGGAAAGTCCAAAACCAGCCAGTTGTCTGTGGTCATGTGAACGCCCAAAGGGCCACTTTTGGAATGAAAGCGAATCAGGCTTTCGCCCCAACCTAGCTTGTTAAAAATGACCCAAGCACTAGCCAGAGTAGCGTGTCCGCAAAGCGGCACTTCTACGCGCGGGGTGAACCAGCGTATGTGAAAATCTGCGCCCTCACGGTCAGCCTCAGGCACAAAAAATGCCGTTTCTGCCAGATTGTTCTCGGCCGCCAGTGCCTGCAAGGTTTCGTCGGGAAGCCAGCTTTCCAGAGGCATAACGGCGGCGGGGTTACCCTTGAAAATGTCGCTGGTAAACGCGTCTACCTGATAAATAGGGTAAGTCATGTTCTATTCTCCGGGAGCAAACGCTTAGCGTAGTGGTGTGCTTTGTAGCTGGCAAACTGAGCAAGTTCACGAACACTGTAAAAATGGATTTCGGGCAGGGTTGTGTGGTGTGTTACCACCCAGTGTTCCTGATCCACTGTATTAACAGAAAACCCTAAACGTTCCAGCCATTGGTGGCTCGTTTTCCCACCGTCCTCAAATAATGACGGAACGTTTGGCTGAAACCCAAAAAGATTGTTACGTGTTGCCGCCTGTGCGTGGTTGTTTGCTATGCCCATGATGAAACTCCTTCTTCTATTTGCGATGTAGTTATTGTCCTCCCGTGCATACAGCCATAACAGATTCAGATAATATGGTTTTGAACCGGTACAGAATGGTTGTTACGCAATCTGTACCGGTTGTTTTTCTCGGTATCTGTACTCTTCTTGTTGGATGCTGATCTGATGCAATAGCAGCTTGCATGCTTATACAGGCAAGTGGATAAGTGATTGAGCGAGGCCAGTCGGATGGGTGTTCTTTATAATCAGGTGGCAGATAGGCTTCAGGCGCTGATACAAGACGGCGTATACCGGGATGGCGACCGCCTGCCGGGTGTACGGGTATTGAGCAAACAGTTGGAAGTCAGTATTTCAACGGTACTGCAGGCGCACCAAACCCTAGAGGCCCGAGGTTACCTTCAAGCCCGGGAGCGCAGCGGGTATTTTGTGCGTTTACCGGTCGTTGACGCGCCCGAACCGGTTATGCGTAAGCATCGGAGCAAGCCTGTCCCAGTCAGTGCGCGCGAGATGACTTTGGATTTGTGTGCAGATGAGCAGAAGCGCATGGTGCCGCTGGCGACAGCCGTTCCCCATGCAGACTTCCTACCCTTGCGGCAGATTCAGCAGAGCACGCTATGGGCGGCACGGCATGGCCTTGAGACACTGGACTACGCCTTTCCCGGCAAAGAGTCGCTGCGCCGACAGGTTGCCCAGCGCATGGCTTCCGTTGGTGTTCCGGTTACACCGGATGATGTTCTTGTCACCAACGGTGCTCAAGAAGCTATTATTCTGGGCTTGCGTGCCGTTACCCAGCCCGGGGACATTGTTGCGGTTGAGTCGCCATCGTTCCCGGGTATTCTTCAGGCACTCGAAGTGGTCGGGCTGCGAGCGATAGAAATACCCACTCACCCATCCGATGGCCTTAGCCTTGAAGGTTTGCAGCTCGCTTTGGAGCAGTGGCCCCTAAAGGCCTGTGTTGTGGTGAGCAATCACAGTAACCCAATGGGTGCCAGAATGCCGGACGAGCGCAAGAGGCAGCTTGTGTCTATGCTGGCCGCCGCTGATGTGCCTTTGATTGAAGACGACATATACGGAGACCTTTATCACACAGGAGAAAGGCCAAGACCTGCCAAGGCCTTTGATCGCGCCGATAACGTGATTTACTGCAACTCTTTTTCAAAGACTATTTCACCCGGGCTTAGGCTGGGTTGGATGTTGCCCGGTCGCCACATGGCTGGTGCCCGGCAACAAAAGTACTTTTCCAATCTGGCGACATCGTCTATTCCGCAACTGGCGGTTGCGCATTTTCTTGAACAAGGCGGATATGATCGCTATCTGCGCTCTGCCCGACAGAACTACCGCGAGGCGATAGAGCGCATGAGGGCTGCTGTGGCACGTTCATTTCCAGTGGGTACAGCAGTCAGCAGGCCTCAGGGTGGCTTTGTTCTCTGGGTGCAATTGCCTGCTGGCGTTTCCGGCACACGGGTTTATCACCGTGCTCGTGCAGAGAATATCAATGTGGCACCGGGCCTGATGTTCTCGATTTCAGGTAAGTTTGAATCATGCCTCCGGCTAAACGGCGGTAATCCGTGGTGCGAGAGAATAGATCAAGCCATTGCGAGACTTGGTGCATTGACCCACGAAGAGCAGGCACTGAATGGCTAAGGGCGCAGGTTCAAGGGGTCAATCAACCCAGCGGTCACTGCTATCCCTGTAACATCGGGCAGTCGTTCCACGCCTAGTCGCTTCATGACGCGCGCCCGGTAAAGATCAATGGTTTTGACACTCACTCCCAGTTGCTCGGCAATTTCCCTGCTGATATAGCCTTGCGCCATAGGTAGAAAAACGTCCCGTTCGCGGCGCGTCAGTGTTGAGATGAGCGCGTGAGTTTGCACGTCGCCCTGTTGGAGATTGTTGGAGTGCTGATGAGCCTCTAGGGCCTGTTGCACACTGTCCAGTAATAGCTGCTCATTGAATGGCTTCTCAATGAAATCAAAGGCGCCGGACTTGAAGGCCCGGACCACAATGGGTACATCGGCATGGCCAGAAACAAAAATAATCGGTAACTCAATACCGCGCTTTTGCAGCTCCTCTTGCACGTTGAGACCGCCGAGGCCAGGCATTCTTACATCCAGCACGACACAGCCCCCCTTTGTATCTTCCAGAGCATCAAGGAACTTTCGCCCGTCACTATAAGCTCTTACGTTTAAACCGACAGACTCTAGCAGCCACTGGGTTGACTCCAGCATGCCTGCGTCGTCATCAACCACGTAAACAGTGGGGGTTTCGAGGGCTGGTTGGTTACTCATTAGGAGCAGTCTCCATGTTTAGTATGCGTTTGTTTGCGGGTGCGGCCGGGAAGCGACAGGTTAAGGTAAGGCCGCCTGATGGAGCTGTCTGGGCGTCCAAAAAACCGCCAAAGCCTTCAATAATCGAGCGACTCATGGAAAGGCCGAGCCCCAGACCCTGAGGTTTACTGGTGTAAAAAGGCTGGAACATTTGCCTGATTCCCTGTTCATCAAGGCCGGGGCCTTCGTCTGTTACATTAATCAGCGTTTCGCCTTCGCTGTTTATGGACGTTGAGATGACCAGACGGGAACCTTCGGTATCCGGTTGATGGGTGCGCGCTTCCGCATTTGCTTCCATACCGTTACGGATCAAATTGATCAGTACCTGCTCCAGCAACACCGGGTCAGCGATAATCGTCGGTTCGCAGTTAGCAGGTGTGCAGATAATATCGACGTTGTTTTTGTCAGCCTCCCATTGGCAAAGGCGGGCGACATTCATGATCGTTTCGTTTAGCTGGACAGCTGCTGTGCGCTTCTGACCTTTGCGCAGGAATGCGCGTAAGTGTTTGATGACTTCTGATGCGCGATTGGCATGGTGGATGATTTTATCAAGCCCGTCATCAACACGCTCAAGGTGTTCCGGGTGTGTGTCGGCACTTTTCAGGTAGCGTTGGCTGGCGCTGGCAAAGTTGACGATAGTTGCCAAAGGCTGGTTCATCTCGTGGGCGATGCTGGACGCTAACTCCCCGAGTGCAGCAAGCCGCGCGGTGCGTGCAAGCTCGTCGGCCAGGCGGCGGTTGTTGTCTTCTGACGCTACCCTTGCCGTGATATCTCTGGATACGCTTACCACCTCAACCACAGCGCCGGTATAGGTTTCTCTAATAGCCCGGCTTGCGATTTCGAACCAACGTTTACTCCCATCACGATGGGTTAAGTCCAACGTCATGATGGCATAGCCATCATCTCTCAAACGGTTGCGCGTCTCCGTTAGCTGTCGGGTGGCGCTGTCACTCTGAAAAATGTCCTCCAGTAACTTGCCCCTAAGTTCTTCTGGCCAATACCCAAGCAAACGCCATGACGCCTGAGTTGCGTCGATAAAGCGCCCATCCGGAGCATGCCGTGAAATTAGATCGGTGGTGTTCTCGGTGATCACCCGATAGAGGCGGTTTGATCGGATGGCTTGCTCGTGGGTCAGAACGTCGGCTGTGGCATCCCGACCTCGTGCGAGCACCTCACCAGATTGCAGACAGGGAATAAACGTCCACTTTAGTATGGTGCTGTTGATCCGGGTTTCTACATCTTCAATAGCCCGCGTTTGTTGCAGTGCGGCCTTAACCAAAGCCTGCACATTTGTTGGCAACAGGCCAGAGGCGTTTGTCAGACCATGTTCTGTCCCCAATTCCTTAGCTGCTAGATTGCTTTGTAAGACGCTGGCGAGCTTATCCAGCCTCAGCCCGGGTTGCGGGTCTGCATCTGACAAACTAATACTCATAGTGATAACCGCATGTTTCGAAAAATGATAAATATAGTGCTTATACTATAATACATTGGTGTAATTTCTAGTTTTTGTTCGATTTAATATTATTTCGACTATAAAAGGCTATAAGTAGTCTAACGATTTTGCTGAATACGCCACAAGAACAACAGTCTCACAGACGGCAGACACACCGAGAGGAATACCCCATGACCTCAATCTTCGATCAGGGCCTTACGCCCCTTGATGCTAATTACGCAGTTCAATCGCCGATTGATTTTATCGAGCGCACAGCCAGCGTTTACCCGGACTATCCCGCTATTATTCATGGGGCTATCCGCTATAACTGGGCCCAAACTTACGATCGCTCCCGGCGGCTTGCTTCGGCTCTGAAGGGGCGTGGTATTGATCGTGGAGACACAGTGGCTGCCATGTTGCCCAATATTCCAGCCATGGTGGAGTGCCACTTCGGTGTGCCGATGATCGGCGCTGTTCTAAACACTCTGAATGTGCGTCTGGATGCAGAGGCCATTGCATTCATGCTGGAGCACGGCGAAGCAAAAGCTGTTATTGCCGATCGCGAGTTTGGTGATGTGGTGCGCGATGCCGTCAGCCGCTTGGAAAACAAACCGTTGGTTATCGATGTGGACGACCCGGAATACGGTGAGGGTGTTCAGGTCAGTGATTTGGACTATGAAGCGTTTCTGCAGGAAGGTGATCCGAACTTCCAGTGGAGCTTTCCGGACAACGAGTGGGACGCCATATCGTTGAACTATACTTCCGGCACTACAGGCAACCCGAAAGGCGTGGTTTATCACCACCGTGGCGCTTACATCAACGCCTTGGGTAATCAGGCTGTGTGGTCGATGGGAATGCACCCCGTATATCTGTGGACCCTGCCAATGTTCCACTGCAACGGTTGGTGCTTTCCATGGACGATTACTGCTATGGCAGGAACGCATGTTTGCTTGCGCAGGGTTGATCCAGAAAAAATTCTACAGTTGATTCGCGACCATCAGGTTACGCACATGTGCGGCGCACCCATTGTGTTGAACGCTTTACTGAATGTACCGGCAGAGTCTAAAGCGGGCATTGACCACGAAGTTCGTTCGATGACAGCTGGTGCAGCGCCCCCTGCCCAAGTGATTGGTGCGGTAGAGGAAATGGGCATCAAAGTGACTCACGTTTACGGTTTAACGGAAGTTTATGGCCCGGTGACTGTGTGCGCGTGGAAATCTGAGTGGGATGATCTGCCATTACATGATCGAGCGAAGATAAAAGCCCGCCAAGGCGTGCGCTATCACACCCTCGCGGGCACCATGGTGGGCGATCCGAATACCATGGAAGCCGTGCCCAAAGATGGCAAAACCATTGGCGAGATATTCCTGCGCGGCAATACCGTTATGAAGGGCTATCTGAAAAACCCGAAAGCCACTGAGGAAGCCTTCCGAGGCGGCTGGTTCCATACTGGCGACCTCGCCGTATGGCACGAAGACGGTTATATGGAAATCAAGGATCGTTTGAAGGACATCATCATTTCCGGCGGTGAGAACATATCCACCATCGAAGTGGAAGATACGCTGTATCGACACCCTGCTGTTCTTGAGGCCGCCGTTGTTGCGCGTCCGGACGAGAAGTGGGGCGAGACGCCTTGCGCCTTTGTGACTTTAAAACCGGAGGCCGGAAATGTGAGCGAAGAGGATATTATCAACTTCTGCCGCGAACATCTGGCTCGCTTTAAAGTGCCAAAAACCATCGTCTTCTCAGAACTGCCCAAAACCTCCACGGGCAAGATCCAGAAGTTCGTATTAAGGGATCAAGCCAAAGAGCTTCACTAACCTCCCAAAGGGCAGCGCCAACTCTGGCGCTGCCGGATACCACACCACAATAACCTAATCGGGCACGCGCTGAGCGACTGTGCCGGGAGACTCTGTTATGCAAATGTTCCATCGAAAAAACGGGGAAGAGCAGCCGTTCTGGCCTGCGGGTCCTTTCAAAATCCGTCTTCCTTTTGTGCATTATCGCTGGGAATTTGCGGAAATGGTCCAAGCACTGATCATGTTTGTGGTTAGCTTGGCCATGATCCCTCTGCTGCAAAAATACCTTGGCGTGCCTTATGACGTAGCACTTGCCTATGCGGTTATTTGCGGTATTGGCTTTATGCTACCGGCCTTGCTGGGGGTACCACTGGTGCCAGGCTGGATCACGCCGGGTATTCCTGTTGTGCTGCTTTTTCTGAGTGACTTCGAGCCGGGCCCCGAGGCTATACAGGCTATGTTCGCCCTGCAGTTTTTGGTGTTTATTATCTTCCTATTTTTGGGCGTTACCCGGTTGGGGAGCAAACTGGTGGATCTTATTCCCCGGTCCATGAAGGGCGGCATTATTATTGGTGCGGGCATCGCAGCTCTGATGGGCGAAATTGAAGTAGGCGGTCGCGTGGCCAATACGCCAATATCGCTGATTGTTGGCGGCCTGGTTTGTTTGTATCTCATGTTTTCTGTGTCGTTCAAGGGCTTTGTTGAGAGCAACTCCTTTGCCCGCAAGATCGCCAACTACGGCATGGTGCCCGGTATGGTTGTGGCTATTCTCGTGGGTTTTGCCACAGGCGAATACGACGTACCGAATGTTGAGTGGGGCATTACCAAACCCGCCTTTGATGAGCTGTGGAACTATCTGCCGTTTACTGTCGGTTTCCCCGACCCCAAAGTCTTCCTATACGCTGTTCCGACTGCGGTCATCGCTTACATTATTGCCTTCGGGGATATTGTAGTAGGCCAATCCCTGATGAATCGTGTGGACCATTTGCGTAAAGACGAGGACATCGACAACAGCATCGACCGTGTGCATTTGGTAACGGCCATCCGTAACGGCGGTCACGCTTTCTTTGCGCCTTACCCCGGTTTGGCTGGCCCAATTTGGACCGCCGTAACCGCCACCATGGCCGAGCGTTACAAATACGGCCGCAACGCCATGGACTCCATCTACAGTGGCGGTGGCACCTTCTGGATTACCGGCTTTATTGCCCTGTTTATCCTACCGTTGGTGAGCTTTTTCCAACCGGTATTGCCCATTGCCTTGTCTCTGACGCTCTTGTTGACCGGCTACATCTGTTTGATGGTGGGTTTGGAACAGTTGGAAAATAATACCGAGCGGGGCATTGCTGGCACCATGGGCGTGGTATTGGCTGTCTATGGAGCAGGCTGGGGTCTTGGGACCGGAGTGGTGCTCTACTTGCTGATAGAGCGAACCAAGCTGATTGGCTTTACTCCAGATCCCGAAGCACCGGGTGTCGAAGAGGCAAACAAGGATTGAAATTGTGGCCTCCGGCTAAAGCTGGAGGCAGTTTAGAGTCTGTGTGTCTTTGGGAGGCGAAATGCCTCCCCTTTTTTTGCCTGTAACTTTTGAATGACGATGTGTCATTTTGTGACAACCTGTCCGTTTTTCTGGCTTGCCCCTTCCTTCTGCCTTGCTCCGGGTACTAAACTGACCATATTGATGATTTTTTGCCCACTGCTCAAAAGACATAATAAAAAGGAGGCAGTCATGACAATAAGCTCCACCCCCGATGGCGTGTCCGTTAAACCACGACACCTGCACTTTGATGTCAGTGAAGATCTAAAAACCCACTGGCATGGCGATGATGCGTTCCGTACAGCGTTCTTCAACGCCTTGTCACTCCAGTTTCCGGATGGCGAACAGCAGTTTATTAATGCGGTTAGGCTATATCGGGACAAAATTGAGGATCCGAAACTCAAGGCCGAGATTCGTGGGTTTATTGGTCAAGAAGCCTTGCATAGCCGGGAACACAAAGCATACAACGAGGCTTTGAAAGCGCGCGGTTATGATATTGATAAGCTCGACCGTCGTTTTCGCAAGCACATGGAATGGGTTGGAAAGCTTCCACCCAGTCGGCAACTGGCGGGCACTTGCGGTGCCGAGCATTACACGGCGGTGCTGGCGAATGCCATTCTCAGCCACCCTGAATGGCTACAAGGTGCAACACCGGTTATGGCGCAACTCTGGCGCTGGCATGCCATCGAGGAAACCGAGCATAAGTCGGTGGCGTTTGATGTTTACCGTGAATGTGTGGGGAATGAGCGCTTAAGGCGGATTATTTTTTTATTTGTGACCTGGAACTTCTTTAAATACACCTTTTTGAATACCTGCAGCCTGCTAAAAACAGACGGTAAGCTCTGGAGCCTTCGTACTTGGGCTGGCGGGCTCAATTTCCTGTGGGGAAAACCCGGCATTTTGCGTCAGTGTTTGCCTGAGTTTTTGGCATATTTCCGCAAAGGCTTTCACCCATGGCAGCAGGACAATAGGGCGCTTTTGGAGAAAAATCTGCAGGAGTTGGATGCTGGAGGTCTGGCATGAAGGTAGGACTGATCATCGATTCCGCTTGTGATTTGCCTTACGAGTTCAGCCGCAAACACGACTTATTTATTCTCCCGGTGACGGCCGTAATCGATGGTGAGACATACATCGACGAGCATGACCCTGTAAGAACCCAAGAGTTTTATCAGAGCGGATTGCTGCAAAAAGGCCACCATGCCGAAACCCACGCGTTTTCCACTGAACAAATCCATGACCTGTTCATGCAAAAAATTGTTCCCCAGTTTGATGTCGCCATCTGTGAAACAGTCACTCGCAGCAGAAGTCTGGTTTATCAGAATGCCTCAGAAGCCATGAATAGCGTGATGGCCAATTGCGAGCAGGCGCGTGCGGATTCCGGCCGTGACGGTAAATTTTCGATGAGAGTGATTGATAGTAAACAGATTTTTGCGGGGCAGGGGTTGCTGGCCGCTCATACGCTCAAACTCATAGATCAAAAGCTTTCCAAGAATGCATTGCGGAACGAGGTAGAAAGGTTCTCGGACAAAATATTCACCTGCGTAATCCCCCGGGACCTCCATTATATTCGCGAGCGTGCCAGACGCCGTGGCGACAAGAGCATATCTGGCGTTGTGGCGTTTTTGGGTAAAGCATTGAACATCACACCGATTATTTTCGGGCAGGGCGTGGACGGCCAGCCCGTTGCGAAAACTCGCAGTTTCGACATGGCGGTAGAGAAAGTAATGAATTACGCCACTGCAAGAGTTGAGGCCGGGCTACTTACACCCTACGTTAGCTTGTCTTGCAGTCTGAGCTGGACGGAGATTGAAGACCTGCCCGGCCTGAATCAGCTTAGAAATGCTTGTGAGAAAAACGGTGTTGAGTTGTTGCTTTCACAAATGGGCATCACCAGCAGTATTTATGTAGGGCCCGGCAGTCTGTGCTTGGCACTGGCGGCAGAACCACATAATTTCAGCGATTTTCAATAATAGCCTCAACTGCGGCAGGTACTGGCCCGGCCGCAGCAATTCGACCGCATTTACGGCGAACCCGTCTTTAAGATCTTCGTGTTAGCCTCCCGGTATCCAGTTCAAATTAAGCTGAGTTTCATCATAACAACAGGGCCGTGAACACCATGAGCAAGGACAAAATCGATCCAGCCAGTCAACTGCTGGAATTGCACGTGAAGCACGAAGTTGCCTCACTAAAAGGCGCTAAACTCCGCAAATTTCTCAATCAGGAGGTTAGCGAGATTCTGGACCACGCAGGCACTATCACGTTGAATCGCATAGCCTCGAAAGAGCAGGTGATGGAGACCATTCAACGGGTTGTTGTGGACATGGAATTGGATGCTGGCATCCCTGAGTTGGCGGGTGAGATGGCCACCGAGGTACTCAATGCACCGGTTCAGGCAAACACAGTATTGAGTGACATTATCACCCGTGAGCAAGCCACGGGCTTTGTAGAAGAAATGCTTGAGTTGCGCCAGCAGCGCGAACGGGTCATCAGCGAAATCATGGCCCACCCGGTCTATCAGGAGCTGGTTTCAAATGTGGTCTATCAGGGCATTGTTAACTATCTCTATGAAGACAACCTGATCACCAAATCGGTACCCGGTGTTGGCTCCATGATGAAGTTTGGCAAACGCATGGCTAACAAAGCCGTGCCCGGGCTGGATGAAACCTTTGAACGCAGGCTAAAAGCCTGGCTGTCCGATAGCTTGCCAGGGCTGATTAGTCGCAGCGAGCAGTTCCTGCAGCGCGCACTCTCCGATGATGAGGTACGGGATACGGTTATGGCAGCCTGGGTCGCCGTAGAGGACCGCACGGTTGACGAGCTTCGCGAAGGCCTTGGCGACGTTGAACTCCAAGCATTTGTGGTATTAGGCTATGAGTTCTGGTTGCAGTTCCGGAAAACTGCCTACTTTGAAGGCTGTACTCAGGCAGTGGTTGCGCACCTGTTTGTGAAATACGGTGATCGACCACTTACCGACCTTCTCAATGACCTGGGTGTGACGCGCGAGGTGATTATTGCAGAGGTCGACGCCTGGGCTATTCCGGTAATCGGCCTGCTTCAAGAGGAAGGTTATATTGAAGCGCTCGTGCGTAGGAGGCTATCGGCTTTTTATAAATCCGCTGCGGCGCGTAAAATACTGGAGCCGTCTGCTTAAGGCTTGCTGGTTTCTATCCGTTATCTATTTAGAGCGCACAAACAAAAAAGGGAAGCCTATAACGGCCTCCCTTTTTTGTTTAGACCTTACGGGTACCGCAAGGCCTGATTGAGATTATTTTTCCAGATATTGAAGTTTGTTGGGCTTGCCATCCCACTCCTCTGCATCTGGTAGTGGATCTTTCTTCTCTGTGATGTTGGGCCACTTGCCCGCCAGGTCGGCGTTAATCTCCACAAACTGCTCTTGGTCTTTGGGCAGTTCATCTTCTGAGAAGATCGCTTCGGCCGGACACTCGGGCTCACACAGAGCACAATCGATACACTCGTCCGGGTCGATTACCAGAAAGTTTGGCCCTTCATAGAAGCAATCTACCGGGCATACTTCCACACAGTCTGTGTATTTGCACTTGATGCAGTTATCGGTAACGATAAACGCCATAATCAGATCCCTGGTCCAGTGGTCAATCTCATCCGGAGCATGTTGTCAGGCTCCATGGTTATATTTAATGGGCGATATTGTAGGGAGCAGCCCGCACTGCCGCAAGCGTCTGGCCGCTATAACCTTATTACTCAGGTCAATTTCCCCTTAGTTTTTCAATAATTTTTTCAATTCATAGAGCCGATTCATGGCTTCTCTGGGGGATAAGTCGTCCAGATCGAGGCTTTTTAAAGCGTCTTCAACAGCGCTGGGCTCTGCACTGGCAAACATATCACCTTGGTATACGGTTTGGGCGGGTGTTGCTGGTTGTCTTTTGGGTGACTCTGCGACGGATTTAGGTGCAATGGCCGCAGGTACAGCGCTGCCCTCTAGCAATTTTAACTGCGCCTTGGCGTTGCCTATAACGCTCTGGGGCACGCCTGCCAGTTTCGCTACTTGTAGGCCATAGCTCTGGCTGGCGGGGCCTTCGTGCACATTGTGCAGGAAGACGATGCTGTCGTCGTGCTCTGTTGCTGTGAGGTGCACGTTTACTGCGAGCTCTAGATCGTCTGCAAGCTGCGTAAGCTCAAAGTAGTGAGTAGCAAACAGGGTGTAACAGCGAATTTCTTTTGCCAAGTGCTCTGCGGTCGCCCAAGCCAGAGACAAACCATCAAAGGTGCTCGTGCCCCGGCCCACTTCGTCCATCAGTACAAGGCTGAGCTCAGTGGCATTATGCAGAATGTTCGCGGTTTCGGTCATTTCCACCATAAAGGTCGAACGGCCGCCAGCGATATCATCCGATGACCCCATTCGAGTAAAGATTCGATCAACCGGCCCCAATACAGCGCGATTGGCGGGCACAAAACTCCCGGTGTAAGCCAGCAAAGCAATCAGAGCCGCTTGGCGCATATATGTAGACTTACCGCCCATGTTGGGACCGGTAATAACCAGCATGCGGCGCTGCGTATCCATCAGCAGGTTGTTGGGTACGAAAGGCTCATCCAGAAGTTGCTCAACAACCGGGTGGCGGCCATCCTCAACATCAAACCCCGGGGCATCTCGAAACTCCGGTGCAACAAAGCGTAAGGTGGTGGCGCGTTCAGCGAAGTTGCTGATCACATCCAGCTCTGACAAGGCCTGTGCGGCATCCTGCAGGGGGGCGAGTTGTTCGGCAACGGTTTCTAACACCTCGTCATAGAGTGCTTTTTCTCTAGCCAACGCACGGCTCTTGGCACTCAACGCTTTGTCTTCAAACTCTTTAAGTTCCGGTGTAATAAAACGTTCTGCATTCTTTAGAGTTTGACGGCGGATGTAATCGACCGGAGCCTGAGCAGACTGAGCCCGGCTGATTTCGATGTAATAGCCGTGTACCCGGTTGTAGCCAACCTTCAAGGTACTTATACCGGTACGCTGCCGTTCACGGGTCTCCACATCCAACAGGTACTGGCCCGCGTTCTCGCTGATGTTACGCAGCTCGTCGAGTTCTTCATCAAAGCCCTCTCGAATCACACCGCCTTCGCGAATCACGACGGGAGGGTTGTCGATAATCGCGCGCTCCAGCATATCGGCGAGCTCGGGATATTCGCCTATTACCGTAGCGAGCTTAACAATGTGGTGGGAGTTAACCGGCTTTAGGGCTTTCTGTAATTCTGGCAGTGCATGAAAGGCGTCCCGCAGGCGCGCAAGGTCTCTCGGGCGGGCCGAACGCAGGGCCACACGAGCGAGCACTCGCTCAATATCGCCTACGGTTTTGAGCAGGTCGTGTACAGGCTCGTAATGGAAGCCTTCGAGCAGCGCCGATACCGCCTGCTGGCGTTGCTGCACTACGTTTACATCCCGAAGAGGACGGTTTAGCCAGCGCCGCAACTCGCGGCCGCCCATAGAA
>Ga0209075_1002732_pt1 | contig 15286 bp, 15 predicted proteins | sample Stecom2011_FD_187523 | JGI IMG/M metagenome (GOLD analysis project Ga0209075, IMG submission 187523) | Agricultural soil microbial communities from Utah to study Nitrogen management - Steer compost 2011 (SPAdes) (version 2) | ecosystem: Environmental > Terrestrial > Soil > Agricultural land... | reverse complement strand
AAAAAAATCTACTGGATGGGCAAAGAGCAAATCTTTAAATTCCCATTCAAACGTTTAATGATGTGGATGGGTGGTATTCCGGTCGACCGTTCTAAATCGAATAACGTAGTGCAGGCTTCAGTCGATGCAATCACTAACGCTGAGCAAATGTATTTAATTGTACCGCCAGAAGGTACGCGCGCCAAAGTGACCTACTGGAAAACCGGTTTTTATCATATTGCCCACAATGCTGGCGTGCCTATTCTTATGGGCTTCCTTGATTACACCAACAAGACGGGCGGCATACTCGGTACCTTCGAAACCACCGGTGATATCGATGCCGATATGAAAGCCATTCAAGAAAGCTATGCCCCTATCATGGGTAAAAAAGTCGAAAATAAATAATTAAGACGCAGTCTGTTAGAGCGGCTTCTCTGCTGCTCTACGCTTTCCCTCCTGGCCCGAACAGTATTTCGATATTCAGCCTAACTCAATAGAAGCGTCTACTAAGTTTGTTGACGCTGAATGAATGCTATCGGCAACAAACTGTTGCAGGCAAATGTTCGTGAATGGCCGCCTGTTGCCTTACCATGGCAATATTCCAAGTCGAGATGCATGTACATAACGAGAAACCGATGACCAGCTTCAGCAGTAATGACCAGTATTTCCAACAACAGTTTAATAACCAAATAGAAGCAGACGCTTTATTCAATCAGATTGAATTTGAGGATTGCCAGTTTGTTGACTGTAATTTTTCTCAAACGGAATTTAAACACTGTAAGTTTGTTAATTGTGAGTTCGTTCGCTGTAACTTAAGTCTGACTAAAATCCCCCTTAGTCGTTTTACGGAAGTTACTTTTCGAGAATGTAAAATGGTCGGTATCGACTGGACACGGGCGCAATGGTCAAGCTATCAGTTTCATTCTGAATTAAAGTTTTATAAGTGTATTCTTAACGACTCATCGTTCTTTGGGCTTGAACTGCATGAAGTAGTAATGGAAGAGTGCAAAGCACATGATGTTGATTTTCGTGATACTAAGCTCAATGGTGCCAGCTTAACCTATACGGACTTTAGAAATAGCCTGTTTGGGCGCACTAACTTGAGTGAGGCCGACTTATCCGAGGCCACTAATTACAGTATTGATGTATTAGAAAACAACCTGAACAAGGCAACTTTTAGTCGCTATGAAGCGCTAAGCTTGTTAGATAGCTTAGGGATTAAGTTGGTCGATTGAATTAGTTGGTCGGCTTTCTAAAAGATTAATACGGCAGAAAAAGAAAAAGGTGAGTGTGGTTTGCCACTACTCACCTTTTTTTATAAATGGCCAAAAAAGCAGCCACTTATAATCTATAACAACTAAGCTTGGGTAGGACGACGCGAACGGCGCGGTGTGGCAGACGCAGGACGACTATTAGCAGCTGTGTTGGTTTTGTTAGCAGTGCCGCCAGTATTGCGATTAGCACCACCGCTGTTTGCTTTGCTCGCAGGTTTGTTGCTTGTACCAGCACCAGAGCGAGCAGCACCACTACGACCCGCAGGGCGTGGAGCGCGAGGCTCACGGTCAAAAGTATCTTTAAAGCCTTTTGGCTGTTTCGCTTTTTTCGGCTTACGCGGTGCTTTCGGGCGAGATACAGGCAGCGGTGTAGAGGGTTCAAAACCTTCTTGAATACGACGCTCAATGCTCTTGCCAATTAAGCCTTCAATGCCCTCCAAGTCTTCCAACTCTTCAGCACAAACCAGTGCGATGGCTTCACCAGTAGCACCAGCACGGCCAGTACGACCAATACGGTGAACATAGTCAGCGGCAACGTTAGGTAATTCGAAGTTAACTACCAATGGCAGTTGTTCAATATCCAAACCACGTGCGGCAATATCAGTGGCGACTAATACAGTTACTTCACCATTTTTGAAGTCGGCTAATGCACGGGTACGAGCGCCTTGGCTTTTATTGCCATGAATGGCGGCAGCGGAAATACCACGGTCTTGTAAGTGTGTAGTTAAGCGGTTGGCACCGTGTTTAGTGCGAGTAAATACCAGTACTTGGTTCCAATCGTTCTCTTTTAACAGCGTGCTTAGTACTTCTGGCTTGCGTCTTTTATCAACCGGAATTAGCCACTGTTCAACGCTGTGTGCCGTACTGTTACGTGGGCTAACATCAATTTCGATTGGGTCGTGAACCAAGCCTTTGGCGAGAGTACGGATTTCATTAGAGAAAGTTGCCGAGAACATAAGCGTCTGACGCTTTTTCGGCAACATCGCTAAAATTCTTTTAATGTCGTGAATAAAGCCCATATCAAGCATGCGGTCGGCTTCATCGAGTACTAGAAACTCGACTTCATCAAAACGAATTGCGTTTTGCTTGTAGAGGTCGAGTAAACGACCAGGGCAGGCTACTAGTACATCAACACCACGACGTAGCTTTATCATCTGTGGGTTAATGCCAACACCACCAAATACTACGGCCGAGCTCATGTTTAGGTGTTCGCTGTATTCAACCACGTTGGCACCTACCTGAGCGGCTAGCTCGCGGGTTGGTGTTAAAATTAATGCGCGACAGCGGTTAGCGCTAGCGCGTTTACCTTGCTGTAATTTGTGCAAGATAGGTAAAGTAAAACCAGCGGTTTTACCGGTGCCCGTTTGCGCAGCGGCCATAACATCGCGGCCAGCTAATACAGCAGGAATTGCTTGTTCCTGTACGGGAGTAGGAGTGGTATATCCCTGCTCTAAAACAGCTTTTAGGATAGGTTCGGCCAAGCCGAGTTCGGAAAATTGGGTCATGAGTGCGTGATCTGCTCTTAGAGCTGACATTGCAAGAAAGAATGGGACGGTGTCAGCAGCCGTATCCATCTGGGCAGGTGCCCAGTAGGGCTGAAGAACATCGTTGTGCTCTAGCCCGAGAAGAGGCCGCACTGTACTGGAATAGTATCTCTGAGTCCAGCAGCGATGCTGATGACTGCTAGTGAGTCAGTGACTTTATAAAGTGACCACATATGCCTTAACTCGCTTTAAATTATATTTGCAGGAACCTCGACCTAATAGCCCGCCTCTATAAATAGCGCCAATCACAACAGTCATTAATAAGATTTCTGCTAGTGGTCAGTCTGTTATAAATAATTTTACAGTAAAATAACGTTACCGTTTACGCTATGATGCGTTTGTATTTTTTAAGGGTTCGCATGAGTAAAAAAATAAATAAAACCGGCAAACGAGCCAAACAGCCTAAACTCCAGTGGCGTAAGTGGTTATTGCGTAGTGCAATTCTATTTACCGTCATTTTTGCCGTCTGGCTAGTGTGGCTGGATGCTCAAGTACGTGAACGCTTTGATGGTAAAAAGTGGACTTTGCCGGCTAAGGTTTATGCGCGTCCGTTGCAGTTATACCCCGGAAAACTGATGACTGTTGAACAGCTTAGTGCTGAGCTTAGTTGGAATGATTACCGTCAAGGCGGTTTTCCCAGCAAGCCTGGTTATTACTATCGTGAAGGTAATCGTTTTGTTATCTATCGTCGTGGCTTTGCTTTTTGGGACGGTCACGAGTCTGCGCGTAGTCTCGACATTCGTCTAAGCCAAGGCCGCATAGAAAGTATTCAAGAGCGTGGTCAAGACGTTGCTTTAGTGCGTCTAGAGCCCATGTATATTGGCGGGATATTTCCAGCGCACAATGAAGATAGAGAGTTATTAAGGCTAAAGGATTTTCCTGCAGAGTTAGTCGCCGCCTTGATACTGACAGAAGATCAGCATTTTTTAAAACACTGGGGTATCTCGTTGCGAGGTATTAGCAGGGCGCTGGTGAGCAACATTAAAGCCGGTGGCGTAGTGCAGGGCGGTTCGACACTGACACAACAGCTGGTTAAAAACTTCTTTCTTACCAGCAAACGCAGCTATAGCCGTAAAATTCAAGAAGCCTTTATGGCGCTATTGTTAGAACTGCATTACGACAAAGAAGAAATTCTCGAGGCTTATTTAAACGAGGTGTACTTAGGCCAAGCAGGGCGGCGTGCTATTCACGGCTTTAGTCTGGCCTCGCGCTTTTACTTTGCTAAGCCTTTGCAAGAGCTAGACAGTGCCGAAATAGCTACTTTAGTAGGCTTGGTAAAAGGTGCCTCTTATTACAACCCTAGACGTAATCCAGAACGCTCTAAAAGCCGTCGTGATTTAGTGCTCGGAATTATGGCTGAGCATAATATTATCAGCCAAAGTGAGCGCTTACAGGCACAAAAAAAGCCACTCACCGTTGTGTCAGCACAGCGTGCCGGCCAGCGCGAATACCCAGCCTTCCTAGAATTGGTACGCCAGCAATTGCAGCAAGATTATCGGCTGGTGGACTTGCAAAACGAAGGCTTAAGAGTATTCACAACCCTAGACCCTTGGCTACAACACAGTGTTGAACGCTCGGCTAGTGAGCACTTACAACGCTTAGAGCAACGCTTTCCTAATTTAAAAGACCAGCTGCAAACGGCAGCGGTTATTACCAGCACCGACGGTGCCGAAGTGCGTGCCTTATTAGGCGGACGTGAAGCTGAATTTTTTGGTTATAACCGTGCCCTCAGTGCCCAGCGCTCCATTGGTTCGCTGGCCAAGCCGGTGGTGTATATGACCGCCTTAGACAGCGGTAATTGGCATTGGGGTAGTGTGCTTTCTGATGCGCCCGTCAGTGTGAGTATTAGTAATAACAAGCAGTGGCAGCCGACTAATTACGATAAAGTCTCCCACGGCGACGGTCCCATGCTGACCGCGCTTACTCACTCATATAATCAAGCTACCGTACGCTTAGGTATGAATGTTGGCTTAGGTGAAGTCGCCCGTAATTTTAAACGTTTAGGTTTAACCGAAGAGTTACCTCGTTACCCGTCTATTTTATTAGGTGCAGTACCGCTGTCGCCCTTTAATGTGGCAGAAATTTATCAAACTATTGCAGCCAATGGCTTTGTCATGCCTCTGCGCAGTATCGAAGCAGTAAACGATGCCGAAGGTCGGTTGTTGTCTAGCTATGGTATTAAAGGTAAACAAGCTATTAGCCCAGACACCATTCAATGGCTGCGCTGGGGCTTAGAGCAAGTCGCAGAAAACGGCACCGCTAAAGCACTTAATGGTAGTATTCCTTTGCCAGTTGCAGCTAAAACAGGCACCAGTAACGACCAACGTGACGCTTGGTTTATGGGCTTTGATAATCGCCACTTGGGCGTGGTGTGGGTCGGGCGAGATGATAATAAGCCTATGCCCTTGGTTGGCTCCACTGCGGCTTTACCGATTTGGCTGGAGAGTTTTAAAGCGTTGGGGGTTGAGCCATTAATGCCAGCCAGTGGCTTTGAGTGGTATAAGGTCAATGAGCAAGGTGAGTTTGTCGAGAAGCACTGCGGCGGTGTTCTTTATCCTTTACCTAAAAAACAAGCACCGGCAGTATTAGCCGCCTGTGGTAAATCATCCGATAAAAAGAAAGGTAAATCATGGTTAGACTGGTTGTTTTAACAATAGTGTTAGTGCTTTCAGGTTGTGCTCAGCACGGCTTGAAAACGGAAGAACATGAGCAAGCGGTCTCTCTGCTACCGGTTATGATTAACGGTGAGCTGGCAGCGCTTGACCATGGCGAAAGCCATCCAGCTTTAATTAACTTATATCAAAAAGCGGAAAGTGCGCGCCAACAGCAGCAATGGCAGTTGGTGTTTACTTATCTAGACCAAGCTCGTCAGATTCAACCACGCACGCCGACTGTACTGTATCGTTTGGCGTGGGCGAGTTTACAGGCAGGCAATAATGCTCAAGCTGAACAGTTCGCACAACGGGCATTAATTTATGCCGAAGCGGGCACCGAAGTAGAAAAACGCTTGTATGGTTTATTAGCACAAAGCTTAAGCCGCCAAGGGCGCATGATGGAAGCCTACAGTGCCGAGCAAAAAGCTCAGTAGAAATAAAAACGGGCGACTTATAAAAAGACGCCCGCATAAGATTTCACCTAAAGACTAAATTATAACGAAGCCATTACCTTATCAGCCGCCGCAATAGTAGCCGCAATATCTTCTTCACTATGGGCAATCGACATAAAGGCTGCTTCAAAAGCAGAGGGTGCTAAATAAACGCCTTCTTGTAGCATGCCATGGAAGAATTTATTAAAGCGGTCGGTATTGCAGTGGTCAGCGACATCACGGAAGGTTTTCACTTCTTTCAGTTCAGTAAAGAAAATACCAAACATGGCACCGACTTTATTGTAAGTAAAAGGTACGCTGTGTTTATCAGCGGCCGCTTGTAAACCAGCCAGTAGCTGCTCTACACGTGCGCTAAGTTGGTCGTGGAAGCCTGGTGCCTGAATGGCTTTTAACATGGCTAAACCAGCGGCCATGGCTAATGGGTTGCCAGACAAAGTACCGGCCTGATACACAGGGCCAAGAGGGGCTAAATGCTCCATGATTTCACGCTTACCACCAAAAGCACCAACCGGTAAACCACCACCAATAATTTTACCTAAGCAGGTCATGTCAGGAGTAATGCCATAATGTGCCTGTGCGCCACCTAAAGCCGCACGGAAGCCACTCATTACTTCATCAAAAATCAAGACGCTACCGTGAACAGTGCAAAGCTCACGCAACCCTTGTAAGAAAGATTTTTCGCTAGGAATGCAGTTCATGTTGCCGGCAACCGGTTCGATAATTACGCAAGCAATTTGGTCGCCATACTTAGCAAAGCACTCACGCACGCTGTCTAAGTCATTGTAGTTAAGCGTTAGTGTGTGTTCAGCCACAGACGCAGGAACACCGGGAGAGGTTGGCACACCAAGGGTCAGCATGCCAGAGCCTGCTTTTACTAATAAAGAGTCAGCATGACCGTGGTAGCAACCTTCAAACTTGACGATTTTATCGCGGCCTGTAAAGCCACGGGCTAAACGAATAGCACTCATGGTCGCTTCAGTACCAGAGTTCACCATGCGTACCATATCCATAGAAGGTACTAGCTTGCAGACTTCTGTCGCCATTTCAATTTCAACAGCGGTAGGTGCGCCAAAGCTTAAGCCTTTGTCCATCTGTAGTTTTAAAGCGTCAATCACTACTTCAGCGTTATGGCCTAAAATCATCGGTCCCCAGCTGCCAACGTAGTCTATGTATTTGTTGCCGTCAGCATCATAAGCATAAGCACCTTTGGCGTGGTCAAAAAATACCGGTGTACCACCCACCCCTTTAAAAGCACGCACGGGCGAGTTAACACCGCCAGGAATATGCTTTTGAGCTGCTTCAAAAAGTTGTTCAGATTTAGAGATTTGGTAAGTCATGGAATTTCCTTAAAACGTTATCGTCAAAAGCCAAGGTTCTAGAGTTGCGCCTGTGCTATGAAGGGCTCTAGCCTTATGCGCTTGGCAAAAGATTAAAATGGTTTAACCACTACTAAAATAACAATAGCGATTAATAAAAATACCGGCAGTTCATTAAACCAACGGTAGAATATATGGCTGCGTTGGTTTTTATCAGCAGCGAATACCTTTAGCAGGTGACCGCAATAAAAATGATAAATGACCAGTAAAGTAACGAGCAGCAGCTTGGCATGCAACCAGTGGCTGTTTAGGTAGTAATCCCAGTTAAAACTTAGCAACCAAGTGCCTAAAATCAATACCACCACCATCGAAGGTGTCATAATGCCGCGGTAAAGTTTGCGCTCCATAATTTTAAAGCGCTCGCGCGACACTGTATCTTCAGAGGCAGCGTGGTAAACAAATAAGCGCGGTAAGTAAAAGATGGCAGCAAACCAAGTAACGACCGCCATAATATGAAAAGCTTTAACCCAAAGCATAATTTGCCCTAGTGGTAAGAAATAAAGAGCATTATTGTAAGGGATATTATAAAGACAAGCTAAAATATCCGTGTGGAAAGTGTAGAATGCTGCTAAACACTGATAAAAGTCAGTATGATAAAATAATTTGCCGTACCGCAGGCGTAGTAATAGCAGCGGACTAAAAGAGGACAGCACAGTGATTAAAGTTGGTATCGTTGGCGGCACAGGTTATACCGGTGTCGAACTACTCAGAATATTAGTTAACCACCCTGAAGTAGAATTAAAAGTGATTACTTCGCGTAGTGAAGAAGGCGTGCGCGTAGATGATATGTTTCAAAGTTTACGTGGCCACACAGACCTGCGCTTCAGTGTGCCTGATGCTCAAAAGCTGGGTGAGTGCGATGTTGTCTTCTTCGCCACCCCCCATGGCGTTGCCCATTCCATGGCGACCAGTATTTTAGAAACAGGCACACGTATTATTGATTTGTCTGCTGACTTCCGTTTACAAGACGCAGATGAGTGGGAAAAATGGTACGGACAAGCTCACGGCGCTAAAGAATTACTACCGCAAGCGGTGTACGGCTTACCAGAAGTTAACCGTGACTCCATTAAAGATGCACGCTTAGTGGCCGTACCTGGTTGTTACCCAACCTCAGTGCAGTTAGGGCTGCTGCCCTTGTTTGAAAACAACCTTCTCGAAGAGCAGCAAATCATTGCTGACTGTAAATCAGGCGTTAGTGGCGCCGGCCGTGCAGCCAAAGTAGGCTCATTGTATTGTGAGGCGGGTGAATCTTTTAGCGCTTATGCGGTCAAAGGACATCGTCACCTCCCAGAGATTCAACAAGGCTTAAAGCGTGCAGCAGGCAAAGACGTGGCACTGACTTTTGTACCACACTTAGTGCCTATGATTCGTGGCATTCACTCAACCATGTATGCCTTAGCTCCGGGTTTAAGCCAAGAGCAATTGCAAAGGCTGTATGAAGAGCGCTACGCCAACGAGCCTTTTGTGGATGTCATGTCAGCCGGTAGTCACCCCACTACCCGCAGCGTAAGAGGCAGTAATCAGTGTCGAATTGCACTGCATTATCATGAGAACACCGGACAAATTATTGTCCTGTCCGTGATTGATAACTTAGTAAAAGGTGCTTCTGGGCAAGGCGTGCAAAACATGAACATCATGTTTGGCTTGGCTGAAAACACTGGCTTAAAGCAAGTGGCACTATTACCTTAAGAAACAGTAAGAATTTAGAGACACTAATTTATGATAGCAACAGAAGGTTAGAGAAATGTCTGGAGTTAGGGGTAGTCAACAAGACCAGCTAATAATTAAGCGCTACAACCCATGGGACAAAGCACGTCGTAACCTTTTAATGGTGATAATAGCCATTGTTATAGGTGTGAGTGGCTACTATGGTGGGTTGGTTGATAGTGTTGATGAAATCCAAAGCCTAAGCCTACAAAGAGATATTCTGCAAGAGAGCCTTGCCGATGCTGAGCATACTATTAGCAGTATGTCGCAGCGAGTGAGTATTTTAGAGAAGGGCGGTGAAGTTGACCGCAAGGCAACTGAAGGGATTCGCCAAACCGTTATTGAGCTAAAGTCTCAAATAGCTACCTTAGAAGAAGAAGTCTCATTCTATAAAGGAATAATGGCTCCGGGTGGTAACGATAAAGGACTCAGGATCAGCAAGATTGATGTTATTCCTGAAGAGAACAGTAATCGCTTCCGTTACTCAATAATGCTTACCCAAGTGTCAGATAACAGTTCGTATATTTCAGGTCTAGCAGCAGTTAATATCGTTGGAATAAGAAATGGAGAGCGCATCATTTTACCACTGAGAGACTTGGACTCAGACGTTACCGAACTTGGGGTTAAGTTTCGCTTCCGTTACTTCCAAGAAATAGCAGGAACCCTTACTTTGCCTAGTCAATTTGTTCCAGAGCAAGTGCAGGTGGTTTCACAATCAACAGGTAGTAAAGCTCAACGCGTAGAGCAAACCATTAATTGGCCCTAAGTAAGGAGAGGATCTATGTTTGGTAGTAAAGAAAAAACAAGCAATCTGCATTATGACACGCTGATTTCATCAAAAACTGAAATCATTGGTGACGTTAAGTTTACCGGTGGCTTACATGTTGATGGCGTTGTGAAAGGCAGTTTGTTTGCCGAAGCTGGTTCTAGTGCAGTGGTTCGTATTAGCGACAAAGGCCGCATTGAAGGTCAGATTACTGCGCCTAACGTAATTATTAACGGTAAAGTTATTGGTGACGTTCACGCCACTGAGTACATTGAGTTGGCCAAGAAAGCTGAAGTGACGGGTGACGTTTACTACCAAATGATGGAAATGGTATTAGGCGCACAGGTTAATGGAAAGTTAAACCACCAGGCTAAAGGTAAGAAAGGTACAGAGCCGTTAAAAACAGCGGCAATAGAAATTGAAAAAGAAGAGGCGTTAACCAAAGTTGACTAAAACACTGGGATATAGACATAATAGCTCAGAATTTAATCATTTACGGATACAGTTATGAACGCAGTACAGTCCGCTAATTTTATTGAAGTAAGTGACGCTGCCGCAAATAAAATTCGTCATCTATTAGAAGAAGCAGCAGATGACGAGCTTTCTTTGAGAGTGTTTGTTACAGGCGGTGGTTGTTCAGGCTTTCAATACGGTTTTACTTTCGATGACGATATAGCCGAAGACGATACCCTAGTAGAGCAAGATGGGGTTCGTGTTCTTATAGACTCATTAAGTTATGGTTACTTAGTGGGTTCAGTGCTGACTTATGAAGAAGGCCTGGCTGGCTCTAAATTTATGATTACCAACCCGTCAGCCTCATCCACTTGTGGTTGTGGCTCCTCCTTCGCTATTTAAAGGGAAGTTCTATGCGTCTGTTTATTATGTTATCAATTCTAGCTTGCAGCCAGCTGGCGTTAGCCCAAGTCGTTGAGCAGATAACAACACAGGCGCAAACAACCCATGTTAAAACGCCGTCCAGTCAAGCTTCCGCCACTGAAGCGGAGTTGTTTAGCAAGCTCGAAGCGGTGCAAGCTGACACTCAATCTGCTGATTATCAACAGCAAGCGCCAGTGGTGTTTTACTTGAATGAGACAGAAACCCAACTGTTTTTGCGTAAGCACTATCGCACCAAAAAAGAACTAGTAGACCTCGCTTCTCGTTTGAGTGCGTTCGGTTACGTAGAGTTGAAAGTAGGGCAGAGTTACTTAGATGTACGCGCCTTAAAAAGTACTGATCTACCATCGTTTCTAGTGGTAGTGAAAGACTCGCTAGTAGAAAGTAAAAAAGAAAAGAAAAGTTAAAAACCACTGGCTTAACTTTAAGCTGGGTAAATCGCCCCCAAAATACGCTTACCACTAGCACCTGTGGCACTGGCAATATTTCCACACACCCCTTTGATAGCGCACTCTGCTAGCCAAGCAAAAGCCATAGCCTCCAACCAGTCTGGGTTTATTCCGCAGGCTATGGTGCTTTCAACAGATGCTTGCGGTATAAGCAGTTGTAAACGCTCTAATAAATATTGGTTATGAACTCCACCACCACATACATAAAGGCTAGTTTGGTTTTGAGCAAAGTTTTGTATGGCATGGCTAATTGAACGGGCGCTTAATTCGGTAAGAGTTGTGAGTACATCGATGGCAGCATAAGCTCCAAGGTCGCCCATTAGATGAAGTTGAAACAACTCTCTGCCTGTACTTTTTGGTGGCCGTTGCTGAAAGTAGGCTGTTGCTAGCCATTGTTCAAGTAGGGGGTGGATCACTTGGCCATGACGGGCTAAGCTGCCGCTTTTATCGTAGGCGCAATCAAAGTGCAGTTGGCACCACTCATCAATTAGTGCATTGCCGGGGCCAGTATCGAACCCCGTGACAGCATTATCATCCGTTGCTAAAACAGTCAGGTTGGCGATACCACCAATATTTAACACTAAAGAGTTTTGTGGAAAACAGTGCGCATGAAATGCTGGTACCAAAGGAGCGCCTTGGCCGCCAGCGGCAATATCACGTCGCCTAAAGTCAGCAACACAGCTAATGCCTGTGTGTTCGGCAATCCAAGCTGGATCATTGATTTGCCAACTAAAACCGTTGGGCTGTGGCTGGTGGCGCAAGGTATGTCCATGACTGCCAATAGCTGTTATATGTTGAGCAGAGAGTTTGTTTTTAGCTAGCAGCTGTAATACCGCCTCAACAGAAAGCTTGGCCAGCTTACGCTCTGTAGTTATTAACTCATTCACATCAACACTGGCTGCTAGGGCCAGTTGACGCAGCTTTGCTTGAAGCTGCTTTGGGTAGGGAATACAGAGAGCGTCAATCAAAGATACGCTCCCCGCAGTACTGATTAATGCCGCATCCATGCCATCAGCACTGGTACCCGACATTAATCCAATAAACAGGCTCATTAATTTGCGCTGCTAATATTCTTAGTTTGTTGGTTGTAGCTGGTCAGCCAGCTCAGCATGCTGGTATTGCGTTGCATAAAGTCTTCACGATATTCAGCAGCAATATTTTGTGCTTTCGGAAGCTCTACTTTTAAAGGGTCGCGGTGCACTCCGTTTACACGGAACTCATAATGTAGGTGGGGTCCGCTCGCCAACCCTGTCATTCCTACGTAACCAATAATCTGCCCTTGTTTAACGTAACGACCTGTTTTGGTGTTGCGGTTAAACTTACTTAGGTGAGCATACAAGGTTTGATATTTCGATCCGTGCTGAACTATTACAGTATTACCGTAGCCACCCTGACGTCCAGCAAAAATCACCTTACCATCACCGGCTGCCTTAATAGGTGTGCCGGTCGGCGCTGCATAATCGGTACCTTTATGGGCGCGAATGGTTGAATTCAAGACTGGGTGTTTACGAGCAGAGCTAAAGCGTGAGCTAATGCGGGTAAAGTCGATAGGGTTACGCAAGAACTCTTTGCGCATGCTCTGCCCTTCAGGAGTGTAGTAATCGCTCTTACCGTTTTTATCGGTATAACGAACTGCACGAATGGTGCGGCCACGATTGTTAAACTCGGTGGCAAGAATATGACCAGTGCCAATTTGCTCACCGTCTAAGTAAATTTCATCATAGATTAAACTAAAGCTGTCGCCCTGACGTAGGTCTAGCGCAAAGTCGATATCCCAGCCATAAATGCTGGCCATTTCAAAGAGTACTTGCTGTGGGATACCCGCTTTTAAACCGTCAACAAACAGAGAGTTTTCAATGGTGGCACTAGCGTATTGAGGGCGATGCTCAGCATCACGCTGGACTAAGTCATAAGAAAGCTGACCTTGTTCGTTACGCACGAAGGAGTGGTGTGCCAATGGAGATAAAATAATTTGTAAGTGCTGTAGTTTGTTATCGTCGCTGCGCACCCAGCGTAACTCTTGTCCGGGAAGTAAACGAATTGCTTCTTTAGGGGCCACATTAACGACATCCAGTACTTCCGATGCGCCTATGTTATGACGGCTAAATAGAACCGATAAGCTGTCACCTGACTTAACTTTGGCGCTTTCCCAGTTCAGCATTAATTGTTCGGTCGTGCTTTCTGGCAGCTCTGTCATTTCAATAACAAAGCTGGTTTCCAATGAGCTGTCTACAATAGAAGCAGAGTTTGAAGACGGCCAAACACTAAGAATCACAATAAATATGAAAAGTGCAGCAACACCCAAAAAGTGCGTCTTAGGAAAATGTTTAAGGTGTCCTGGTAAGGTCATAACAGCTGTTACCTATATAGTTATAGTCACTCAATAAAATCAGTACATTTCCCTGTACAATAACACATCATTAAATAGCAAAACTTGATTTTGCTTACTAATAAGGTATTTTTACCAACCTTCTTTGCCATCCATTATAGAGTATATTATGACAGCGGCACTACTAAATGACCTTAAAAGTCGTGGTTTAATTAATCAGGCCACGGCCGAAGACGAGTTTATTCAACACTTAGAGAGCGGCCCAGTAACCCTGTATTGTGGTTTTGACCCCACCGCAGATAGTCTTCATTTAGGCCACTTAGTTCCCTTGTTGGTTTTGACTCGTTTTCAAAACGCAGGTCATCATCCTATCGCCTTAGTAGGTGGTGCTACTGGTTTAATCGGCGACCCTAGCTTTAAAGCAGCGGAGCGTCAATTAAACACATCGGATATAGTTGCTAGTTGGGCTGATAAAATAAAACAACAGGTGAGCCAGTTTATTCACTTTGAAGGTGTGGATAACCCTGCACGAGTGGTTAATAACCTAGACTGGGTTGGGCAGATGAGTGTGCTCGACTTCCTGCGCGATGTGGGTAAGCACTTTTCCGTTAACTCCATGATCAATAAAGAGTCTGTGCAGCAGCGTTTAAATCGAGAAGGCGCTGGTATTTCATTTACTGAGTTTTCTTATGCCCTATTACAGGGGCTAGACTTTTCCGAGTTAAATCGTCATTACGGCTGCACCCTACAGATTGGCGGGTCGGACCAGTGGGGTAATATAGTAGGCGGTATTGATTTAGCTCGCCGTCAAAACGGTGCTCAGTGTTTTGGTTTAACAGTACCCTTAGTAACTAAGTCGGACGGCACTAAGTTCGGTAAGACAGAGTCTGGTGCAGTTTGGTTGGATGCCAGTAAGACTTCACCTTACAGTTTTTATCAATTTTGGATGAACACAGCCGATGCCGACGTTTATAAGTTCTTAGGCTACTTCACCTTTATGTCTATAGAAGAGATCGCTGAAATAGAAGAGCACGATGCTAACTTACAGGGGCGCAAAACAGCACAAGGTATTTTAGCTGAGCATGTCACACGCTTAGTTCACGGTGATGAAGCATTACAATCGGCTAAACGCATTACCGAGGCTTTATTCTCAGATGATATTGCTCAATTAACAGAAGCTGAGCTAGAGCAGTTAAAGCAAGACGGTTTGCCGGCAACAGAACTAACTGAGTCACAGCTTGTAGAGGTACCATTAACAACTTTGTTTACGGAAAGCGGTTTAGCTAAAGCGGGTCGTGAAGTAAAGGACGCGCTAGGTCGCCAAGCGGTATTGATAAATAGTAAGGCAGTAGGTGCTGAAGATAACATGAACACTGCCGAGCTATTCTCTAAAGAAAATGCACTTTTTGATCGTTTTTTCATCGTAAAACTAGGAAAAAGAAAATATCACTTATTTTCGTTAAATAAAGGTTGACCTATAAGATTCGATCTCTATAATGCGCCTTCTTGATTCGGAGGCAGCAAATAAAGTTGCAGCAGATGAGAGGGGATAACAGGAAGGGCTTGACGGCAGTTAAATGCCATGTATACTGCGCCCCTCCTTGATTTGAACGATAATTTAATTATCAAGAAAATCAAAAAAAGAGGTTGACATTAAAGCTTAAGTCTTTAGAATGCGCAGCCCGCTTCAAATGAAAAGAGAAGCAGTTCTTTAACAAGTTAATTAGACAATTATGTGTGGGTACTTACTGGACGTTCTAGATCGATAGAATATTCAAGTAAGAACTCGTCGATAATTCATTATAGACAGTTTTATTCTTGAGCAAGATTTAGATTGATAATTTCCATCAATCGAAACTTTT
>Ga0209075_1002731_pt1 | contig 15292 bp, 12 predicted proteins | sample Stecom2011_FD_187523 | JGI IMG/M metagenome (GOLD analysis project Ga0209075, IMG submission 187523) | Agricultural soil microbial communities from Utah to study Nitrogen management - Steer compost 2011 (SPAdes) (version 2) | ecosystem: Environmental > Terrestrial > Soil > Agricultural land... | reverse complement strand
CACTATGGCGTGCCACAGCCGATCGGTTTCCGCCTGATCCTCAGTGGCGATCTGGAACGAGAAGGCTTCGCTGTGGTGGAAAGCCGGTCCGCCGTTCAATCCCAGGCAGGGAATGCCGGCGACGGTGAAGTCCACTGTCAGAACGTCCCCGGCGCTGCCGGCGGGGTAGTCGGTGGGTGCGCGGAAGACGTTACCCACATGACTGTCGGGGAAGGTCCGGGCGTAGAAGGTGGCCGCCTCCAGCGCAGCCCCGTCATACCAGAGACAGACGCGATTCCGGGTGATCATGTCGATTGCTCCGAGGTGACGAATGATCTTCGCAGTCTAGTCGCAGTGCCGTGCACTCCGGGGTGATTTCGTCGACTGGCGGGCCACTCATCCGAAAGCAGCGGCCAGCAGGCGCGGCAGCAGCTGTCCGGCCTTGCCGGTCAGCGCCAGCTCCCCGGGAGCATGGATACTTACTGGCTCGGGATTGACATGGATGACCCTGGCGCCCTGCTCCAGCGCGCGCCGGGGCAGCCCGGCAGCGGGATAGACGGCGCCGGAGGTACCCACCGAGAGCAGCAGGTCGCAGGTCGACACCGCCTTCCAGGCAGCCTCCCAGGCCTGCTGCGGCAGGCTTTCACCGAACCACACCACCCCCGGACGGGCCAGGCCGTTACACAGCGGGCAACGGGGCGGAGCCAGACGCTGGCCATTCTCCATGACCTCGGCTACCGGAATGGCCATGGGGCGGGCGCAATCGAAGCAGCGGGGTTGCTGGATGCTGCCGTGCAGGTGGATCACTGAGCGGCTGCCGGCCCGCTCGTGCAGATCATCCACGTTCTGGGTAACCACCTGCAGCTGCGCCACCTGCCCGGCCAGCTCGGCGATGGCCTGATGGGCCGGGTTGGGCGAGACCTGCGCCAGCCGCGCACGACGCCATTCGTACCAGCCCCATACCAGCTCGGGATCAGCCAGAAAGGCCTCAGGGGTGGCCAGGCGCTGGGGATCGAAGCGGGCCCAGAGCCCGGTCTGGGCATCACGGAAGGTGGCAATACCACTCTCGGCGGAGACACCGGCTCCGGTGAACACCACTACCCGGCTGGCCTGTGCAAGGCAGGCTGCCGCCCGGTCCAGATCGGCCATGAGCTTCCCCTTTTTCGGACACGAAAAAAAAGGGCCGACAACGAGTGTCGGCCCTTGAGAAATTGGTGGAGCTATGCGGGATCGAACCGCAGACCTCTTGCATGCCATGCAAGCGCTCTCCCAGCTGAGCTATAGCCCCGATGGTCTTTCGACCCCGACACCGAAGTGTCGGTAAAAAGTGGCGTCCCCTAGGGGACTCGAACCCCTGTTACCGCCGTGAAAGGGCGGTGTCCTAGGCCACTAGACGAAGGGGACGCAAACCCTTCTCGAAACGATGCTGGTATCGTTTCTTCACCAGATATGCAGTAAAGCATACCGGCTAGTGTAAAACAGGTCACCGACAGGCGATGACCAAAAAATTGGTGGAGCTATGCGGGATCGAACCGCAGACCTCTTGCATGCCATGCAAGCGCTCTCCCAGCTGAGCTATAGCCCCGTCGTTCTGGACGGGGCGCATATTAGGGCGCCCACCAACTTCTGTCAACAAATAAATTCAATAAAACAGCGACTTAAGGGCAAAGGGCTGATTTTCCGCGGCCTGCGGGCCAGAGCGGTTCCGGCGGCCGGCGATCCGGCGGCCGGCGCTCCGGCGGCGCAGGCACGAATGGCCCTATACCCCTCCGAACCTAGATCAGCTTTTCCCAGGCCTTGACCTCCTTCTTCGAGGCGCCGCCGAGCAGCTCCAGGGCCTGACGCAGGCGATAGCGGGTCAGATCCGGTCCGAGGTGGGCCATGGCGTCCAGCACCGAGACCGAACTGGCCTGCCCGGTGATGGCAACAAACAGCAGCGGCATCAGATCGCGCAGCTTCAGCTCCAGCACCTCGGCCACCTGCTGGATGTTGGCAGTAATGCCGTCCTTGTCCCACTGGCGCAGGGCCTCGAGCTTCCACAGCAGCAGCTGCAGCGCCTTGCGCACCTCGTCCTGGGACAGCTTCTTGTGGGCGAACTGCTCGATCTGCAGCTCGACCCGACCGGTCAGGAAGAAGCCGGCCAGAGGCACCAGTTCACTGAAGGTTTCCACCCGGCTCTGCACCAGGGGTACCAGCGGGCGCAGGTAGTCGCTGTTCAGCGCCCATGTCTGCACCGCGTCGACAAAGTCCTGCTCCGACAGATCTCGGATCCACTGGCCGTTCAACCAGGCCAGCTTCTCCACGTCGAAGATCGGCCCGCCGAGCGATACCCGCTGGATGTCGAAGTGCTCGACCATCTCGCTCAGGGAGAACTTCTCGCGCTCATCGGGCATGGACCAGCCCATGCGCCCCAGATAGTTGAGCAGCGCCTGGGGCAGATAGCCCATGCGCTGGTAGAAAATGATGCTGGTCGGGTTCTTGCGCTTGGACAGCTTGCTCTTGTCCGGGTTGCGCAGCAGCGGCATGTGACACAACTGCGGCATGTCCCAGCCGAAATAGCGGTACAGCAGGATGTGCTTGGGTGCGGAGTTGATCCACTCCTCGCCGCGCAGTACGTGCGTGATCTGCATCAGGTGGTCGTCAACCACGTTGGCCAGGTGGTAGGTGGGCAGACCGTCGGCCTTCATCAGCACCTGCATGTCCACCTGCTCCCAGGGAATCTCGATCTCCCCGCGCAGCATGTCATTGACCACGCAGACACCCTGTTCCGGCACCTTCATGCGCACCACGTGGGGCTCGCCGGCGGCGACCCGGCGGTTCACCTCGTCCTCGCTCAGATGCAGGCAGTGACCGTCGTAGCCCGGGGTCTGCTTGTTGGCCATCTGCTCGGCGCGCAGCTGATCCAGACGCTCGGCAGTGCAGAAGCAGCGGAAGGCGTGGCCCTTGCTGATCAGCAGCTCGCTGTGTTCACGGTAGATCTCGCTGCGCTCGCTCTGGCGGTAGGGGCCGTGGGGACCGCCAACATCCGGGCCCTCGTCCCAATCCAGCCCCAGCCAGCGCAGGGAGTCGAGGATCTGCTTTTCCGATTCGGCGCTGGAGCGCACCTGGTCGGTGTCCTCGATACGCAGGATGAACTGACCGCCGTGCTGGCGAGCGAAGCACTGGTTGAACAGGGCGATGTAGGCGGTGCCTACGTGGGGGTCTCCGGTCGGCGACGGAGCAATACGGGTACGCACGGTCATGGAATATCTCGATAACGACGGCCTGGAAGGCCGAATGGGTAATTCAGGTGGTCGGCAATTTTACCAGCGGATCATCGGTGGTCTCTACCCTGTCCTTGACCCGCTGCTCCAGCTTCTCCAGAAGATAGTCGATAAAGGTCTTGACCTTCATCGACTGGAAGCGACGGGAGGGGTACAGGGCATAGAGCTGGGTGGATGGCAGCACGCAGTCTGCCAGCACCCGGCACAGCCTTCCCTCTTCCACCAGCGGCTGGGCGATGAAGGACGGCACGTTGATGATTCCGCCGCCGGCTGCGGCCGCCTCCCGGGCGAAGGTGATGTTGTTCACCGTAACCGCATGGGGTACCGGAACGTTCACGCAGGGTTCGACAAACTGCCACTTGCGGCCCTCGTCGATCAGGGTCTGGATGCAGCGATGACGGCTCAGATCCTCCGGCCGCTTCGGCTCGCCGAACTCCGCCAGATAGGCGGGACTGGCGAACAGCTGTCGCGGACTGAGCAGCAGCGGCCGCGCCACCAGGCTGGAATCCTGGGGCCGCCCCAGCTGGATGGCGATATCCACGCCCTCCTCCACCGGGTCGATATGGCGGCTGGTAAGCTCCACATCCACCTGCAGGTTGGGATAGCGGCCCACGAACTCGCCAACCACGGCACCGAGCAGCAGCTGGCCGAATTCGATGGTCGAGGTGATCCGCAGCAATCCGGTGGGTTCGCTCTGCAGCTGCATGATCGCCTCTTCGGCTTCGGCGAATTCCTGCATGATCTGCCGGCAGCGCTCGTAATAGGCCTCCCCCACCTCGGTCAGCCGCAGCTTGCGGGTGGTCCGGTTGAGCAGGCGCACACCAAGCCGCTCCTCCAGCTGCGCTATTCGGCGACTGACCGTGGACTTCTGCATGCCCAGCATCAGCGCGGCATTGGTAAAACTGTGGCATTCCACCACTCGGGTAAAGATCAGGGCGTCGTCCAGTCCCACGTCACTGTTCCTGTGATGCAACAAAGTTTCCAGATTCTAGCGCCGATAGGAGACGGGGGAACAGTGGTAGAGTGCAGAACAGGGTACCGCATGAAAAGAATAATCAGGGAAATCCACAATGCCGGCACGTGTTCGCCAACGACTGTTCCTCTTTCTGTTCCTGGTAGCCGTGGTGGCTGCCGCCCTGTTCGCCCATTGGTGGCTGGTCGGCCGCCATTACCAGAGCACTGACAACGCCTATGTTCAGGGTGATATCACCCGTATCTCCAGCCAGCTGGCTGCCCAGGTCACCGAAGTGCTGGTAACCGACAACCAGAGCGTGACCGCCGGCGAGTTGCTGGTGCGCCTGGATGACCGCGACTTCACTACCCTGCTGGCCCGCGCCCGCGCCAATCTGGCCACCCGCCGGGCCGAGCATCAGCAGGCCCGCGCGCAGCTCGCCCGTCAGGACAGCGTGATCGAAGCTGCCAGAGCGGCTCTGCAGGCACGCCAGGCCGAACAGCGGCGGATCGAGCTGGATATCCAGCGCATATTGCCCCTGCGCCAGTCCGGTTACGCCTCCGAAGAGCAACTGAGCAACTTCCGCGCCCAGCTGGATGTGGCCAAGGCCCAGGTCCGCGGTGCCCAGGCCGAGCTGCAGAGCCAGATACTCGGCAAGGACACCCTCAGCGCGGATATCGAGCGCCTGGCAGCCCTGGTCCAGGCAGCGGAAAGCGACGTCGCCGCCGCCGAGATCGACCTCTCCCGCACCGAGATTCGCGCCCCGGTGGCAGGCCGGGTCGGACAGCGCAGCGTCCGCCCGGGGCAGAACGTGCAGCCCGGCGCGCATCTGCTGTCCCTGGTACCGGACAGGGATCTGTGGGTCCAGGCCAATTTCAAGGAAACCCAGATCAAGCGCATGCACAAGGGCCAGCGCGCCACCCTGATCTTCGACGCCTTCGACGATCAGCCGGTAGAGGGATACATCGACAGCCTGTTCCCGGCCTCCGGTGCCCAGTTCAGCCTGTTGCCGCCGGACAACGCCACCGGCAACTTCACCAAGGTGGTACAGCGCATTCCGATCAAGGTAGTGCTGGCCGACGAGCATCCGCTGGCACAGTTGATCCGTCCCGGCATGTCCGTCAGCGTGAAGGTCGATCTGCGTGACTGACACCCTGGCCCCCGGCTATATACCGCCACCCACGAGGCGAGACTGGATTGCCATTCTCAGCGCCATCCTCGGCGCCTTCATGGCGATTCTGGACATCCAGATCATCAACTCCTCGCTGAAGGATATCCAGGGCGCATTGTCGGCCACCATCGAGGAAGGCTCCTGGATATCCACCTCCTATCTGGTCGCGGAGATCATCATCATTCCGCTGGCGGCCTGGCTGGCCATGGTGCTGTCACCACGGCGTTTTGCGGTCAGCATCTCGGTGCTCTTTGTCATCGCCTCCCTGCTCTGCTCCATGGCCTGGAGCCTGCAGAGCATGATCGTGTTTCGGGTACTGCAGGGACTGGCCGGGGGCGCCCTTATCCCCTTCGCCTTCTCCCTGGTGCTGACCAAGCTGCCGCTGGACATCCGCCCCAAGGGCATGGCGCTGTTCGCCATCACCGCCACTTTCGCCCCCTCCATCGGCCCCACCATCGGCGGCTGGCTGACCGAGAACTTCGGCTGGGAATGGATCTTCTACATCAACGTGGTCCCCGGCGCACTCATGACCCTGGGGCTGCTCTACGGGCTGGACCGCAGCCCCCCGCGCTGGGAGCTGCTGCGCAAGGGTGACTATGCCGGCATAGTCACCATGGCGATCGGTCTGGGCTGCCTGCAGGTGTGTCTCGAGGAAGGCCATCGGGAGGACTGGCTGGAATCGAGCTACATAATCACCCTCGGCAGCATCGCGCTGATCAGTCTGGCGTGCTTCGTCATCCTGCAGCTGTCGCGGGACAATCATCTGGTCAACCTGCGGCTGCTGACCCAGCGCAACTTCCTGCTCGGCAGTCTGGCCAACATAGGGCTGGGGGTCGGACTCTACGGGACGGTATTCGTGTTGCCGGTGTACCTGGCACAGATCCAGGGCTACAACGCCCTGCAGATCGGTCAGGTGATCATGTGGCTGGGCCTGCCGCAGCTGCTGCTGATTCCGCTGGTGCCAGTCCTGATGCGGCACATCCCGCCACGCTTCATCTGCGCGACCGGCTTTCTGCTGTTTGCCACCGGCAGTTTCCTCAGCGGATCCCTGAATCCGGATTTTGCCGGGGATCAGTTCATCGCCATCCAGATACTGCGTGCCATGGGTCAGCCCCTGGTGCTGGTGCCCCTGTCGATCATCGCCACCGCGATGATTCCGCCATCCCAGGCGGGCTCCGCCTCCAGTCTCTACAACATCCTGCGCAATCTGGGCGGTGCCATGGGCATTGCCATGCTGGCCACGGTGCTGGACAGCCGGGCGGCCTACTACTTCGACATCCTGCGCAGCCACGTGACCCCGGGCAACCCCGCCGCCGCCGAGCGCCTGACGCTGCTGACCGAGCATCTGGGCAGTGCTGAAGCGGCCCTGCGTCTGCTGGATGGCCAGGTACGTCAGCAGGCGCAGATCATGGCCTACAACGATGCCTTCCACGCCATCGCCATCATGCTCGGCTTCTCCCTGCTGTGCATCATCATGACCCGCGGCCTGCCCAAGGCCGCACGCTGATCAGGCCCCCGGGACGGGGCTTGCACCAGCACGTTCCCGTGCCCGGTCGCACTCGGGGCTCGTGCGCGACATTCCCGGCAGGCTTGCCCTGCACTCGCCTCTGGCGCTGCCGTGCGCCCCGCGGTAGCATGCATGCAATGTAAAAAATAACGAACGAGGTGCGTTGCATGCGTCACACACCCTATCCACATTCCTATTACGCCGCCTCAGCCAGCCCCGCCCCGGAGCGCCCTGCCCTGCAGGGTGCCCATGAAACCGACGTCTGCGTGATCGGAGCGGGCTACACCGGCATCTCGACCGCGTTGTTCCTGCTGGAGCAGGGTTTTCGGGTAACAGTGCTGGAAGCGGCCAGGGTGGGATTCGGGGCGTCCGGGCGCAACGGCGGGCAGATAGTCAACAGCTACAGCCGCGATCTGGACGTGGTGGAGAAGCAGGTGGGGCCGAGGCAGGCGCGCCTGCTGGGGGAAATGGCCTTCGAAGGCGGGCAGATAATCCGCGACCGGGTGCGCCGCTACGCCATCGATTGCGACCTCAAGGACGGCGGGGTGTTTGCCGCCGTGAACCACCGTCAGCTCAAGGCGCTGGAGGAGCAGCAGGCGCTGTGGCGGCGCTACGGCTACGACAGGGTCGAGTTGCTGGACGCGTCGGGGATACGCGGAGTGGTCAATACCGACCTTTATGTCGGCGGTTCGCTGGACATGGGCGGCGGTCATATCCACCCCCTGAATCTGGTGCTCGGCGAGGCGGCGGCAGTGGAGTCCCTTGGCGGCATCATTCACGAGCAGTCGGCTGTCGTGCGCGTGCAGCCTGACGAGCGCCCTGTTGCATATACCGAACACGGGCAGGTCACTGCCCGCTTCCTGGTGGTAGCCGGTAACGCCTACCTGGGCGACCTGCTGCCGTCATTGGCGGCGAAATCCATGCCCTGCGGCACCCAGGTGGTGGCCACCGAGCCCCTCGGCGAGGAGCTGGCCCACTCCCTGCTGCCCCAGGATTACTGCGTGGAGGACTGCAATTATCTGCTGGATTATTACCGGCTGTCCGCAGACAAGCGGCTGATCTTTGGCGGCGGCGTGGTCTACGGTGCCCGTGATCCGGCGGATATCGAGGCACTGGTACGACCGAACCTGGTGCGCACCTTCCCGCAGCTGAGGAATGTGAAGATCGATTACGCCTGGACCGGCAACTTCCTCCTGACCCTGTCACGACTGCCGCAGATGGGCCGCCTGGGCAGCAATATCTACTACTCCCAGGGTTGCAGCGGGCACGGTGTGACCTTTACCCACGTCGCCGGCAGGGTACTGGCAGAAGCCATACGTGGTCAGGCCGAGCGCTTCGACGCCTTCGCCGCCCTGCCCCACTATCCCTTCCCCGGCGGCCGTCTGCTGCGTGTTCCCCTGACTGCACTGGGCGCCTGGTACTACCAATTGCGAGATCGCATCGGATGGTGATTGAACCGCCTCGGTCAACCCGTGGTCACAGGAATGTCACCGTCGTAGACAAAACAACATCAATTCGACTCAGGAGTACCATCATGAAGCATACATCCACAGTACGGCGTTACCTGTCCATCTTCATGGCTGCGCTGTTCATGTTCACCAGCATGGTGAGCCTGCACGCCCAGGCAACCCAGGCCGCCATGACCTCCACCCATGAGGTGATTGCCGAGCAGCAACTGAGTGTCGACCGCGACCAGCTCAAGGCCATGCTTGACGACCAGGCCGTGCAGGACAAGCTGGCCAGCATGGGGGTATCTCCCGAGCAGGTCGAACAGCGAATCAACAGTCTGACCGCCGACGAGCTCGCCTACTTCAATGCCCAGCTCGACGAAGCACCTGCCGGTGCCGGTATTCTCGGTGTGATCGTGCTGTTCCTGGTGATCTTCATCATCACCGACATGCTCTGCGCCACCAACATCTTCCGCTTCGTGAACTGCATCAATCGCTAAGTGCTGAAGATCCTCAAACCCCTCGCCCTGCTCGGCCTGACGGTACTGCTGTCTGCCTGCGCAGGGCGCTCACCGATGGTCATGCCTGAGGCGACCGAACTGGCCCATCTGCCCGATCGGATACTGCTGCAGGATGTCCCCTTCCATGCCCAGGACGCGTACCAGTGCGGTCCCGCGTCCCTGGCCATGGTCCTCAATCACCGTGGCGTCGCCGCCACCCCTGACTCGCTGAAGGACCGTGTCTATCTGCCCGAACGCAAGGGCACGCTGCAGGTGGAAATGATCTCCGCCGCGCGAGAGCGGGACCTGCTGGTCTACCCGCTGGACAAGGATCTGCAGGCCATCCTGACCGAGCTCGCCGCTGGCAATCCCGTACTGGTGATGCAGAATCTGGCCTTCAACTGGTATCCGCAATGGCACTACGCCGTTGTGGTGGGGTATGACCTGAACGCCCGCGAGATGCTGGTACACAGCGGCCTCAACAAGGCCCAGCGCGAACCCTTCCATGTCTTCATGCGGACCTGGAGCCGCGCGGACTACTGGGCCCGGGTAATGTTGCCGCCCGGTCAGCTGCCGGCCACAGCCCGTCCCCTGACCTATCTCAGAGCTGCCAGTGATCTGGAGCAGACCGGTCGCCTGCACAGCGCCGAAGCGGCCTATCGCAGCGCCGTGGAGCAGTGGCCTGACCAGCCCACCGCCCGCTTCGGTCTGGGCAACACGCTCTGGGCCGGGGACAAACGCCCCGCTGCGCTGGAGCAGTTCCAGCAACTGGTCAACGACTTCCCCGACTTCCAGCCCGGCTGGAACAATCTGGCAACCGGCCTGGAGCTCAGCGGGTGTGCATCAGCTGCGGCGGCAGCAAGGCAGTGCAGCCAGCAGGTGCCGAAGCCCGACACCTGCGCCCAGCTCAGCTGCACGCCTGACGGGCAGTAATCGCGGCGGGCTAGGCTCGACCGGTAAGCCTGGCGACCAGCTGATGTTCCTCCGGCAGCAGGCTGCTCACGCTGCTGCGTGAGGTCAGCCGGCTGAGCAGGGAGGACAGACCCGGCCAGCGCATCTCGTCGATCAGCTCACCGGCATGGGCCAGGTTGATCAGCTGACTGCACACGGCAATGTCCGCCATGCTCAGCTGCTCACCGAGGAAGTAGTGCTGATCGCCCAGCTGTGCTTCCAGATAGTCGAACAGCGCCGGCAACTGCTCGAGGGCCGCCGCCACGGCAGTTTCATCACATTGCCCGCCCATCACCGGCTTGAGAATGCGATTGATGTAGATCACCTGGGTGGCGAGCCGCCCCAGCTCATAGTCGGCATACTTTTCCAGCCAGCGCACCCGGGCCGCCTGCTCCGGCGATGAGCCGAACAGCGGCTTGCCACCCCGGGTATCCTGCAGGTACTGGGCGATCACCGAGGAGTCGGCCAGCCCCAGCTCTCCATCCTTCAGCGCAGGGATCCGGCCCAGCGGACTGATATCGAAGAACCAGTCCGGCTGGTTGAAGGGTGTCTGGGGTACCAGTTCATGTTCGATCTGCTGTTCCGCGAGCTGGATACGGATCTTGCGTACGTACGGCGACAGGATGGCGCCGTAAAGGGTCAGGGACATCGGAGGGCTCCGTCAGTGGATTTCAGTCATCGTACAGGGCTTTCTTGCGCCACGCCTGATCATCCTCCTCCAGCGCCTGCACCCCTTCACTCAGGGCCGTACCCGGCGCTGCCCGCTCCATCTGGGCAGCCGCCTGCTCGGCCTGAATGAGCAGATGACGGAAGACGGCCAGTTGATCGGCCGGGGCGTTCGCGCCCTGCTTGCTCAGATAGGCGACCGCTCTCTCATATTGCAGCTTGGCCACCCGTGGTTTGCCGGCCTGCATGGCGGCCTCGGCCAGGGCACGGAGCATGTTGAGGGTCACCTCGGTGCGCTGCCGGCGGATCTTCTGCGACCAGCGAAGCAGCGTTCCATCATCGATCAGTCCATCCTGGCGAGCCAGCTCCAGAACACGCAGCAGCTCGCCCAGCTGCTGGCGTACTTTCTGCGCCGCCGTCTCATCGCTGATGTTCATCTCGGGGTTGCCTGCCGAGGCACCTGCGCCGGCCAGCTGTTCACGCACCTTGGCCAGCCTGCCAGCGGCTTCGTGACGCGGATCGTGACTGAGCAGACGCTCCAGCAGCGCGGCTTCCACTGTCAGCAGCAGTTTCTTCAGGTCGGGGCTCATGAATTGCCCGGGCAGTGCGGCATTGATCCCGTTGCAGTGATTCCACCGTGCATGCAGCTCCGCCACCGCCCGGGCCTTCTCGAGACGGGCGCGCTCCACCGCCTGGCTGAAGAAGCCGATGGCGATGACTATGGCCAGGCCGCCGACAACCAGGGCGACAATCAGCGTGGTAGACAAAATCTCTCTCCATCGACGGGGGTGGATATCGTTATGCCACAGTCGGCAGGGCAACTCAATCGAAGCAGATCCGCTTGAGCATGGCGACAATGGGGCGCAACGGCAAGGCTGTCCGGGGATCCCGAGGCCCCGGAAAATATCCATCCGGGCCGCCAGCCCAGAGAATTCGCGGAAATAGAAAAAAACCTGAAAAAATATTGGCTTGAGGGGTTGACGCCCCCTCGGGCCATGCCTAAAATGCGCGCCACTTGCAGCGAACAACGCACAGCGAAGAACGCCGCAGGTAGCCAGGGTTAACACCTCGGCACTGTGAAGTCCGGATACGTCCCCTTCGTCTAGTGGCCTAGGACACCGCCCTTTCACGGCGGTAACAGGGGTTCGAGTCCCCTAGGGGACGCCACTTCGGCGTCAGATTTGCGGGAATAGCTCAGTTGGTAGAGCACAACCTTGCCAAGGTTGGGGTCGCGAGTTCGAGTCTCGTTTCCCGCTCCAGATCCTCTTCAGGCAGCCCTGCTGTACTGAAGAACAGAAAAGAGCCTCAGGGCTCTTTTTTTGTGCCTGCGCTTTGCCGGTATTGGCAACAAGGCGCACTGCCGCTGGACGAGCTGGTGCTCGTCCCTCCCGGGAGCCCCCTTTTTTCTCGGCGACGTCAAGCGCCAGCAGAAACGTCGAGTACCGGCAGGAACGAGCACCAGCTCGATGAAACGGGGCGAGCCTGCTCGTCCCGCCCAACGCCTAGTACAACTCCAGCACCTGATCCTGCAGCGGCACCGTGGCGTCCCAGCCCAGCTCGCGGATGATGCGCTCGCGCAGTGCTTCGGAGGCCTCCGGCTCGCCATGCACTATGAATACCCGCCGCGGTGGACGCTGGAAGCCGGACAGCCAGCGCATCAGTTCATCACTGTCAGCATGGGCCGAGAGCATGGGCAGCTCGGTGACCTCGGCGTTGACCGGCATCCAGTGTCCGTAGATCTTCACCTCCCGGGCGCCTTCCAGCAGCTTGCGACCACGGGTACCGGCGGCCTGGAAGCCGGAGAACAGCAGGGTATTGCGGTGGTCGCCGCCGAAGGCGGCAATGTGGTGCAGTACCCGGCCGCCGGTGGCCATGCCGCTGGCGGAGATGATCACCTTGGGGTAGCGGTTGGCCGACAGCGCCTTGGATTCCTCCACGTCACGGATGTAGTTCACCGCTCCGCAGGCTGCCGCACACTCGTCGGCGGTGAGCTTGTGATCGACATTGTGCCGGCACAGCAGCTCGGTGGCGCTGGTCGCCATGGGGCTGTCGAGGTAGATGGGGACATTCTTCAGCCGCCCCGCCTGCTTCAGGCGCCACAACTGGTAGATGAGACTCTGCGCCCGGCCCACGGCAAAGGCTGGAATGACCACGGTACCGCCCCGGGACACGGTTCGCTCGATCACCTGGGCCAGGGCCTCCTGCGGGTCGGCGGCGTCATGCCGGCGGTTGCCGTAGGTGGATTCGACCACGATATAGTCCGCCTCGGTCACTGGCTCGGGGTCATGCATGACCGGATCGCGGTAGCGCCCCAGATCCCCGGAGAACACTATCCGCTTGCCGGCGATATCGATCTGCAGGGTCGCCGCGCCGAGGATATGCCCGGCCCGGCGCATCAGCATCCGGGCATTGCCGGGCAGCTCGATTTCCTTGTGCCAGGCGACGGTGCGGAACTGCCGCATGGTCCGTTCGGCATCCACCACCCGGTACAGCGGCAGTGCCGGCTTGTGCTTGGTAAAACCCTTGCGGTTGGCAAACTCGGCGTCCTTTTCCTGCAGCCAGGCGCTGTCCAGCAGGATCAGCTCGGCCACATCCCGGGTGGCCCTGCTGGCATAGATTTCGCCCTCGAAGCCATCGAGCAGCAGCCTGGGCAGGTAGCCACAGTGGTCCAGGTGGGCGTGGGTGAGCACCACGGCATCGACGCTGTGCGGGTTGATCGGCAGGCGTCGCCAGTTCAGCTCACGCAGGTTCTTCAGCCCCTGGAACAGGCCGCAATCGATCATGATGCGGGTGTCATCGTGGGTCAGCAGGTGTTTCGAGCCGGTTACGGTTCCGGCGCCACCAAGACAGGTCAGTGTCAGCATCGTCAGTTATCCAGGGCTTGGTCTTGTTCATCCGGCTCGGACAGGGTCCAGCCGGTCACCAGGGCAGTGGCGCGCAGGGCGTCCTGCCAGGTACAGCGGTTGGCGCGCAGCATGCCGGCCACATCCAGGGTGCCGCCACGGCTGATATAACCCAGCGCCCGGGTCTTCTGCGGGCCGCTGTCGATCCGCCGCAGGATGCCGAGCATGGGTTCGGGGCGGGTGTGGGTGAGGATCACCCGGGGCATACCCGGCGGGAACAGCGCCTGCAGCCGGGCCTCATCCAGCACGAAGGCCGCTTCCAGCTCATCCCGCGGGCTGCGCAGGCGACCCGGCTCGATGATCACGGTAACGCAGGCGGCCCGTCCCTGCTGCGCCAGCGCCGCCTGGGCCCGCAGCGCCTCCTCCAGCTGATAGGCGCCGATGGCGATCAGCTGTACATCGGCGCTGGTCGGGTCGCCCACCACATGGGCCGCGCCCTGCTCTACCAGTGCCTCGGCCCCGGCGCCATCCAGATACTGTTTCACCTCGCGCTTGGAGACCACCACACAGGCAAGCTGGCCGCGACCGGCATAGACCGAGCGCATGGCTGCCACCGTGGTGTTGCCACCGACCGGGAACAGTACCCGCACGGTGTCCGACATCTCCCCCAGCAGCGCTTCGCCGATGGTCGGGTCCTGGTGCGATTGCTCGTTCTTGGAGTTCTCCCAGGTATGGGAGGTGACGACCAGGGGTACCGGCAGCCAGCCCGGCCGCTGGCCCAGCTCCTTCTGCCGGCGGACGAAGATTGCCTCCTGGCGCATCAGGCCGAGCATCTTCACCGCAAAGGCCTCGTAGCTGACGATCAGGTTCAGCCCTGCCTTGTTGGCCAGCGCGGCAGCGGCCACGGCCTCCTCGTTGAGTGCGGTGATGACCGAGCCGTGCAGATCCTCCGGAACACCCGGCTCGGGCTCGTTGACCCGGTGCTTGAGCAGCGCCAGGGTCTCGCCCATCTTGTTGCTGGCCAGCTCGTCGGGGTTGCCGACCCGTACCCGCAACTGCGGGTTGGCCTTGACCAGCTCGACAAACCAGCGATCCAGCGCCGTCATGGCACTGTCCTCCAGCCCCGGGGCCTGCCATTGCGGGGTCGGCAGGACCGGCGCTGCCGGCTCGCGATGGACCAGCGGGTTGCGGCTTTCCAGCGGGCGGTTCTGCCTGTCGTGGTTAGCCAGGGTGGCCACTGCCTGCTGCAGCTCCGGCAGCGGCACATGCAGGGCCCGAGCGCTGCTGTTGAACAGCTCGCGCGCCACCGCATCCCGGTGCGGATTGCTCACCAGCGGCAGGTTGTGTGCGGCGTTGGTGCCGGCACCGGGGAAGCCGAAGCCCTTTTCGGTCTCGGCAATCACATAGGGCAAGGGCGCCGGATAGCGCCGCTGCGGATCGGCGGCAAAGGCCTCAAGCCGGTCCTCGGCCATCAGGATGGCCCAGGCAAAGGCCGCCGGGTCGCGACCATCGATGATCACCGGATCGAAACCATTGTGCCGCTGATCCTCGAGCAGCCATTCGGGGCCACCCTCCTGGATGATCTGGGTACGCTGCTCGATACGGCGCCCGTTGAGGATCATCACCGGGATGGCGATGCCGCAGTCCTCGGCGCGCCACCAGCGCGGGGCCCAGTCCGAACCCCGCTGTTCCTCGAAGGCACCATCACTGAGGAAGGCCACCAGGCTTTCCCCCGGCAGCGGCATATGAATGTACTGAAGTTCGGCAAAGCCCAGGTAACCGCCTTCGGAGATGGCTCCGGCGGTGTTCGGTCCGGCGTGACTGCCAAGGGGTGCCGAGGGCATGCCGCCGGCATCGGTCTGGTAGGAATAGAAGTCCTGGCACAGGCGCGCCAGTCCGGCTTCACTCAGTTCATAACGGCCCTGCTGGGCCGGGGACAGGTCACCGGTCAGGGTGTTGATCGCTTCTATCGCGGCGACGCAGTGGCCCTGGCCCATCAGCCAGGCCCGGGT